>Ga0209498_1000371_pt1 | contig 27575 bp, 28 predicted proteins | sample WalLakDeSediment_FD_184131 | JGI IMG/M metagenome (GOLD analysis project Ga0209498, IMG submission 184131) | Lake sediment microbial communities from Walker lake, Nevada to study Microbial Dark Matter (Phase II) - Walker Lake 11/02/13 Deep... | ecosystem: Environmental > Aquatic > Freshwater >...
TCGATCCAGTCGTTGATGCGTTCCCAGTCCTGCCCGTCTTCCTGGTAGACCTTCAGGATGCGCTTGACGATGGCCGTGGCCTCGGGCCAGCGCGGCGGGTTGTTCGGAATGCCGGAGGCGACCAGCTTCTGGAAGGTCGGCTTGCCGCGGGCGTTGGAGTGGTTGCCGCCGACCCAGATCGCGAACTTGGTGTGTTCGGCGTCGTTGATCTGCATCGGGGGGCAGGGCGGGTAGCAGGCGCCGCAGCAGATGCACTTCTTCTCGTCCACTTCGAGCGACGGCTTGCCGTTCACCAGCGCCGGCCGGATCGCGGCCACCGGGCAGCGTGCCACGACGGACGGACGCTCGCAGACGTTGGCGACGAGGTCGTGGTTGATCTTCGGCGGCTTGGTGTGCTGCACGTTGATCGCGATGTCGCCCTGGCCGCCGCAGTTGATCTGGCAGCAGGAGGTGGTGATGTGCACCCGGTTCGGCATGTTGCAGGTGCGGAACTCGTCGATGAGTTCGTCCATCATGGCCTTCACCACGCCCGAGGCGTCGGTGCCGGGGATGTCGCAGTGCAGCCAGCCCTGGGTGTGGGAGATCATCGACACCGAGTTGCGGGTGCCGCCGACGATGAAGCCGGCCTCTTCCAGGGCGTTGATCAGCGGCTCGACCTTCTCTTCCGCATCGATCATGTACTCGATGTTCGAGCGGATGGTGAAGCGGACATAGCCGTCGGCAAACTCGTCACCGATGTCGCAGAGCTTGCGCAGGGTGAACACGTCGAGGATGCGCTGGGTGCCGGCCTTGACCGTCCAGATCTTCTCGCCGAACTCGGAGACGTGGAGCAGAACGCCGGGGCGCGGGTGCTCATGGTATTTCCATGCGCCGAAATTGCGGCGCATGACAGGGTGCATGTACTGGAAGCCGTCCGGGCAGCCGGACTCGATCGGCGGACGCATGGCTGGTTGTGACATCTGTTACTCCCGCTATCTTTTGAATTCGTTGGTTTCGATGAGGGGGCGGAACCGCGGGATCAACCCGCGGCAGCCTGCCGCTTTTCCATCTTCTGGCGCAGGTAGTTTTCCGCGGCCTCGTCGTAATCGTCCATCCGGATGTAGGAGCTCTGGCGCGGGTGGTTGACCATGTTGGGATCGGCCTCCAGGCCCATGCCCTTCAGGAAGTTCACCAGGCCGATGCGCTCGATCATCTCGCCGCAACGCTCGTGCTCCAGGCCGTTCTCGGCCCAGAAGTCGATGATGTTCTCGGCCAGTTCGACCAGGCCCTGGTAATCCTCTTCCGTGTCGAGCTTCATGAACGGAACGATCACGGTGCCCATGAGATCGCCGATCTTCAGGGTGCGCTTGCCGCCGACCAGGATGCTGACGCCCTTGTCGTCACCGGGAGACAGGGCCTTGGTCATCACGTTGATGCAGTGCATGCAGCGGACGCAGTTGCTGTCTTCGATGTGGAGGGTGTTGTCCTCGTTCAGGGTCATGCACTTGCTGGGGCAGCGGTTGATCACGTCCAGGTGGACCTTGTCGCGGCCGTACTCGGCGACGAAGTTCTTCACTTCTTCCTGGTCGATCTTGATCTCGTCACGCCAGGTGCCGATCACAGCGAAGTCAGAACGTTCGATCGCGTTCACGCAGTCGTTCGGGCAGCCGGAGACCTTGAACTTGAACTTGTAGGGCAGGGACGGACGGTGCACGTCGTCGGTGAAGCGGTTCAGCAGGACGCGGTGGGCCCGCTGCTCGTTGGTGCAGGACTGCTCGCAGCGGGCTGCGCCAACGCAGGACATGCCAGTACGCACGCAGGGGCCTGCGCCGCCGAGATCCCAACCGTATTCGTTGATCTCGTCGAAGAAGCCCTGGGTATTGGTCGAATTCACGCCGATGAACATGGCGTTACCGGTCTGGCCGTGGAAGGTGATCAGGCCGGAACCATACTTCTCCCAGCTGTCGCCCAGCTGGCGCAGCATCGCGGTGGAGTAGAAGTTGCCAGCGGGCGGCTGCACACGGACGGTGTGGAACTCGCGGGATTCGGGGAAGGCCTTGGCCACTTCGGAGAAGCGCGGGATGATGCCCGAACCGTAACCGAACACCGAAACCGTACCACCCTTCCAGTAGCCCTTGCGGGTTTCGTAGGAGTGCTCGAGCTGGCCCAACAGGTCGTTGGTGACGTTCTTGATGCGGTCATCGGGATGATCGTCACGCAGGCGCTTGATTCCCGAGATGAAGCTCGGCCAGGGGCCGTTTTCCAACTCGTCGAGCATGGGGGTCGGATGATGTTGGTTCGCCATGGCGGTCTCCTTGATCGGATTCTGTATGCAGGCCGGCTAGTTGCTTCCGGGATCAATACGTACCTTCTTTTTCGAATCGCGGTCCTTCACTCTGGCCAGGTCGCCGGTCCGCCGATTCGTCGAACGGGGCCATCCAAGTGGATCACCTCGTCACACGGTGGGTTACTCTAGGTTCGAAGTAGCCCCGAAAACATCCTACTCATGGGGGGGGGGTATAAGGACCTTCTATCTCCCAAGGGATATAAGGAAAACGGGATCGGGCAGGATGCGATCGTCGCCTGGGGCCGGACCCTGCACGCAGCCAAGGGCCATATACCCGAGGCACCTTAGCATCGCGGCGGCATCGGCGATAGCCGGCTATCCCGCATGGATAGTTGTGGCTGCGCGGGACACGATTAAACTTCGGCAATTCTGAAGCGCTGCCGCGCGCGGACCCGGCCCGGCCGCCCGCTCTACGGCGGTTTGGCGTCGCCAGCCCGAGAACCGTGTGCCTTTAATGATGAACAGCTCGAGTGCAAGGTCTGGCGCCAGGACACCGGACCGCCCCTCCTGCGGGGGACCCTTCGATCCCTTGGATCACGCGGCCTATCGCCGCTGGCGTGAAGCCAAGCTGTCCGGCTTTCCGGCCTCCATCGAGGATTTGCGGGTGGATGTCGTGGATCCGGCCCGGCCCACTGCAGCGGAGCGCTCGGCGCTGATCGAGCGCATCCGCCATGCCAACATGGCCGTGTACCGGTGCATCGGGGCAACGGTGGATCGCGACGCCCTGCGCCGGTTTGGCGAGGCGCTTGGCCTCCTGCGGCTCGATGAGCACCTCTGTGCGGAGGAGGACGGGATCAGCCAGTTGCGGGTCAGCGAGGGTGGCCGGACTGGCGAGTACATTCCGTACACGGACCGTCCCTTGAGCTGGCACTGTGACGGCTACTACAACGCACCCGAGGGGATGATCCGGGCGATGTTGCTGCATTGCGTGTCCGATGCGGTGGAGGGTGGCGAGAATGCCCTGATGGATCACGAGATGCTCTACATCGCGGTGCGCGATGCAGGCCCGCAGTACATCGAGGCCCTGATGCATCCCGAGGCCCTGACCATCCCAGCGAATACCCAGGACGGCGAGGTGATCCGTCCGGAGCGCACCGGGCCGGTATTCAGTGTCGATTCGGCCAACGGAGCACTGCACATGCGCTACACGGCCCGGGGGCGGAACATCCGCTGGCGTGACGACCCGGTCACTGCTGAGGCGGTGGCGCTGATCGGTCGCATCCTGGATGCCCCGGACAGCCCCGTCTTCCGCTACCGGTTGCGTCCAGGGGAGGGCATCCTCTGTAATAACGTGTTACACAACCGCACGGGATTCCGGGACGACCGGGAATCCGGCCATCAGCGCCTGGTTTTTCGGGCCAGGTTCCTGGATCGTGTGGCCGAAACCTGAGGGATTGCGATGATTTGGTTGAGCGAGATGCTGATGCAGAACCAGGACCTCGAGTCCTTCCAGCAGCTCATCGAGCTGGTGCAGCAGCGTGCGCGCGAGGGTGAACGCTTCCTCAGTTCCGACGTGCGCCCGCCGTTTCCGGATACACCGATGGATTGGGAAGAACGCATCGAGGCCGCGTTCACCTCTCCGAACACTTGACCGGGGCGCACGATGTTCTGGGATGACGATGCGCCGTACGACGAACTCGCCGGGTTGCGGGACGTGGTCGACGTCTCCTTCCGGATCGACTGTTCCTGCCTGCCGCTGGACCATGCCCACGCACTGTCCACGGCGCTGCTGGGGCGACTGCCCTGGCTGGAGACGGAGGAATTGGCCGGCGTTCACCTGATTCACGGCGCCGAATCGGGCAACGGCTGGATGCGCCCTCAGGATCCCGAGCGGGACCTGCTGCATCTGTCGCGCCGCGCTCGCCTGCGCCTGCGCGTTCCGGAGGCGCGCGTGAATGATGCCGCTGCGCTGGTCGGCAGCCGGCTCGATGTCGCGGGATTCGCCGTCGGCATGGGCGAGATGAACGTGATGCTGCTGGAGCCGCTGCCGGTGGTTTTTGCGCGCTATGTCGTGTCGGACCCGGACCAGGACGAGGCGGCGTTCCTCGCGGGGATGGCGGCGGAACTGCGCCGCATCGGGGTGCCGGTCTCCAAGCTGTTGAGCGGCCGCAGCCACGTGCTGCGTGTCCCGGATGGTCTGGTGCACACGCGCAGCCTGATGGTCGCGGAGCTGGAGCCGGAGGCCTCGTTGCGCCTGCAGCGCAGCGGTGTTGGTCCGGAGCGGGCCATGGGCTGTGGCCTGTTCATCGGGCACAAGGATATTGCCCCGGTGCCCGCGGGCAATTGAACGGCCCTATGGGGCCGGAGTTTTGGGGTGGAAATGTAAGGATTTCCAAATATTTGCAGTGAACGACCAAACCAAGGGAGAGATTTTCATGAGTCTGGAAGTGGATGGTGTCACCATTGAGACAAACCCCAATGGCTACCTGTTGGAGCTGTCGGACTGGAGCGAGAAGGTGGCTGAGGCCATCGCCGCGAAGGAAGGGATCGAGCTGACCCAGCGCCACTGGGACCTGATTCATTACCTGCGTGACGAGTACATCAATAATAACGAGAACCAGCCGAACACCCGTACCATCGTGAAGGCGATGCAGCAGTTGTGGGACGATCGCAAGGTGGATGCCAAGACCGTCTATGACCTGTTCCCGCTGGATCCCAGCAAGCAGGGCGGGCGCATCGCCGGGCTACCCGAAAGCCGCCGCAAGGGTGGCTATTGAGTCGTTGCCTATCCCCTAAGGGAGGTTAAGCGCCCCGGCGGCCGGTGTTACAGTCGCGCAGGTCGTCGGGGCCAACGTTCGCCGCCCCATCACTTGGAGACACGGAACCATGAGCAAGAAACAGGAATTGATCAACGAAATGCTCGAGATGCAGAAGCGTTTCATGGACTACGAGCACGAGAACGGCGTCGACCCGGTCGATTACTACCTGGCGCCAGAGGGCCATGCCCTGCACGCCTATCACAAGCGCTACCGCGATATCGCGATGCAGCTGGTGGACATGGCGCACGAGGAGAAGGGCTCGCGCCGATAATACCCGCGTCGCCTGGCGGGCGGGCACGTTCCAGCCTGCCCGCCCTTCTTCGGACGCGTGCAACGCCACGCGACTCCGGAACCAGTGTGCAGCCATCAGCCTCGGGGACCCCTATGCCAGATCGCCCCGGTTTCGATCCGGAGGTCGTGGCGCCGCTGAGCCAGCGCCTCAATGACCACCCTGTCTATGGCCTGCGCGATCTGTCGGATCTGCGCCGGTTCATGGGGCACCACGTTTATTCGGTCTGGGACTTCATGTCCCTGATTAAATACCTGCAGCAACATATTGCGCCGGTTCGTTATCCCTGGAGCCCGGTGGGTGATGCCGCGGTGCGGCGCTTCATCAACGAACTCGTGCTGGAGGAGGAATCCGACGCGGTTCCCGGACCCGACGGCAGCGATGTGCACATGAGCCACTTCGAGCTCTATTGTGGCGCGATGGCCGAGCTGGGCGCGGACCCGGACGGTCCACGGCGCTTCGTCGAGATCGCAGCGACGCGCGGGATCGAGGCGGCGCTGGCCGCGGGCATCGCCCCGGAACCCTCGGCCCGGTTCATGCGCAGTACCTTCGACTTCATCGCCACCGACAAGCCGCATGTGGTTGCGGCCGCCCTGGCCGTGGGTCGGGAACACGTGATTCCGGGCATGTTCCGCAGTTTCCTGCGCAACATGGGGGTCGGCGCCGATGTCGCCCCGCAGTTCCACTTCTACCTCAATCGTCACATCCACCTCGATGAGGACTTCCACGGGCCCCTGTCCCTGCGCATGCTGGATCTGCTCTGCGCGGGCGATCCCGTGCGGCTGGAGGAGGCCCGCGTTGCTGCCCGCTTGGCCATCGAGGCGCGGATCCGTTTCTGGGATGGCGTGCATGCCGACCTGGCGGAGGCCGCATGAGTCTCCGTCTGCGCAGTCGCTGGAAGCAGGGCGAGCGAGAACGCAGCCTGGAGGATCTGGCGACGGTCGGGGCCGCCAACGCCTGGCGTGCGGCCTGCAACGGCGTGCTGAACCTCGAGAACGAGGGCTTCGAGACGAGTTCCCGTGCACAGCGCATCGATATCATCGAGGAGTTCGTCGCCTTCCTGCTGCTGTTGGCCGACCGGCTGGTCTACGAGGCATTCTCGGCGGAGGATCGGGCGCGCTTCATTACCGCAATGGCCATGCGTCTTGCGGAACTGGTGGATGAGAACCGTACCGATGCCCAGGGTCCCGGAGAGCACCGCGATCGCTTCATCGAAAAGCTGAACGAACGCACCGGGGTCTATGCCGAGTGCAGCTACAGTCCGGAGGAGGGTCCCGGCTTCACCATGCTTTGCTGCCTGGGGGACCGGGTCACCGACGTGCTGGGCCCCGCCAACCGCAAATGGGCCCAGGATCAGGTCGTGGCGATCGATGGCCCGGAGGCGGCGCAGGGGTTCACACGGGCCCTGGAAACCCTGCTCGAGGACACGGAGCAGGAGCGTCCCGCCCGCGGACCGCGGCGCCCGTTGGCCGACGACTGAGAGCCTGCGGGGCTGACCCCCCCGTGGCGGGAAGCAGGCATGCAAGACATACTTCGCCGCATTCGCGTGGTTTTGGTGGGAACCACCCACCCTGGAAACATCGGTTCGGCCGCGCGGGCCATGAAGACCATGGGTCTCGCGGAGTTGGTGCTGGTGGACCCTCGGCACTTTCCCGCAGCCGAGGCAACGACCCTTGCAGCCGGCGCGGATGACCTGCTGGGCAACGCGCGGGTCCTGCAGCGACTCGAGGACGCGGTCGCCGGCTGTGTCTGGGTGGTGGGCACCACTGCGCGGCGGCGCGGCCACTCCGTCCCTGTGCTGGCGCCGGACGCCGCGGCGCGCGATCTCTTTGCAAGGGCTGCCCAGGGGCCGGTGGCGCTGGTGTTCGGCCGCGAAAGCAGCGGATTGAGCAACGACGAACTGGACCGCTGCAATGCCCTGGTGCAGATCCCCACGGACCCTGGCTTCAGTTCCCTGAATCTGGCCGCGGCAGTGCAGGTGATGGCATACGCCTGTCGTGTGGCCGCGCTGGAACATGCGGTGGCGTCCCCACCGGCATACGACCCCGATCCTCCGGCGACCCAGGCCGAATTGGAAGGGCTGTTCGAGCATTATCTCCGTGCGCTGGTGCGCATCGAGTTCCTGGATCCCGAAAAACCGCGGCACCTCATGCGCAGACTGCGCCATCTGTATCTGCGTGCCGGGCTCAGCGCGAGCGAGGTCAGGATCCTGCGCGGTATCCTCACACACACCGAGCGGGGCGGCGGTCGGCCGCTGGATCGGCCGTGATATCGTAGGCGCCTGCCATTCTCAGGTGACGGGACACCATGTTTCAGCGGCTCCGGGAAGACATCCGATGCGTGTTCGATCGCGACCCTGCGGCGCGCAACGGCTTCGAGGTTTTGACGGCCTATCCGGGGCTGCACGCGGTCTGGATTCACCGCGCGGCGCACCGGCTCTGGCGCATCCGGCTGCGTTGGCTCGCCCGTATCGTGGCCAACGTGAGTCGCCTGCTGACAGGAATCGAGATCCATCCCGGTGCCCGCATCGGGCGACGTTTCTTCATTGATCACGGCATGGGTGTGGTTATCGGCGAGACGGCCGAGATCGGCGACGACTGCACCATCTACCACCAGGTCACCCTCGGCGGAACCAGTTGGGACAAGGGCAAGCGTCATCCCACCCTGGAGGAAGGCGTCGTGATCGGCGCCGGGGCGAAGCTGCTTGGGCCCGTGCATATCGGTGCACGTGCCCGGATCGGTTCCAATGCCGTGGTCCTGCGCGACGTGCCGGCGGATGCGACCGCAGTGGGAATCCCCGCACGGGTATTGGTGCCGCGGCGGGAGCCCGATCCGCGCTTCAAGGCGATGGCGGACCGCATGGGTTTCGACGCCTACGGCCTGACCCGGGATATGCCCGACCCGGTGGCCGATGCCATCCACCGCATCGTCGACCATCTGCATGAACTCGATGAGCGCATGGAGCGTGCCTGCGAGGCCCTCAAGGGGGCCGGGATCGATATTGGTGTGGCCGAAGAGATGCATCCGATCTCCCAATGCGATCTCGAGGGGCTGGAGCCCGATGACTGCGAGATTCCTCCGCGCGGGACGTCCGGTAATACTTGATGTACCCGACGGGGTACGGATAACCTCGTAACGATTCCAAGTCTGCCGGAACCGCCATGAAACTGACCACGCGGGGGCGTTACGCCGTGACCGCCATACTTGATGTCGCCATGCACTCCACGCGGGGGCCGGTGTCGCTTGCCGAGGTCGCGGAGCGGCAGCGCCTTTCGCTGTCCTACCTGGAGCAGTTGTTCGCGCGGCTGCGCCGGCACGGGTTGGTGCGCAGCAGTCGCGGGCCGGGCGGCGGGTACCGCCTCAACCGTCACCCGGGGGAGATCACTGTCGCGGACGTGATCCTGGCGGTGGACGAACCGGTGGACGTGACCCGCTGCGGCGGGCTCGTCAACTGCAACCAGGATTCCCGCTGCCTGACCCATGATCTCTGGGTCGAGTTGAGCGGGAAGATGCAGGACTTCCTCAGCAGCCGCTCCCTGAGCGACGTCCTCCAGCGTCATCTCGAGGCGCGTGGAGACATGCCGACCGTGTCGTTCTGGCAGCGGGAGTGCCAGCCGCCCCGCCGCACCATACGGATCGCCGCCGCGCCCCGACAGGCAGTCGAAAGCGGCGAGGCCTGACCGGCAGTCCGCGCCCCGGCGCTCGGCTCGATTGCCCTCCCAGGGGGCTGTCGCTAGACTACCCCGCGATTTCAGCTTTCCTGCCCGCCGCCCGGCGGGCTCTTGTTTCCCATTGCTCAAGGAGATTGCCCGTGGCCCAGGAACATACCCTGTCCATCATCAAACCCGATGCCGTTGCCAAGAACGTGATCGGGGAAATCTACAGCCGCTTCGAAAAGGGTGGGCTGCGTGTCGTGGCGGCACGCATGCTGCACCTTTCGCGTGATCAGGCCGAGGGTTTTTACGCGGTGCACAGGGAGCGCCCCTTCTTCAAGGATCTCGTCGAGTTCATGATGTCGGGTCCGGTAATGGTCCAGGTGCTCGAGGGCGACAACGCCATTGCCCGGCACCGCGAGATCATGGGGGCGACCAATCCGAAGGACGCGGCACCGGGTACGGTCCGTGCCGATTTTGCGACCAGCATCGATGAGAATGCCGTACACGGATCGGATGGTCCGGACACGGCCCGGACCGAGATCGCCTTTTTCTTCGGCGACGATGGCGTTTGCCCGCGTACGCGCTAGGGTCGTAAGGGCTCTGGACTGGAGGTCGCAGGGGCCGGGAGCGCGGGCGGGTAATGCGCATCACTGCTGCGTGCACTACACTACACTGCTTTCGGGTCCAGAATAGAAGCCATGTCAACGTCCTCTGCCAATCCCCTGAATCTGCTGGGTATGCCTCGCCAGCGATTGGCGGGGCAGTTCGAGCAGTGGGGTGAGCGCGGCTTCCGCGCCACCCAGCTGGTCAAGTGGATTCATCAGCGCGGCGTGACCGATTTCACCGCAATGACGGACCTGTCCAAGGCGCTGCGCGATCGTCTCGGGCAACTCGCCGAGATCGCGCTGCCCGAGGTTGCCCTGGAACGCAGTTCCGACGACGGCACCGTGAAGTGGGTGCTGCGCCTCGCGGATGGCAATGCCATCGAGACCGTATTCATCCCTGAAGACGACCGCGGCACGCTGTGCATCTCCTCGCAGGTGGGCTGTGCGCTGGACTGTACCTTCTGCTCCACCGCGCAACAGGGATTCAACCGCAATCTGACCGCACACGAGATCATCGGGCAGATCTGGCTTGCCAACAGCCGTCTGCCGGTGCCGGAGGGGCGGTCCCGCGCAGTCACGAACGTGGTCTTCATGGGCATGGGCGAGCCGCTGGCGAACTTCGATGCGGTGGTGGACGCGATCGACCTGATGCTGGACGACAACGCCTATGGGCTGAGCAAGCGCAGGGTCACGTTGAGCACCTCGGGACTGGTCCCGGCGCTGGATCGCCTTGGCGAGATCACCGATGTCGCGCTGGCCGTGAGCCTGCACGCACCGAACGATGCGCTGCGCGACCGCCTGGTGCCCATCAACCGGAAATACCCCATCCGCGAGCTGCTCGAGGCCTGCCGTCGTTACACGCGTGACGGCGCCCGGCACCACCGGGTGACCTTCGAGTATGTCCTGCTTGCCGGCATCAATGACCAGCCCGAGCACGCGCGACAACTGATCGAGTTGCTGCGCGACGTTCCTTGCAAGATCAACCTGATACCGTTCAATCCCTTTCCTGGTTCCCCATTCGTCCGTCCGTCGATGAACGCGGTGCATGCATTCGAGCGGCTGCTCGGGGATGCTGGTTTCGTGACCATCATCCGGCGTACACGGGGTGACGACATCGACGCAGCCTGCGGCCAGCTGGTCGGTCAGGTGGCCGACCGCAGCGGTCGTGGAGCGCGCATGATCCGTCTGCATGCGGCGTTGCCGCAACGCGTGGGGGCGACGGCATGACGGCCAGCGTTTGGGTGCCCGGAGGATACGCTGGGAGGACCCTCCTGCTGCTGAGCCTGATGGTCGCAGGCCTGCTCGGCGGTTGCGCGGGTATGCAGTCCCAGACCTCCGTGGACCAGAGGCGCGCGGCCGAAGTCAACGCGGAGCTGGGTATCAGCTACCTTCGTCAGAACGACCTTGCCCAGGCCCAGCGCGCGCTGGAGCGGGCCTTGCAATTCGATCCGCAGCTGGCCATGGCGCATCTGGGCATGGCCTCGCTGCGCGAACGTCAGGGTTCGACGGACAGTGCCGTGACGCACTATCGCGAGGCACTCGCGCTGGAGCCGCACAACCCCTATGTGCAAACCAACCTGGGCGACCTGTTGTGTCGCCAGGAACAGTTCCAGGAAGGCCAGGCACTGCTGGCCAAGGCGATCGCGAACACCTCCTATTCCGCGCGCGAGGTGGCATTTCTGAGTGCGGGCATCTGTGATCTGCGGATGGGCAACGTGGCGGGCGCGGAGGAGCGGATGCGCGAGGCCTTGCGGGTCGATCCTGAGTATCACGAGGCGTTGTACGAGTTGGCGCTGCTGACCTATGCGGACGGACGGGCCTTCCAGACCCGCGCGTTTCTGTCGCGCCTGAGCGCGCTCGGGGTCGTGACACCGCAGTCTCTGCTTCTCTGTTACCGCTCCGAGATACAACTCGGTAACCGGGGCGACGCCCAGTCCTGTGCCGATCGTCTGCGGCGGGACTTCGCGGACAGCAAGGAAGCGGCCGAACTCGTGCGGCTGGAGCGGACGCATGGCTGAGAGGAAGGACAAGGAGCCCGTCTTCGGGAAGCTGGACGATCTCGACGAGACGGACGGGCTGCCTTCCGGACTGCGCGGTCTGGGGCTGCGCTCCGGTGGAGATCGCGATCGTCGCGGTGCAGCGTCCGCCAATGCGGATTCCACCGGTGACACGTCTCTGGGGATGAGCGAGCCCGAGCCAGCCATCTCCGTGGCCAGCGGCTTGACCACGCGCACTCACCCTGTGGAACCTGCCCCGGACGGTTCCGGGCCAGGACAACCGGGCGCAGGCATACGCTTCGCGCGCGAGAAGCTCGGTATGGACAAGATCGACCTCGCATCCCGTACGCGGTTGTCCCGGCGGATCATCGAGGACCTCGAGGGAAACCGTTTCGATTCCATGCCACCGGCCTATGTTCGCGGATATCTCCGGGGTGTTGCCCGCGAGTTGGGCGGCGACGCGGAGAACTGGATCCGGGCCTACGAGGGTCTGGGGTACACGGAGCCGGTGCTGCGGCCGACCGTGCAGCGGAATCCGTCCGCGCGCTGGGGCCTCAGCGGCGGCGTCTGGTCGCTGACCGTCGCGGCAATCCTGGTCTCGGCGCTCGGGCTTGGCGTCTATGCGTGGACCGAGGGTGACCGGGAGACGCCCTTTGCCCGCATCGCGCTGTGGTTTGGTGAAGTACAGCAGCGATTCACCCGTGCAGCACCCGAACCCGAACCCGTACCCGAAGGCGGGCCCGCGCCCGACGCGACGACGCCATCAGCCCCCGAACAGCCGGTGACGGAACTGGAGTGGGCGCAGGAGGTGTCCCCCCTGGAGCCGGCACAGGAACCCCTGATCATGGGGCCCCTGGACGCGCCGCAGGCCGCTCCGCAGGCCGCTCCGCCGACGGAACCAGAATCCGTGGCGCCGCCTGCCGAAGAAAACCTCCCGGCGGTGTTGCCGGAGCCCCGGGCGGGCGTGGGTGATGCGGTCCAGCCCGAATCTTCCGTCGCGCTGGAGCCGGACCCCTTCCCAGCGCGGGCGTTGCCGGATCCCGTGTCGGCGCCGCAGGCGGTTGCGCCAGCGCCGGCTGCCCGCGACGGGCAGGATACGTCTCCTGCGATAGCGCCGGCGCCGACATCGGCTGCCCGTGACGGGCAGGAGGCCGCCCCGGTTGCTGAGGTTCGGAGCGTGCTGTCCCTCTCCTTCGACGCCACATCCTGGGTGGAGGTCCGTTCGGCGTCGGATCGGGTGGCGCTACAGGGTATCTTCCATGCGGGCGACGAGCGTACCGTCTCCGTACAACTGCCTGCGAGGGTGGTTCTCGGCAACGCACCCGCGATCCGCCTGGTTCGGGATGGTGCAGCGGTGGACCTGGCCCCGCACTCGCGCACCGACCGCACTGCCCGGTTCAGTCTGGGCGCTGACTGATGCAGAGGTGCGGGGTGCGTATGGCCGGTGTGGAGAGCCCGGCATGAAGGCCATTCAGTCGATTCGCGGGATGCACGACATCCTGCCCGATGACATCCATGCCTGGCGGTTCCTCGAGAATCACCTGCGGGAGCTGCTCGATGGCTATGGTTATCGGGAGATCCGCCTGCCGGCGGTGGAGTTCACCGACCTCTTCGCACGTTCCATCGGCGACGTCACCGATATCGTCGAGAAGGAGATGTATACCTTCGAGGACCGTAACGGCGACCGGCTGAGCCTGCGTCCGGAGGGCACTGCGGGCTGCGTCCGAGCCGGGATCGAGCACGGTCTGCTGCACAACCAGGTGCAGCGGCTCTGGTACCAGGGGCCGATGTTTCGGCACGAGCGGCCGCAGAAGGGGCGCTACCGGCAGTTTCATCAGGTCGGCATGGAGATCTTCGGTGTACCCGGTCCCGATGTCGATGCCGAACTCCTCGCCTTCACCGCACGTCTCTGGAAGGCGCTGGGATTACGCAACCTGCGCCTCGAACTGAATACCCTGGGGACGCCCGCCAGCCGGCTGCGCTACCGAGAACGGCTGATCGGTTATTTCGAGGCGCATCGGGATGGCCTGGACGCCGAGGCCGTCCGCCGTCTGCATGAAAACCCGTTGCGCCTGCTGGACAGCAAACACCCCGAGACCGCCGCGATCGCGGGTTGCGCACCGACGCTGATCGAGGATCTCGACGCCGAATCGCGCGCACATTTCGATGGCCTCTGCGCGCATCTCGATGCCCTCGACATTGCCTACACGCACAATCCCCGGCTGGTGCGTGGATTGGATTACTATACCCACACCGTCTTCGAGTGGATCACCGACGAACTCGGTGCACAGGGCACGGTCTGTGCGGGTGGTCGCTACGATGGCCTGGTGGAACAGCTCGGAGGCCGGTCCACGCCCGCCATCGGGCTGGCCATGGGCCTGGAGCGGCTGGTCAGCCTGCTGGTCGATCAGGGAGCGGTGACGGCTCGTGCCGGCCCCGACATCTACCTGGTGGTGCCTGGAGACACGGCGGCGGGCCCGCAGGCACTGACCCTCGCGGAGCGGCTGCGGGATGAGCTTCCGGGGCTGCAGTTGCTGCTGAACTGCGGCGGCGGCAGCATGAAGTCGCAGATGAAGAAGGCGGACAGGGCGGGTGCCCGCTACGCGGTGATCCTTGGCCCCGACGAGATCGCGGCCGGCACCGTCGTGGTGAAGGCGCTGCGTGACCCCGAGAGCAGCCAACTGACCGTGGCCCAGCAGGATCTGGCGGCGCTGATGCAGGCCAGGCTGGGACGACAATCCGGAGGACGGGACAGATGAGTTACCTCACCGACGAGGAAAAAGCGGAACGAATCAAGCAGTGGTGGTCCGAAAACGCCGTGGCCATCATTGGCGGATTGGCGATCGGGATCGCCGGCCTGTTCGGCTGGAACTGGTGGACGGACCGGCAGGACAGCCGCGCCGAGATGGCCTCCGAGCTCTACACCGCAGTGCTCTCCCATGCCGGTGCCGGTCAGTACACCCAGGCAGCCGCGGTCGCGGCTGAGCTGACCGAGAGGGGCCGTGGCACGCCCTATGTGGCGATGGGCTGGGCCATCGTCGCCGACGTGGCCGTGCGTCAGGAGGACGGCCAGCGTGCGATCCATGCCCTGGAACAGGCGCGCGAGACCGCACAGGACCGGGGCTACAGACAGGTCGTGACCCTTCGCCTGGCCCGTCACCTGGTTTCCGCGGACCGCCTGGACGAGGCGGAGGCCCTGCTGGCCGAGGTCGAGTCGGAGGCCTTCGCAGGCCTGAGCGCGGAGGTGCGCGGCGATATCGCCCGTGCCCGCGGCGATTCAGAGCGCGCGCGCCAGTACTACGAAGAGGCCCTGGCTGCGGGGCACAACACGGAATTTCTCCGCCTCAAGCTCGATGAACTCTCCGCCTGAGGGGTGTCGCCGATCATGATTCCCGTCGTATTGCGCTTCTCGCTTGTCGCCGCGCTGGTGCTGTCACTCTCGGCCTGCGGCCTGTGGACGCGCGACACCACCGAATCCCCGGCGCCTCTGCCGGAATTCACGGCGATCGGAAGCCCGAACACCCTCTGGTCGCGCTCCATCGGCCGGGGGGCGGACCGCTCGATATGGCAGTTGAAGCCGGCGGTCACGGACGACCTGGTCGTGGTCGCGGATTCCCGCGGGCGCATCAGCGCCCTGGATCGCAGCACGGGCAGCCCGCGCTGGGAGAACCGTCTACGTGACCTGCGTGTCTCCTCGGGCGTCGGCGCGGGTGCGGGCATCGCGGTCGTGGGGACCATGGACGGCTCCGCCATCGCGCTGAACCTCGACACTGGCGACGAAATCTGGCGTTCGCGCCTGTCCAGCGAGGTCCTGGCCCTGTCGACGGTCGCCGGCGGAGTCGTCGTCGCGCGGACCAACGACGGTCGCCTGCACGCTCTGGACGCAGCCTCGGGCACGGTGCGCTGGACGGTCCTGCGCACCACGCCCGCCCTGAGTCTGCGCGGTGTGCAGGTGCCCCAGATGCTGCCGGGGAGGGTACTCGCCAGTTTCGATACCGGCCGCCTGCTGATGCTCGGCACGAATCGTGGCAATGTCCTTTGGGAGGCCACCATCGCGGTGCCTTCGGGGCGCTCCGAACTGGAGCGCCTGATCGATGCCGACGGGTACATTCCCGTCTACCGGGGCGTCGCCTTCGCGTCGACCTATCAGGGTCGGCTGGCTGCGGTGACGCTGGACAGCGGTGACCTGATCTGGGCGCGGGACTTCTCCTCGTACCAGGGCGGAGACATCCATGGCGACTCCGAGATCCTGGTGGTGACGGCGGCAGACAGCCATGTCTGGGGCCTCGATCCGCGTAATGGCGGCGACCTGTGGCAGCAGCGCGGACTGCGCCTGCGCGATGTGACCGGGCCGGTGGTCATCGGAGATCAGGCCGTGGTCGGCGATTTCCAGGGCTACCTGCACTGGCTGAGCGTCGATGATGGCCGCATCCTGGCGCGGACCCGGGCCGGGTCCGGGGCCATCGTGACCCGCCCGGTGCTCACCGACGGCGTGCTCTACGTGGTCTCCGGCGATGGCCGGGTCAGTGCGATTCGGGCGCGCGTTGGTAATGACTGAGCGCGGCCCCCGCGCAGGGGTGCCGGGATGATACCGGTCATCGCCCTGGTGGGTCGCCCGAACGTCGGGAAGTCCACCCTGTTCAACCAGTTGACGCGCTCCCGGGATGCGCTGGTCGCGGATCTGCCCGGCTTGACCCGCGACCGTCAGTACGGGATCGGTCGGGTCGGCGGCTTTCCCTACATGGTGGTCGATACCGGTGGCCTGTCCGGCGAAGACGAGACCATGGATACCGCCATGGCCCAGCAGACGCGCCAGGCCATTGCCGAGGCCGACCTGGTCCTGTTGATGGTGGACGCGCGGTCGGGACTCAGCGCACAGGATGAGGTCATCGCCCGGGACCTGCGTGCGCAGGGCGTGCGGGCACTGCTGGTGGCCAACAAGACCGACGGCCTGGACATTGATTCCGCGACCGTCGAATTTCACTCGCTGGGCATGGGTGGCATGGTTCCGATCGCCGCCGCGCACGGCCGCGGCATTGCGGTGCTGATGCAGCGGGTACGGGATGAAATCGAAGCCCGTGCCGCGGAAACGGCCGGTGACGGCGACATGCCGCTGCTGGACGATACCGAGGCCCTGGACCGCTGGCCTGGGATTCGGGTCGCGCTGGTGGGCCGCCCGAATGTCGGCAAGTCCACGCTGATCAACCGGCTGCTGGGGGAGGAGCGCGTCGTCGCGACCCCGATCGCCGGCACCACGCGGGACAGCATCTTCATCCCGTTCTCGCGCGACAGTCAGGAGTACACCCTGATCGATACTGCCGGCATACGGCGTCGCGGACGGGTCCATGAGGTGGTGGAGAAGTTCAGCGTGATCAAGACGCTGAAGGCCATCGAAGCGGCCCATGTAGTGATCATGGTGCTGGATGCGCGCGCCGGGATCGCCGATCAGGATGCGCATCTGCTCGGCATGGTGCTGGAAGCGGGTCGAGCCCTGGTGCTGGCAGTGAACAAGTGGGACGGGCTGGAACCGGAGATTCGCGAGTCGGTGCGCCAGGATCTGGAACGCAAGCTGGGTTTTCTGCGCTTCGCCCGAATGCGCCTGGTCTCCGCCCTGCACGGCACCAATGTCGGACACCTGCTGGAGGACGTGCGCGAAGCCCATGCCAGCGCTTTTGCCGAACTGTCCACTCCCAAACTCTCACGGCTGCTGGAATCGGCGGTCGCGGAGCACCAGCCGCCACTCGTCGGCAACCGCCGGATCAAGCTGCGCTATGCCCACCAGGGTGGCCAGAACCCGCCGGTGATCGTGGTTCACGGCAACCAGACCGAAGCCCTGCCGGGGAGCTACAAGCGTTTCCTCGAGAATTTCTTCCGCAGGCATCTGCAGTTGGTCGGCACGCCGTTGCGGATGGAATTCAAGACGGGAAAGAATCCCTTCGCGGGGCGCAAGAACACCCTCACCGAGCGGCAGCAACGCAAGCGCAAGCGCCTGCTGCAGCATGTGAAGCGGCGCTGAGTCCCGCGATGCCGACCGTGTCCGCACGCGCCGGTGCGATGGAACCGTTTCGGGTCATGCAGGTTCTGGCCGAGGCGCAGGACCTGGAGGCGAGCGGGGCCGATGTGATCCACCTTGAGGTGGGGGAACCGGACTTCCCGACCCCGGAAGCGATCGTTGCGGCCGGGCAGCGGGCCCTGGCCAACGGGATCACGCGCTACACCCCGGCCCACGGCACCGCCGCGCTGCGACAGGCGATTGCCGCCGACTACCGCAGACTCCATGGTCTCGATGTCGATCCCGAGCGCGTGGTGGTCACGGTCGGCGCCTCCGCCGCCATCCTGCTGGCGCTGGCTGCGGCCACGGATGCCGGTGATGCCGTTCTGTTGCCAGACCCCGGCTACGCCTGCAACCGGCAGTTCGTCATCGCCCTGGGTGGCCGTCCGTTGTTGGTCCCGGTCCCGGCTGCGAGCGGCTTCCAACCGACGGCAGAGCAGATCGCTTCGGCCTGGGAGCCCGAGACGCGTGCCGTGATGCTGGCCTCCCCGGCCAACCCCACCGGGACCCTGTTGCCGGTGGAGGAACTGGTCGCAATCGCCGAGGTGGTTCGTGCACGTGGCGGCGTACTGATCATGGACGAGATCTACGGGCGCCTGGTCTTTGGCCGGAGTCCGGACACGGCACTGCGGCGGGTGCCCGACGCGGTGGTCGTCAACAGCTTTTCCAAGTACTGCGCGATGACCGGCTGGCGCCTGGGCTGGATGGTCGTGCCCGAGCCCTGGATCGAACCGGTGCGCCGGCTGGCCCAGAACCTCTTCGTGGCACCCTCCACCATGGCCCAGGCGGCGGCGCTCGCGGCCTTCGAGGCCGGGACGGAGGATCTGCTGCAGGCGCGCGTCCGCGAACTGGAGAGCCGCCGTGATTTCCTGCTGTCGGTTCTGCCCGAGTTGGGGTTGGAGGTGCGTGCCCGCCCCGAGGGCGCCTTCTACATCTATGCCGACAGTCGAGCCCACGGCCCCGATTCCGAGGTCCTGTGCGCGCGCCTGCTGCGCGAGGCGCGGGTGGCGCTGACACCGGGTACCGACTTCAGCCCGGGCTCAGGGCGCGACCATATCCGCATCGCCTACACCCAGCCACGGGAGCGCCTCGAGGAGGCGGTTGCAAGACTGCGTCCGCTATTGGCCCAGCCGCGGTGAGGGGAGGGCAGTCGGGGCTGGTGCCACGGGATTGACGCCTGCGAGGGGGCCGACCTGCCGGCGGGTGTCGGCAGCAGGGATGCTGCCGTCAAGCCTACAGGGAGGTATTCACGGCGTCCCGCTGGCGGGTGGGCCCCCTCGCAGGCATCCCCGGCGCCTTCCGTGCGCGGGAACACTGCTCAGGTGTCGGAGTAATCCGCGTAGAGGGCCTCGACGCGTTCGTCCAGGCTGCGCACGATGCGTTCGCGTTTCATCTTGAGGGTCGGCGTCAGCAGGCCGTCGTCCACGGTCCAGGGCTCGCGCAGAGCGGCCAGGCGGCGGATGCGGGCATAGCCGGGGAAGTCCTTCAGCTGTCGGTTCACCCGTGCCAGCAGGCTGCGTTCGACGAACCGGCTCCTCAGGTCCTCATCGCTGTCGGGATCGACATCGAACTCGGCGGCCACGGTGCGCCAGGTCTCCCCGTTCAGCACGATCAGTGCGGACAGGAACGGCCGACCCTCGCCGATGATCAGCACCTGGTCGAACAGGCTGTCGAGCTGGATGGCCATCTCCATGTCCGCAGGCGGGAGCTTCTCGCCGTTGCCTAGCACGATGATGTCCTTGATCCGGCCGGTGATGAACACGTGCCCCTGATCGTCCACCCGGGCCTTGTCCCCGGTGTGCAGCCAGCCGTTTTCGTCGATCGCGGCCCGGGTGGCCTCTTCGTTGTTCCAGTAGCCGAGCATCACCGAGGGGCTGCGGGTCAGCAACTCGTCCTTGTCGCCGATGCAGACGTCGATCCCCGGCAGCGGGGCTCCGATCGAGGCGGGGAGATTGTCGTCGGGCCGGTTCGCGGTCACCACCGGGCTGGCCTCGGTCAGGCCGTAGCCGTGGTAGACGGGGAGGCCGAGGCCGATGAAGAAGCGGGCGATCGGCGGGGGTAACGGCGCCCCTCCGCAGACCGCGTACTGCAGGCGTCCGCCCAGGCGGGTCAGTACCTTGCTGGCCACCAGGTGCCGCAAGACGGGCCAGAGCAGGAAGCGTGGCGACCAGCCGGCACGGCCCTGGGCGTGCTCGAAGCGGGCCCACCCGGTGTCGACGGTGGTCCGGAACAGGAATCGGGCGAAGGCGGATTTCTGCTTCAGGCCAGCCTGGATCTTCGCGTACACGCTTTCGTAGATGCGCGGTACGGAGATCAGCACCGTCGGTTTGATGACGGACAGGTCCTCACCCAACTGGGGGATGGAACGCGCGAAGGCCACTTCGGCGCCGATCAGCATGGGCAGGTAGCAGCCGGCGGTCCGTTCCAGGGTATGCGACAGGGGCAGGAAGGAAAGAAAGATGTCATCCGCATTCAGCGGCCCGCACTGGGCGGCCGCGCAGGCATTGAACAGGATGTTCCGGTGCGACAGCATCACTCCCTTGGGACGCCCCGTGGTGCCCGAGGTGTACACGATGGTCGCCAGGTCATCGGGCTTCGGCAAATACGTCAGCAGCTCCCCGTGCAGACCGAACAGCCAGTCGGAGGCGACCTTCAGCCGCGCGTCGCCGGGCAGGTCGTCGTCCTCGATGCTGTGCAGGGAGATGATGGTCCGGACTGTGGGCATCTGGTCCAGGGCCGGAACGAGGCGGCGCCACTGGATCTTGCCCTCCACCAGCAGCAGCTTCACGCCGGCCTGCTCGAGGATGTAGGCGATGTTGTCGGCGCGGTCGTCGGTGTACAGGGGGATGGTGATCAGCCCCAGCCCCTGCGCCGCCTGGTCGAAGGTGATCCACTCCCGCGAGTTGCGCAGCATCATCGCGACCCGGTCGCCCGGTTCCAGCCCCTCGCGCCGCAGCGCGAACTGCCAGCGCCCCACCTCGGTGGCGATGTCGGCCCAGGTGCACTTCACCCAGGCGCCACGGGCGATGTCGAACTGACGGTAGGCGACCTTGTTCGGGGTGGCCTGCACCCGTTCACGAAACAGGCCTGCGAGGCTCCCGGCCCTTTCCGGGGTGATCACGGAAGTGGTCATGTTGCTCCTGTGTCCGATCGATGGCGGCGATGGGATACCGAGTGGCGGGCATGGCCCATCACGACAACGGAAGCATAGTGCAACAGCCCGAGGCTAGCCGCCAGCGTTCTAATCTTCATGCCTACAGGCCCAGTGGGTGGCGCATGGGTTCAATGGCCAGGGTGCCCTGGAACAGGGTCCAGCCGACCAGGAAGATGAGGGTACCGCCCGCCATGCCGACCAGCGGGCCGGCATAGCGCAAGGTGGCCAGCGGTGTCGGCCGGAGCAGGCGCCGGGTCCAGTCCCGTGCCTGCACCGCCAGGATCGCTAGCACGGAGACCGTGATGGCGGTACCCAGGGACATCGCCAGCACCGCCGCGACGCCGGCCAGCCAGATCCCGAGCAGATACGACACCGCCATGACCAGAACCGCACCCGAGCAGGGACGGATGCCCACGGCGAAGACGGTCGCGTACCAGGGCCCGCGCTGGTTCGGATCCACGTGGTGGGGCGTGCCGCAGCCGCAGTCGCGGTCATGGACGTGGGTTTCTGCGTGGCTGAGCCGATGCATCGCGGACCCACGGGGGCTTACGCTGTCCGGCAACCTGGAGAAGGTGGGTGCAGCCAGGGCCGTATCGGGATCACCATCGTCGGTTCGTGCCGGCGTCTCACGCCGCAGCCGCCAGATGGACCGCAGCGCCCGGCCGATGAGCCAGAGCCCGAGCAAGGCCACCAGTAGAAAGCTCGCCAGTTCCAGATTACGTACCTGGCCCATGGTGTCACGGGCCAGCCATCCCAGTATGCCGATCAACAGCAGCACCGCGACGATCGCGGTGACGCCCTGCATCAGCGAGGACAGCGTGGAGAGCCAGATCCCCCGGGCCAGGCTCTGGCGATGGGTCAGCAGGTAGGTGCTGATGACCGCTTTGCCGTGGCCCGGACCGGCGGCGTGGAAGATCCCGTACAGGAAGCTCGCCAGGATCAATGCAGCCGCGGTGCGGGCAGTGGGCGTCTCGTCGAGTTCGTGCAGGACCAGGGTCAGCCGCCGATGCAGATCGCGCTGGGTCTGCAGGATCCAGGCCGAGGCGCGGTCCACCAGCGTCAGCTCCTGGGCCTCGGCGGAGGGGGGCATGCCGAACGGATTCGCGGCAGCCAGCGCGGGCATCGCCAGCAGGCTCAGCAGCAGCAGGAGGGGCGCCCACCTGGGAGCCCACGGGGCGGAGCATGCCTGCCCGGAACGTCTCACCCCAACCTCATGGAACACTAGCCTTCGTTGCATTGAATGGAGACCTCCTCAGCGAAGGATCGTCCGAGGCCTTCGATGGGTGCACGCTGGTCCCGGTTCAGCGTGGCCGCATAGGCCACCAGCCAACCCTCGGGACGGGCACGTTCCAGGCGCGCTTCGCAGCCCCGGCCACCTTCAATGTGGATCACGTCACCCGGATCGTGCAGGATCTCGATCCAGTAACTCGGATCGTAGACGCGGTACTGTAGCGGCTGTTTGCTGTCCGGGCGCACCGGCTCCACGGGCAGTTCGAAGCGAAGGTGCAGCCGGCGCTGGCGCCAGAGCAGTTCCCCGTCTCGAGCTTCGGCTGTGTCCAGCTGTCGCCCGTATCTGCGGATCTCGGTGAAATAGTCGTACTCGCGCAGGTTTTCGAGCATGCGTACCGCCATCTTTCGCAGGGCGGTGTCCATGTCGAGTCCGGGTTCCGTGGTATCCATGTCCTCCAGCAGCAGATGGCTGTAGGTGGGGTCGAAGGCCCACTCCTGGCGTAGCGTATGCAGCTGGCCGTCGTCGTCGAACAGGAGACTGACACGCAGGTCGATCCATGCGTGAGGGTGGGCCGTCGCAGTGCCCGCGAACAGCAGGATGGCCCCCAGCAGTCCGCCCCACAAGGTCGTGGCCACCGCTACCTGCATCCTGGGGTGTACCCGTGCCGTACCGTGGGCGCACCGGCTCATGTTTCGTCCGTCGGCATAGCCTCCGCCCGTTGCCACCGTGTGCCGCTGGCGGTGTCCTCGAGCTGGACTCCGGCGGCAGCCAGTTCGTCGCGTATGGCGTCGGAACGCGCGAAGTCCCTGGCCCTGCGTGCGGCCTGACGCTCGGCGATGCGTTCCTCGATCCACTCGGTCGACGGAGCGTCGGCGGTGCCACCCTGAAACCAGTCGACCGGCTCCTGTTGCAGCAGCCCGAGCAGATCGCCCGCGGCCAGCAGCTCGGCCTTGCGCCGCGCGGCCTCTGCCGCAGATGCCGCTCCGGCCAGCGCATCGCCCAGCCGGTGCAGTTCGGCGATCGCGGCGGGCGTGTTGAGATCATCGAGCAGGGCTGCGAACGCGGCCGTGTCACGGACATCCATCGGGGCCGGAGGGGTGTCGGCGTGATCCCGCAGCACCCGGTACAGGCTGTTGAGGCTGTTGCGCGCCTGTTCCAGGCTGCGTTCGGAGAAGTTCAGCGGTGCCCGGTAATGCCGGGCCAGGAGCGCCAGGCGCAGAACCTCACCCGGGTAGACCTCCAGCAGATCGCGCAGCAGGCGGAAGTTGCCGAGGGACTTGGACATCTTCTCGCCGTCCACGGTCACATGACCGTTGTGCACCCAGTAGCGGGCATATTCCATGCCGTGGGCGCCACAGCCCTGGGCAATCTCGTTCTCGTGGTGCGGGAAGACCAGGTCATGGCCGCCGCCGTGGATGTCGATGGTCTCGCCGAGGTGCGTCTCGATCATCGCCGAGCACTCCAGATGCCAGCCCGGGCGACCGGGGCCCCAGGGGCTGGGCCAGGAGGGCTCACCGGGGCGCGCCGGCTTCCAGAGAACGAAATCGGCGGGATCGCGCTTGTAGTCCGCGACCTCGACCCGGGCACCGGCACGCATGTCGTCGAGACTGCGGCCGGACAGGCGCCCGTATTCCGGGTAGGAACGCACGTCGTAGAGCGCGTGGTCGGCCGCGACGTAGGCGTGTCCTCGCCCGATCAGATTCTCGATCAGTGCGATCATCTGCCCGATATGCTCGGTGGCGCGGGGCTCCAGGGTCGGGGGCAGGGCGCCGAGCTTGGCGACATCCTCGTGGAAGGCCGCGGTGTAACGCGCGGTCAGGACACCGATGTCCTCCCCGTTGGCAGCGGCGGCCTGGTTGATCTTGTCGTCCACGTCGGTGATGTTGCGGGCATAGATCACGTGCTCGGGCCCGTATAACGTCCGCAGCACCCGAAACAGGACGTCAAAGACGACCACCGGACGCCCGTTGCCGATGTGCACGAAGTTGTACACGGTGGGTCCACAGACGTACATGGTCACCCGCTTCGGGTCAGCGGGGACGAAGGGTTCCAGCTTCCCGCCGAGGGTGTTCTGCAGGGACAGTGTTTTCATTTCGGATCGTGCGCCGGAACCGGCGTGGAGGCGACCGGGTCGCTGCCGTACAGGACCTCCGGGTCGATCAGGGGGTTGGTCGTGACCACCACCTCGTGCCCGTCGACACGAAGGAAGAAGCAGTTCGAGCGGCCGGTATGGCAGGCGGGGCCGGTCTGGTCCACCCGCAGGAGCAGGGTGTCGCCGTCACAGTCGATGTAAAGCCCCTTCAGCCGTTGAATCTGTCCCGAGCTCTCGCCCTTGCGCCAGAGCCGTCCGCGCGAGCGGGAGAAGTAGCAGACCCGGCCCGTGGTCAGGGTCTCCTCCAGCGCCTCCGCGTTCATCCACGCCATCATCAGCACCTCGCCGGTGTCATGCTGCTGGGCAATCGCCGGAATCAAACCCTCGGCGTTCAGCTTGAGGCGGCCAAGGATCTCCTCGCGCGGAAGCCGGCTCCCTCTGGGCAGATTTTCGATATCCTTGAGCATGTGCTGGCCTCCTGTCTGGCCCGCGTCTTCAACACAGGTGTCGTTATAGAGTAACAATTTTCAGGCATCGGCCGCCCGGGGCGGGCGTCGAGCCTGGCACGCGCAGTGTACTGCCTGAGCCGCGGCGAAGCATGTGGCGGAGGCCGGAATGGCCGGTCCCTGTTCTGCTTCCCCGGCATGCAAAGCGCCGCATATCCACATAGAGTTCCCGGTCACGGAGTTTGCGAATGTCATCGAGCACTAAGGTCCCCAGAGCCCCCACTGCGCTGCGCAGCATCAGCTATTACGGGCTGCAGTCCGGACCTCGGCTGATCGTGCTCGGCGCCGTGCATGGTAACGAGACCTGCGGCACCCAGGCCATTCTCCGACTGGCGGGGGAACTGGAGCGGCAGGAGCGGGAACTGCTCCGGGGCACCCTCACGATGGTTCCGGTGACGAACCCGTTGGCCTTCCAGCGGGGCGAGCGGATGGGTGAGCGCAACCTGAACCGCAATTTCCGGGTGACCGCGGAGCCGCAGGACTTCGAGGACCACCTTGCCAACCGCCTCTGCCCACTGCTCGGCGCGCACGACGTGCTGCTGGACCTGCACTCCTTTCACACCCCCGGCGAGCCCTTCGTGATGCTCGGCCCGGAGAACAACGACGGGGGGCTGGAGTCCTTCCGGCTGGCACCGGAGGAAGAGGCCCTGGTGCGCCGGCTCGGTCCGCGGCGCATCGTCGAGGGATGGCTGGATACCTATGCCCTTGGGGTGGCCCGCCGCCTGCGCAATCCGAACGCCAGCCTGCGCGCGCAGATGCTCAGCACCGATCCGAGCTACGGTATCGGCACCACGGAGTACATGCGCAGCCAGGGTGGCTATGGCGTCACCCTGGAGTGCGGACAGCACGACGATCCCGAGGCCCCGGAAGTGGCCTATCAGGCCATCCTGAATACACTGGCTCACCTCGGCCTAATGGAACTCCCGGCGCCGGCTGCGCGGACCGATCTCGAGGTCCTTCGCCTCGTCGAGGTGATCGATCGGGACGATCCGCGGGATGGGTTCACCCGTCCCTGGCGGAGCTTCGACCGGGTGTGTGCCGGCGAAGAGATCGGCATCCGCGCCGATGGACAAGGCGTCCGGTCACCTGCAGATGGATTCATCGTCTTTCCGAACCCGAATGCCCTGCCGGGGAACGAGTGGTTCTATCGGGCCGAGATCAGCCGTCGGGCGGTGGACGGCGTGAAGTCCCGGGACCTGCCGTCCTGAAGCCACGGGCGGCACCGACGATGCCCTGCGGAGAATCGCACCGGAGTGCCCGGCGAGGTGGGCCGTGTTGATGCCGGATCTGTTTCCACTGCTGGTGATCACGGTGGCGGCCTTTTTCGCCGGGGGCATCAATGCCCTCGCCGGGGGCGGGAGTTTCCTGACCCTGCCGGCCCTGGTGTTTGCCGGGGTCCCGGCCGTATCCGCCAACGCGACGGGAACTGCGGCCCTGCTGCCAGGGTACCTGGCGAGCGCCTGGAGCTATCGGGACCTGATGCGGGCGCCGGTCGGCCTGTCCCTGCTGGTGATCTTGGTACTGGGTACCCTCGGCGGCGCCGCTGGAGCGTTGCTTCTGCTCGCGACACCGGAGCAGGCCTTCCGCGGCATCGTGCCCTGGCTGCTGCTCTTCGCGACCCTGCTGTTCGCCTTTGGCCCCGCCCTGCAGCGGCGGCTCGCAGCACGCGAAAGGAGAACCGGCGGCGTCGGTGCCAGGATCGGCATCCTCGGCGTATGCGCCTACGGCGGCTATTTCAACGGCGGCATGGGCATCGTGATGCTGGCCATGTTCCGCCTGCTCGGTGTACACGACCTGCGTGTCGCGAATGGCCTGAAGAACCTGCTGTCGGCGGTGCTCACGTTGATCGCAGTGCTGGTCTACGCGGCGGGAGGACTCATCTCCTGGGTCGAAATCCTGCCGATGGCGCTAGCGGCGACCCTGGGCGGCCTCGTCGGTGCCCGGGTCGGCCGCGTCCTGGCGCCGGTGATCCTGCGCAATACGATCATCCTGGTCGGGGCCGTCACGACCATCCTGTTCTTTCTCGATTGGTGATTGGTTCGCCCGTGATCACTCGCAGGAGCGGCCACCCACGAAGGCCTGCTCTACCGTGAAGTTGCCGACCCCCCTGTAGCTGGTCATGGTCCAGCCATGTTCCTTCAGGAAGGTCACCATGTCGCGGTTCATCTCCGGATTCCCACAGAGCATGACCCGGTCGTCTTCCGGATCGGCGGCGGGCAGGCCGAGCATCCGGACCAGTTCTCCGCTGCGAAACAGATCCGCACCACGCTGATTGTTGGCATGCTCCTCCCGGGTCACGGTCGGGACATAACGCAGTTGCTTACCGGCCCTCTTCTCGATCTCTTCGCGATAACTCAGTTCCGGCGCGGTGCGGACGCTGTGAACCAGGATGACCCGTTCGAACCGCTCGAAGACCTTCTCGCCCCGGATCAGGGAGATGAACGGTGCGATGCCGGTCCCCGTGGCCAGCAGGTAGAGGTTGCGTCCGGGCAGAACGTGATCCACGGTCAGTGAGCCCGTCACCTTGCTGTTGATCCAGACACTGTCACCGATGTCGGCCTCGGCCAGTTGGCTGGTCAGCTCTCCGTCCGGCACGTGAATGCTGAGGAACTCGAGATCCGGCTCATCGGGGTCGGAGACGATCGAGTAGGCGCGCGGCACCAGCTTGCCCTCCAGTCGCAACCCCAATGTCACAAACTGGCCGTTCTGGAACGCGAACCCGGGCGGGCGAGTGGTCGTGAAGGTAAAGGTCTTCGGCGACCAGCGCCGCACCGAGGTGATGTTTTGTTCGTGGTAAGGCAAGGCGTTTCACTCCATCTGCTTCTTCGCGACACTAGCAGGAACCGCCACTCCGTCGCACGAACAGTGGGATCCCGTGAGGAATTCTCGAGGGCGGGGAATGGTGTAG
>Ga0209498_1000372_pt1 | contig 27529 bp, 28 predicted proteins | sample WalLakDeSediment_FD_184131 | JGI IMG/M metagenome (GOLD analysis project Ga0209498, IMG submission 184131) | Lake sediment microbial communities from Walker lake, Nevada to study Microbial Dark Matter (Phase II) - Walker Lake 11/02/13 Deep... | ecosystem: Environmental > Aquatic > Freshwater >...
CTAGGACCAACAGGACCAGATGGACCAGTTACACCAGCAGGACCGCTAGGACCAGTAACACCAGCAGGACCAGATGGACCAGTTACACCAGCAGGACCGCTAGGACCAGTAACACCAGCAGGACCAGATGGACCAGTTACACCAGCAGGACCGCTAGGACCAGTTACACCTATAGGACCGCTTGGACCAGTTACACCTACAGGACCGCTAGGACCAGTTACACCTATAGGACCAGATGGACCGATAGGTCCAGAAGGACCGCTAGGACCACTAGAACCACTGCCACTAGGACCGCTAGGACCAGTAACACCAGCAGGACCGCTAGGACCAGTAACACCAGCAGGACCGCTAGGACCAGATGGACCGATAGGTCCAGAAGGACCGCTAGGACCACTAGAACCACTGCCACTAGGACCGCTAGGACCAGTTACACCAGCAGGACCGCTTGGACCAGTAACACCGATAGGACCAGATGGACCAGATGGACCGATAGGTCCAGAAGGACCGCTAGGACCGCTTGGACCACTCCCACTAGGACCGCTTGGACCAGTTACACCTATAGGACCGCTTGGACCGCTAGGACCAGACGGGCCAGAAAAATTCTCTATACCATGTATAAAAGAACTATGATCATAATGAGTATATAATCTACAAATTTTAGTTCCGCTATCCCACCCACGTTTTTCACCTAATGAGCCATCTTTATCGAACTCTCTTGTTACTTGTCTAAGTTCGTTACCGACTATTTCTTCATATTTTATTGTTTCTGGATTAACTGTATCAAATCCAATAACGGCAATATTGGGTGCTGCTGGTAAAGCAGTTATATCTGAAATAGGAATAATAATATCTTCCGCGCCAACACCAGAACTAAGTGTGGTTACAGGACTATTAACTTTTCCTTCATACATATTCATAATTTACTCTTTGGGTGGAAATGTAACTCTATTTATTAAATCTATACACAACTCACCAACACGTCTAAAAGTAGAACCTAGCCATTGATAAAACATACTTGGAAACCGCAAAACCTTAAATTTATCAACAAAAACAGAAGATAATTTACGATTTGTAGATGCTTTATACATAGTTGTTAAAGTAGGAAACCGCTTTGTAATAAAACTTGAAATAAAACTAAATTGTCTTAATGTTGATCCTATATAACCAGCAATAATAGAAGGTCTTCTAACAGTAGAAAACATAGTAGTAATATCACTACTTAGACGTCTGTTAACTTTAAAAGGAGATGTTATCACGTTTATGCCAAATCTGTAAGTAGCACCGAAAAATTCAGCTTTAAAAAGTCTTAAAGTTGTAGCTATATACTCAATTAAAATACTTGGTTTTCTAACAGTTAACCAAAACTTAGAAAAATAACTAGTAATACTTCTTTTTGTTTGAAAATAGTACAAATCACTTTCGCATTTAACAATTACTATACCAGAACCACCATTTCCACCTGGAAATCTAGTACCAGAAGTATTAGCACCTCCATCCCCACCATTACCAGTGTTTGATGCGCCAGACAAGATTGTACTTCTAGCGCCGTCTCCACCAACAGAATAAGTAATATCCCATATTATCTTACCAAAACCACCATTATACGGTGAACTGTTACTCCCAGCGCTACCAGCACCCCCTCCACCACCAGGACAACCAACACCACTATTACCAAATCCAGTATTAACATATCCATCATTAGTGGTTGGTTGAATACCAGAACTACCAGAACAGCAAGACGAATAAGGTGGACCAGCATTGTTTCTCCAATACCCACCACCACCGCCAGATCCGCCAGTCTTAGATTGATAACTACTACAATAGGCTACACCAAGACCTCCACCACCACCAGCAAAAGCTTTTATATCACCAAAATAACTATCATCACCATCATCACCACAATAAGTATTCTGATAAATACCTCCTAAACCACCCTTACCAACAACTACAGATATATAACCATAAACTTTATATTTAAAAATATTATATTTATCAACAAATACTAAACCACCAGCTCCACCACCACCACTATTATTATAACCATACTGGTGACTGCCACCCATACAACCACCTCCACCACCACCAGCAACAACTAAAACATCAACATTACTAACTCTGTGTGGTATATTAAACTTGTGTTGTCCATCGTATAAATATTCCCAATAATTAGATTCGGTTACTTGATGACCAGAATTATTTACTAGTGCTTTATAAGTTTTATCTACCCCACCAACGTTATACCAAACAATATCATCTTTAATATAAGAAACAGTATTAATCCACTGACCTTTGTAAACAAATGTATATTGTTTTGGTTTTTCTAATGGCCAAGTAATGCTTCTAATATTTTTAAATAGCGCACGAAAACTAAATAATCTTAAAGTACTAAATAATTTACTAAACGCAACGGAAAGTCTTCTAACAGATTTAAAACGTTCAATAACCACATTAGCCAACTTTCTATTAGTACTAAATTCACTTGGGATAATACTAGATGGTACAATACTAGAAAGTCTTCTTGCTGTTAAAACATCAGCTAAATTAATATAAACATCTCTTATTGTTTTACCTACAAAATCAGTAAAACTAGTAATTGACCTAATAGATTTTTTAAATTCTGATACTTCAATAATCGGTTTACGTTCTGAAGAAAATATAGATGCTTTCTTATCTACTATGTTTATATCATAAGAATACGAATCATATTGATTTTGATACAGATAGTAATCTTGTGTATCAAACTCTACCACAATACTACAATTCCCATACGAATTAGTAACATTTCTAGCAGACAAACACATGCCTTTTAGTGGTGTATTCTTTTTTGGACTTTGACTAAGTGTACGCTTAAGATCGTCATCAACATAAATTTTCCAGTTAGCACCATCAAAATTAATTCTAATCTTATACTCAACACCAGTGAACATAGATCCTATATTTCTTGAATAAGAAGTATTCCTCACATTAATATAGTCCCACGGTTCTACTCCATCGTAGATATACATAATATCACCGCGCCTAAATATTGTAAAAATACCATACTGTCCACCAACAGATTGACCATCTGCATAAACACTACAAAAATAACAAGCTCTGTCAAGAAATCCAGAAGGTAAATCAAAAGAAGTAAACTTAACATAAAAAGTTGAATCAAACACATCAAATGAGTTATAATAAATATAATTCATTTGATTATAATATGCAGACCATTCACTACCACCCCAAGAACGTTGCGCTTCTGTCGTTAGTAGATATGGTGTATAAACAGCATGATCAGGAGCCCCCCACTTATACGGCTGCCAAAAATTATGTTCAATCGTATTATAAAAATCACTCTCTGAAATAGCATCATTTTTTAAATAAAGTATACTATAATTATTTTTTACTGGTATCGCATCTAAATGATTAAATTCAACCCAAAATACAGCATAATCACCAGAAACATAATATTCGCACCAATAAGTTAATTCACCATCAAAATGAACGTCACTAAAATCGTCTTTACAATTATTACTTAAATAAATAGTATTACCAGAATCTATACCAACTTCTTTATATATTACAAACTTTATTCTATAATAGTTTTTTTCTTCCTCACTTTCTATAGTAACAACTTTACAAAAAACATAACCTTTAAAAGTAAGAGATGATTGTACATTTCTAATAACTATATTACTACCTCTAGTAATAAAACCTCTAAATGTCTTAAATAAATTGACAAGAACTTCAGCTGATAATAATCTTACCAATTTCTTAAATTCAGATACTGAACTAGATAACTTGCGCACATAAGAAAACTTTGGTTGTGGTATTATTGTAGTATCAACTTTAACAGCAAACCAACTAGCATACAAAGTGCCTGTTGAATCTGTTCTCTCTACTGTAAGTGTAGTATCATTTAAACTATGAGTATTGTAACCGTGATGTAAAGTAGAAGTACTCGTAGATGTTTGATAAGCATTTCCAACACTTGTTACTGGTAAGAATGACTCGGTACTAACATTAGCATTTTCGCTAGTTCCAGAAATAGTTATAAGACCGCTAGATACAATTATATCTGGGTGTGATATTACAAAATATGATACATATGCGCTATTTGTAGAAGAACCACGCATAAATTCTACTTGAGAATTTGAAGAAAATCTACCACGCACAAAAGCATAAGCTGAGTTTGAACTCGTACTTGTTACGTAATAATTATACGCTAAAAAAGACTTATCAAGATCAACACCAGAAATATTTGCAGTGTTTGTTTGCGATGAGTTAGTTACTAAACCGCTTTGAACAGACGCACCATCCCACTCTACAACATACCATTGAACCGTTGGAAAGAAAGTAGTATCTGAATCACCTTTTCTAATTTCTATTTGAGTGTCAGAATTAAACTTAACACGCACAAGCCCACGATATATATTTCCACTGTTGGTGGTTGATGAAACAAATATAAAAGACTTACTAAGATCTACCTTAGAAATATTAACATCTTTATAACTAGCATTACAAGCTATACTGCCACTCTGGACACTGAATTGATCACCACTAATCACCTGCCACTCAACATAGCAAGTTCCGGTAGTTGAGTTTCTAGCTGCTGTAATCTTTGTATAATTAGCACCAACAACATCGCTTAAGTAAACTCTTGCCATTGAGGAACTTGGATCCGATGCTGTGCCTCTAGTTGAACATATGACAAAACTCTTTCCAACCTCTACTGGTGTATCAAGAAGTACAGAACTAGCTGAACCAGAAAGTGTTATACTTCCTCTTTGTATGCTAAATGGACGTTTATCTCCAAAACTACTATTAACTAATCTAACAATCTTACTAGTATACCCAGCACCAAAGTCTCTAACAGTTTTATAAAACTTAGTAGGAAACTCATGTCTTATATCACGAACCGATTTAAAAGAGTCTATTAAAATATCAGAAACAAGTTTTCTATTTATTGATCCTCTTAATATAACATTTTTTAACGTTCTTATTACGGCACCATCATGAATAGAAAACTTTCTTACAGTGCTAAAATGTTCTGTTTGTGGTGATGCTTTTTTCCTATTTAAATTAAATTGTTGTATTAATGGATACCTTAACCAAGTTGTACTTTCATCAGCCTGCCATCCTAAAAACGGATATCCTTTATTTTTGTCGTACGAGTAAAAATATTCTACATCCCAACCAGAAAAAGTTGTATTTGTTCTCATTTCTTGAGTAAGTTTACCTTCTACTTGTGAAAATTCTGGTTCAAATATCCACTCGTCACCACCCGAATTAAAATCATCAGAAAAAATTACTTTTTCATCATCTTTAATAACAACGTCGTCTATATAAGCTCCCTCATAAACCACAGAAGAATCAGAAGTAAAACGAAATTTAATTTTTACTTGTGAATGTTTATACGAAGATAAATCAACATTTTCACTTAACCACTCCTTATCTTGTCCAGTGTGATGCCAAACATCTTCAGTCCATGTTAGGCCATTATTAATAGATACATCAAGATATAAGAAATCATAACTATTTTCAATATCTGGCCATAAATAAAAAGATAAACTTGGAGCTTCTGTACTACTTAAATCAATTGAATCTTTTAGTTCTAAAATAGATAATTGATTATTTGAATATTCAAAAGTTTCTAAATCACCAAAATATACACTATAATCACCGCTGTAACTACGATTAGAAGTTATTGAAAAAGGTATTGAACTAGTGACGTCTTCTCCAACACCAATAGATGTACCAGAAGTTTCTATATCCCAAAAACAATTTGCTATGTAACCACGAGTATACCCACAAAAACCACCTATATCATCTTCTCCAGTAACCAGTCCAGTTGAATAACAACTAATTATTGAAGACTCGTTATACCCGCAAAAACCACCAACCCCACTCCAAGAGCCTGATGCGTAGTGTGTTACAGAACCTGTTGAATAACAATCTTTTATTGTATTATAACTATATCCTACAAAACCACCGGAGCTGTACTCCGAACTAAAACAATCAATATCAACAAAAGCATAACTTTCAGATATCTTACCATACGAATAACCTGCAAATCCACCAGAATCATCTTTTGAACGTATCCTACCAGTTGCACCACTTCTAACAGCCTCACCAACACTAGAAAAATAACCAACAATACCTCCAGCATTATAAAAACAAACTATATCTACATCAGCATAACAATCCTCAATATCCACACCAGAATACCCGACAATACCACCAACATAATCACCAGAAGTATCTGAAAATATATCAACTTTAGCCGTGCACCTAGAAATACTTGCTGGTAAATATCTAGCGTATCCAACAACACCACCAATATAACGTCTTAAACCTCTAATAACAGCACTAACTTCTACATCTTGTATTGTACAAGCATTAGCATATCCAACCACACCACCAACATATTGACTGTTAGAACCAACAATTAAAACATCTTCAAGTGTTACATTTTTTAAAGTAGAATTTTGAGTATAACCAAACAATCCTAAATAATCAAAATTAAAAGTTATGTACAAATAAACTTGTGTTGAACGAACAGTGCCCGAAACTAAATTGATACCAAATCCCTGCAAACTGTTCACTTCTGCAGATGTCCAAGGATTTCCAGTAACTGGGTTAGTAGACCAAGTAGTTAAAGTAGTACCATAACTAGTACTAGGTGTTGAGGTAGTACCATCATAATTAGTATCGTTTATACGTATAAATTGTCTAGCTGTACCAGATCCAATACGTTTTCTTCTATGATAAACACGTACATAAATATCTCTTGCTCCAACGGGAATATTAAGTCCAGAAAAACCAAACAATGCTCTTGAATCTGCTATACTAGATTCTATATATGTATCATCATCATCTGCTGATGTCTCATTTACTTTATCATATAGAGTAGTAGGAGATGCTGGATACACAGTCCATGTACCAGATACAGCATCATCACTTTCAGGCCTATTAGTTGCTATAAAAACATCGTGACCGCCTTGATTTATAGTTAAATTAGATATTTTATGCCCGCAACCATCAAAATTACCAGTGAATTTACTAAGAACACTACCTATTGGTTGAAAATCAAAATCATCGGCATCTACATCATTAGCCAGCTCATAATCGCCAGCTAAATCAAGACTCATGTTCTGAAGATCGGTTACATTATAAATCTTAGTAGCCACTAGTATTAAACCTATTAATTATTCTGCAGCAACAATTCCACTAACGTTTAACGATACTGTTTCATCTCTAAAAGGAACCTCATCATCTGTAGCTTTCGCTCTAACATGAAAATAAACAGGTGTAACATTGCCAACTTCTCCAAGAGTTAATGAATTACCATAATCTTCAGGAGTACCAGAAGGTGAAGAACCACCACCAGTATCACTATCTAATTGCCATTTCTCATAATAAGTACCACTAGGAACTACCTCTACACCAGAACATGTAAATCCGGAAGTTGCCAAAGCATATAAACCAGTCCAACTACCAACCTCATTAAGATCAGCTCTTAAAATATAAGAAACTGGTTCACCAACACCGTTACCAACAGGCTCTACCTGTTCATCACCATCCGTAAAGTATAATTTAATATATTCAGACATTTAATCCTCCAACAATAGAGGTGCTTAACACCCCTCTATATACTATATTACCATTTTAAGCCCATTTCTTCCCACCTAAATCGTTCGTGGGCCAAAAGTAATTCTTCTAAATTTTAAATTTTCTAAATCTTCCTCAGAATTCTTAGGTACTTTCCAATTATTCTTCTTAAGTTGAGTCTTACAAATTGCTATGGCTGTATCTTGAGAGTATTTTGAATTTGCTTTCATAACAGACTCAACACAATTTTCTAACCATTTAGTTTGTTCTGGTTTTTCGTTTGGTATTCCATATGGACTCATATTTTCCTCCAAATTTTATTATCTTCTATAATCCCTTAGCTTCCCAACCACCATCTACATAAATGTCTTGCCCTGTTATATAACTAGATGCATCTGAAGCTAAAAATATTACAGCACAAGCTATTTCCTCTGGTTTTGCCCATCTACCAAGCATTGTCCTAGCAGTTCTCTGATTCCTAAGTATTTCGTCATTCCAACTTTTTTCTGTAGTACTAGTTGGAGTATACCCAGGGCCAACGTTATTTACTCTTATACCTCTCTCAGCCAGATCTAGAGCAAACCCCTTTGTCATCATCTTTAACCCTCCTTTGGAAGCTAAATACGCTGGATTATCTGGAAACCCAAATTCTGCATTTAAACTAGTTATGTTTATTATACTACTACCTTCTGGCATATAATAACAAAGACCTCGTATAAGTTTAAACGGAGCAGTTAAATTAATATTTATTGTCTCTTCCCAATTGTCGTCGGGATAAGGGTGCTTCGTAGGTAAAGTAATACCAGCACAATTTACCAAAATATCAACTCTGCCAAATTTATTAACTACATATTCAATTAAATATTTTATATTACTATCTACTCCTAAATCGCACAAAAATGGGTGCCCAACAGTATCAAATACTTTATCAAGTTTATCAACAACAACAGTTGTGGCCCCACACTCAACAAACCCCTCAACAATAGACTTCCCTATCCCTCTTGCACCACCAGTTACAACTGCAAGTTTACCATCCAAAACAAACCTTTCCTTATACATACTTACTCCAATAATTCTACTAATTCAATACAAATATTATCAGGATCGAAACAAAACGCTACCTTAACCTTATCATTACTTTGAGGTGAAGATATAAAACTAATTCCAAGTTTTCTAAATTTGTCATATATACTGTCCAAATTTTCCACAGTAAATGCTATATGAGAGCACCCAGCATCTGTTAAACTACGACAACACAAGCCTACCTCTGAATAGTGTAAAAGCTCAACCATTCCACCGCTACTATCACATAACTTAACAGTTCTTAACCTAAGTTGAACATTTGTTATTGTCTCTATCCAAGACTTGTCCTCTATAACGTCAGAAACAATATCCAACCCCAACAAATCTCTATAAAATTCTATAGAGTTGTTAATGTTGCTTACAGTTATTCCAACATGTCTAAGTAGGATACCTTTTATCAATTACTTTTACTCCTGATTTTAATAGTCTCTCTGCCTCTATCAAATCCTCCTCATAATCAATATCAACAAACTCCTCTTCAATAACAAACGGTACTATCTTTTCACCACTCATCCTTCTATTAAATATTACATGAGATCTTATCACATCAACATACCCAATTTGCCAGTACGCAGTTGGTAAATCTTGCCTTGGTAAATTAAAAAACTCTTGAACAGGATAGTTTGCAATTGGTTTCATATATCCATCATCAATCAACCACATCTTATATGGTGACTCTTTAGCTACACACACCGACCTCAAAGAATCGGCATCAGAATTAATAAGAATCTCTATGGCCTTATCAATAAGCTCAACCCTACGAATTGGAAATATTGCTCTATGATTAAGAACAAAGTCTGGCACATAACCCTCATTGTCCCTCAACCAAACTAAAGCATGATAAAAAACTTCAATATCTGTTGACAAATCTTGTGCAAACTCCGACGGTCTTATAAACGGCACTTCGGCACCATGCCTGGTGGAAATCTTTGCTATTTCTTCATCATCAGTAGAAACTATAATTCTATTTATATATTTTGATGATAGGGCTTGTTCAATAGCATAAGATATTAAGGGTCTACCACATAAATTAACTATATTTTTTCTTGGAATGCCCTTTGAACCACCCCTAGCTGGTATAAGAGCTAAAATCTTATACATATTTACACCCAACACCGAACAACATTTTTTCTTTGGAAAATCTAATCAAAGTTCTAAAATTTCTACTCTCATGATCCTTCCATTTAAGATTGTCAGGTAACAAAGAAACTAGCTTAGGAACAACAAGTAATGACTTATGTCTCCACACAAACGGTAACTGATAAAAGTAGTCAACTCTTACGTCTCTAAGACCATGTATAAGCATAGCATTTTGAAGACTTTTTCTTGTAAAAGCTTTAACATGAGTATAATCATCCCAAAAAAACTTGTATTGTGACTCCCAAGCAGGGGTCATAATCACAGCAACTCCTTGAGGTTTTAAAACACGAAAAACCTCTTTCATAAAATTGTCAGTATTTCCTACATGCTCTATTACAGACTTAGAAAAAACCCAATCAAAGCTATTGTCTTGATATGGAAGATGCTCGTGCTCTATATCACATTTGTGACAATCAAAAAGACTTACTAAATGATTAACACAATCATCAAACTTATCAACAGCACTAATTTGATGCCCATTTCTAGAAAACCCTACAGAAAAGCTACCACGACCACTTCCAACATCTAAAAGCTTGCCACAATGAGTAAAATAATTAGATGAAATATAATTACATAATATTTGAGGATATTGATCTACCTCATATTCTCTGCCCTTTGGATATACAATATCAATATAACTAGACTGCTCATTAAATAGCATGAGAATTCTCCAATCTGTACACATCACTATCGCTATGAGTAGTAGAAATCTCCAACACCTCTGCACCTCCTACACTAGAAAACCAATGATACTGATTTGGATAAATTGTAACAGGATCATCCCCTGATATAAGAGAGTAGTTACTTCCGTCAACACAAAGTTCTAACTCACCACTTAAACAATAAAACGTTTCCTGCTTAACCTTATGACAATGTGTACTAGAAACATACCCACCGTCAAGTACAAGTATTTTACCACAATACTTATCACAATTAACTATTATAATTTCCTTACCCCAAACCTTATCAACTATGTCCATCGTCTTAATTTCTCCATTATACTTTTCTCAGAATCATACACAACCTTTTTACCGTCTCCAATAGCAACTTTTAAAGACTCTAAGTACTTGCATATATTAATAATACCTACAAGTTCTATACTAGAAGCTTGGTCACTACCATACATAGACCTATCTAGAGTTATATGAAACTCAACCATCTCAGCACCAAGAACAAGGGCTGCTGGTATAAAAATAATTCCAGGAGAGTGATTTGAAAACCCTATTTTAAGATGCGGGTACTTGCTTTTAAGACTTAAGATACATTTGAGATTTGTCTCATCTGGTTTACAAGGATAAGTCGATGTACAATGTAACAAATAAACCAACTGATCACCAAAAAACCTAACCACAAAATCTGTCTCCTCTTCTGTACACATCCCAGTAGAAGCAATTACTGGAATAGATGTTGACTTTACGTTAGAAAGAAACTTCTTATCTGTCATTAAAGCAGAAGGTACTTTAATATAATCATTATTAAAGCTAGACAAAAAATCTACTGAAGCAGAGTCCCAAGGGGAAGCAAACCATCTTATACCAAGAAGCTTGCAATATTCGTCTATTTCTTTATACTCGTTAAAACCAAACTCTAAACCCTCTTTTTGCTCCCTTGTAGTAGTTCCCCAAGGAGATTCTCTTGGTTTATTAAGCTCCTCTTCGCTATACACTAAATCAATTGTTCTCTTTTGAAACTTAACATAATCAATACCAGCACTGCTAGCAGTAGCAATAAGCTTCTTGGCAATGTTAAGATTTCCGTTGTGATTGATTCCTATCTCTGCGACTGTTTTTAACATAACTGCACTCCTACTTAAACATTCCCTTCTGTTTAAGCTTCTCTATCATTGTGTCTAAATGATGCTTCATCACATCAAACCTATCAGGTTCCCAAACAACTTTTTGAAGATCTGTAGAACCAATAAAACTGTCTGGTTCGCTTATATTAAACAAGTGCCTTATACTTCTAGGAGAGCAAACACCCTCGCCATCTGGTGTATGAAATCTAAACGCTATATAGTTAACGTCTTTGTTTAAATGAGCCAGCATAAGAGGCCCACACAAAACAAACAAATTCAAAGAGCACATCTGGTAGAACGCAGCCCTGTAGGACATAGAAAAAGACGGAACATCATAATAATACGCGCCAAAAAGAACTGGATCATCGTATATCTTAGCATAGTCCCTAACGACAACAAACCCTATATCTGGGTAACTATCAATTAGTTTTTGCCACTCTGGAAGATTATTACCCCTCTCCTCCGGCCAACACTCACGAAGAGTTATACTTACTGGTATTTTTGGTCTAACAAACTTATCCAACCACTTACAAGCATGGTCTAAATAAATTTTATCAGCACTAAGATTCAATAAGTCATTATTCTCAACAACTTTATCACAGGAATAAGAATACCAATAACACGCTGGTCTATCGGCTCTATGTTCTACTGGGTTTAGGTAATCATAATCTCTTGGAAACACAGAAATATAACTAGAAACATTTTTATTAAAGAAATCAACAAACTCTGCTTTGTTACTAAAAACAAACAGGTTTCCTAAGTTTCTACAGAACCTAGTAGCCTCTATACTTAGATTATAAAAATAGTGTTGAAAAGTTTCCTTAGTCACATAAGGGTTTGGCAAACAAGGATCATTCTCGTTGTAAACAAAAACAATATCAACCTTGTCTGCACAAACCTCATCCACAGCAAGGCTGACGTTCCAAATAAAACAAACCATATCACCAAAAGCTAATGGTACATCAGTAAAATCACACACTGCCAACATAGATTTTCTAGGGGATATATCAAGCTGCTCCTTTACCTTCTTTTTAACGTCAAACTTCTTATATGTCTTTATTCTCATATTAACGTCTCTACTCTCCACTTTGGATCTTCTAGATGCTTTGGGAGCTCAGAAAAAAACTGATCAATAGTCATTCCATGCCACCAAGAATCTGGCAAAGAAATGTACCAACTTTTACGGTTAGAAATATTGTTTCTAACCACATGATACCACTCAGCAAAAGAAGCGATATCATACCCTGTCTCCAAACTTTCAATTGGTCTTTCTTTGGACAAAATTCTCTCCAAAGGAATGTGCTTAAAATTAGTTAACGAACTATTTGGTGTACAGTTTATAATAGTTCGTCCCGAATTAGAAAAAACCTTAGCCATATGTGCCCACCCGCTTGAAGATATTTTTATATTGTTTCTTCCGTCCTCCGCATGTGGATTACAAGACCCATCAAAATAATGAACATCACCATCATATCTGTAATCTACACCAAGAAGATAAACTTCAGTAAATCCCATATGATAAATTGCGGGTAAGACTATATCAAGTAATACTGTATAACCAAGGCCACCACCTTTAATTAAATCTGTTACTAAATCTAACTTTGGACTTCTTTTTATCAAAATTGGTTCATTCTTACCAACAAACAACGGAGCTCTCTCTATATACCACTTCCTGGCTGACAAAGACAGGAAAATAGTCGTATCGTTACTAATATCAAATAACTTACGACGTTCCTCTAACTCAAAAAGTCTATCGTCGGACGCTGCAATGTATTTGCATCTTGATTCAAACATCTCATCAATCTTAAAAGTTTTATTCACACCAAAAAGAATCTCATTTTTTAACAAAGAAAAGTCCACCTCTCTAAGAGACGGACCTGCACCAATCACAAAACACCTCTGACCACGGTGTATATCCATAAGCTGCTTTATTCTAGCCATACTACGATCTTCAATTCTTGAGACAAGTTCTTTATCATACATAAGCGGGTCAAACTTAGAACGTTTATGGTCTTCTTTTGAAACAAACACTTTAAAAACACCCATTATAATAACCCCAAATTCTTAAGTGTAAAAACAATCTCTAAAATACAACCCTCACCACCACACCTATTAGTAACAATTTTAGCCTTGCTTTTAATTTCATGTAATGCATTGTTTGGTGTAAAACTTATTTTAGATTGCTCTAACAAATCAATATCATCGTAACAGTCACCAACATAACACATATATTCTAGATCTACACCTAAAGATAGCACAACATCCATTTTTTTGCCAAAAGGAGCATATGCAAAATTTACACCTAAATCGTTAGCTCGTTTCTTGTTTATATTTTGATAATTACCAGAACTTATCATTGTTATTTCCACGCCTAAGTTTTTTAATTCATTAAAAGCTACCGAATCATTAGCATGAAAAGTAACTAATTGTTTTCCTTCAGATGAATAATAATACTTACCATCAGTAAGAACACCATCACAATCCGTAATAAAATATTTTATCATTTAACCACCAAACTATTATTTAACAAAATTGCGGCATTAAGAAAAGCCACTATAGCTTGTTCAATACTCTTTGGTAATACATAACCTGTAACTCTTAACCAAATAATAGCATGTATAAGTTTTATATCACCAGGTTGCACACCAATCTTGTTGTTAAGATAAGATAAAAACCAACTATCTAAAGCACCAAACTTTGGTTTCTCAATACTATAAATAAATTCCTCACCAACAGATAAAGAATACTCACCACAATTAAATTTATCGTAGTTTCCGATTAAAGAATAATACAGCTTGGCAAAATCATATTTATGATCTCCGTACAACCAAATATTACCAAACTTAGCTTTTGGGTCTATAAAAATAGGTTCTCCATTATTACACATTATATTTTGTAACGTCGGGTCACCGTGAATAAAAGAAAAACTTTTTGGAATAAGTTTACCAACTATATCATCCGACCTACTTTGAAGCAAATAATGAGGATTAATATAACTTTTACCATTTATAAACAACTCTTTACTAGAAAGTCTGGGAACAACATCATAAACAAATTTACATCTATTAAGAGGTTCTGTTATATACTCCTGAATTAAAGATTCTTCGTGTACTGGATATTTATTAGAATGAAAATATTCATCTAAAACATATACTGCTCTCGCCAAAAAATCTTTCATACTATAATCATACATTATGTCATCATCATCAACACGATCCATATATATAGTTTTATCTGATTCATTTATATTCAATATATTTGGTATAAACCTCTTAACAGAATCTGGTGAATAATTATACCAAGTAGACTCCTTAGAAAATAACTCTCCAGATAAATCATTATATTTTTTACTAACAACATCACCCTCTACAGAAATAGAAGCATAAGCACTAGTATTAAGAGTATTTTTAGTTTGTTTAAGAGTTTTTTCAGTACCAAAATCAAAACACTCTATTGGAACATTAGAAAACTTTATGCCGCTACTTTGTAACACATCAACAAAATCTTCATTAGAAGAATTCAATAACTTATCATTTATAGCACCAAAATCACTTTTAGATATAAAAAACATTCCAATAATATTACCATCGGCAGATTCTATATTATGCCCATCAAATCTATATCTGCACAAAAAATCCTCTGTAGTAAAAATAGAAGAATTAGAAGGTTTTGATGTTGTATTAACAGGTATTATATCAGACCAACTAATTAACACATCGTCTTCTTGCTCAAAACAAAGTTTTACAGCGTCTGCTGTACCGACTGGTTTTTCTTGTACTACAAATCTAAACTTATATTTAACACTAGTTAAATAGTTTCTTAACAACTCACCTCTAAAATCTGGACTTATACATACGCAGATTTCATCAGCCTCTGGTAATTTTTCAAGCAGATGTAGTATTGCTGGTTTACCACCAAAACTTAATAAGCATTTTGGTATATTTTTAGTAAGTCCACCAAGTCTAGAACCTTCTCCAGCAGCTAAAATAATTATCCTCATAAAAGTTCCTTCATAGCATCTCTATTATTACCTAAAAATGTTTCAGAATGATGTTGTGGAGCTAAAACCAAACTCTTTCCAACACCTTCATGTTGAACAATGTTAGGAAATGTTACAAACAAATTTAAATTTTTATTGATGCTCATTTTTCTTATTGCAACATCTGGATTCTTACAAGAATTGTCACTAAACATAATCTCTTTTATACCTTCAATATATTTAGTGTTTACTATTATTCCACATGTACCATAAAAATGATCATCAACATGCTTGTATACATAAGGAAGAACTTTTTTGCCGTTTGGTTTGTTGTGTCCACTATACAAAGAAAAAGCACCAACATCGTACATAGTTTCCAACTTATCAAGAGAACACATTGCCCACTGATACCAGTTTATAGAAAAACTAGCATCATCTTCTGTAAACATAAAATACTTATAACCAAGCTTATTAAAAAGATTACCAATTTCACAAAACTGATTTCTGTAGTTTAAATGTCTCGTTTGAATACACACATAATCTGGATTACTTGTTAAACTTTTAATAATAGAAACATCAGCAGATCCATCATCAAAAATAAATATCGGTTTAGGAGTATTAACTCTATTATGTTCTGCTAATACCTTAGACAAAAAATCTGGTCTATTATAAGTTAAAATTACTACGGGAACAGTCACTTGCACAACACTCCTCTTATATGATTTTTACTAAAATCATCCTTGGTAATACCTAAACATTTTGAAGCTGCCACACCAATAGCATCACCGACAGCCAACATACAAGTACTACTAGTTGTTGGTGCAAGTCCAAGATAACAAGCTTCTGACTTCAAGTTAACAACAACACTATAATCACACAAACTACTTAAAGTAGAGTCTTTATTACAAGTAATTGCAACAGTAAATACATCAAAACTAGACATGGTTTTAGCTAAACAAACTGTTTCTTCTGTTTCCCCAGACTTAGATAAGATAAATACTAAATCTCCTAACCTAACCTTTCCAACATCACCATGTAAAGCATTTCCACAATCTAAAACAAAACTTGGTATACACAAAGAAGAAAAAGTACAAGAAAGTTTATCAGCAACAAAAGAACACTTACCCATACCAGAAAAAAATATATTATTACCGCTGTTACATTTCCTTACAACCAACTTAACAATATCTACAAATCTATAAACATATATAGAAAGGTCAATCAATGCCGCAGCTTCTTCTGATACCACACGATAAAGCTCTTGTGCTATATCTTCATTACTCATCAGAGTTTTCTTTTTCTTCAACTCTAACCTCTTCCTTTCCTCTAATTTGATCCTTACCACCAATAGGTGACGAAAACGGTACAAAAGGTGCTTCACGAATATTATTTTCTTTATAAGCTTTATCTTCCTTCTTAATTCTTTCCATCTCAGTGAGTTGATTAATTCCTTGTAATTGTAATCTAGTCTTTCTAGAAAGTGATCCTTCTTTATAAAGATCTTTAGTAATATCATTAAGATCCTTCAAACTATAAAGCTTCATAGGTTCAAACGAAGGAACAGGGATATTTTTAATAAAACTATTATTTTCTTTTACTTCTTCATACAAATCAACTGTCCACGCCAATAACTTTGTTCTTATAGCTTCTAATGTTGCTATTGGAGAAAATGTAGCCATATCAGAACCACCTTCAACATTTGATCTTAATGTTTCACCAGTAATTAATGTTCTTGGAAATCCAAACCCAGCAATAATATCATCTTCCACAGAACTATACTTCTCTCTGCTTAACATAGCAGAAGTATCAGGAGCAACCCACTCAATACTTAATGTATGATTAGCAAACAACTGAAAAACCTTCTCTGCTTGACCGTGGGAAGTTCTATAATTCATTTGTTCTTTTATGTGTTCAAAGTCATCTTCATCTGTAACTGGAAATTCATCACTACCAAGTTTAATAAGTTGTATTGCCGCAATAACTCTAGCCGCAACAGAATAATCCATTTTTCTAATGTTTCTTTTATGCATTAACGACTCTAAAGCATTTGTCATATAAGGAATTGGATAAGGATCTTCTGGTAAACATTTAGATAATATTGGTCTTATGTCTTCAAGTCGTATTTCAGCTCTAAGTCCTTTTTGATTTTGTATAGCCTTAACAAATTCTGGGTAATTCTCAACTAATGCATTATAAGTTTCTATGTCTATAGTTCCATCAGGTCTTTTACCTTTGCTCTTAATAAATTGTATTGTTTCGGCACTCACTTGAACATAATAATCTTTCCTATTTGGTATTGGAGATGCCTTAATTGTAATTGTAGAAGGATCTCTAAACCAAATATTATCTGGCACTGAAACTCTGCGTCTTGAATTCAACAGAGGTGTTAGATCTGCACCACTTACTTTTGACCACTCATAATGAGGAACAACCAAACCAGACAACAAATATTCAAGACATACGTTTTTATAGAACTCTTCCAACATACTGTGAAGAGCCTCAAAAACAGCAAACTCCTCATCCGAACACTTATCCTGCTGATTCATCATAGGAGAAACAGCAAAATCTACCATCTTATTAATGACCGTTCCGGCAATAGGATCGTGTTTATAAAAAAACCTACACATTTTTATAAGTTTTTTATAATCTTTAGGTAATTCCATCTTATCAACAGAACTACCAAAAATCAATCCTGTTTGTGACGAATCGTTAAGAAGATTAACAGACGACTTCGCTAATTTTAAATTTTCTTTTTGTTCCATTTATTACCTCGCGTTCCAGCCTCCCTTAGCTAGATCACCATATTTTCCCTTAGTTTTTGGCTTTTCTGGTGAATAGTATTCATAATAATAACCATATACCCAAGTAAGCAACGAAGCTAAAATATGGTCATCCCCTCTTTGACCACCCATAGGAGAGTACACAAAAAATTTAGGTTGTCCTAACATATCTCTAGTAAACCCGACACGTTCCAATTCTGATAACATCTCATCATCTTTATCCGAAAAAACAATTATTTGATCGTTTTGACTCCACTTTTGAAGCGTTTGAATTGTAAATTTTCTAACCCTATCTTTAGTCTCTTTACCATCGTCAGTATAACCTGTAACGACACCACCTTGAAAATCTACCAAAGTAAGCCTCTTTTGGTAATCTTTATCTTTAAACTCATCCAAGTCTTGTAACATTTGACCTAAAGCTAAACCACTACTACCAGCGTCGAGTGTTATCATGTTAAAACCATAAATATTATCAAGCCAATTAATTATTTTAGCTTGCATAGGATATTTTATTCTTCTAAGTTCATACCTAAGAAATATTCTCCACAAATTTTCTTGACGATATAAGATTGTTATTATAGTTGGATCATTACTAAAACCAGCGTCCACGGCGCAATTGCCACACCACACCGGTTTACCATTACGCCTAACCAAAATAATATGATTAGGTACATCTACACAATACACAGTATCATTATAATCAACCCAAGACGTGTGATTTACACCTCGTGTATTAAGCTGGGGATCAAGATATTTTGTTTGAAAATTAACTATATATGTTAAACCCTTAGTCATAATATCTCTGCCAGCCTTTAATCGTCTACACTTACCAACATTGTTTCTAATAGAAATACTACCAGAATAACCTAAACGTATAATAAGTTCTTGAAAATTATCAGACAACAGCTTTGAAGTTGTTGAATATGTATTGTCTCTAGAATAACCATCACCTAACATTAAAGCATCAAACAAAACTTTAAGTAAATCTACAGATAAATCAAGCATTTCTCTTGGTATATATTTATGATAAGAATCTACCATGCCAAAAGACTCTAAGTATCTAGATAACTGAGTATTATAAATACAAAATCCGTTTTCATTATTGGAATATTTAAACGATAAGCGCTTAATACAACTCTCTATTTTATCATAATTGTTGATATTTTTACTTTTACTTTGAGATATAACTACTTTGCCTCTGCCTAAAGATCCTTCAGAAATAAAATATCCCATAAACTCAATAAAATCTATTGTATCTAATATTAACGAATCTAGCTTGACTATATTCTCAGATCCCCAACGATTAACATACTTAACAGTATAACCAGGTACACTCCATTGATACAAACTGTTACCATCAAAACAACAAGTATTTTTAAACCTTAAGGATTTATCAAAAACATTCTCAGCATTAACTAATTCATACTTTTTATTTAAATAACTACCTTTATTTTTGTGTGAAACATAAAGCTTGTGATTTGGGGTAACTAACAAATCTATAAATCTACTATCCACATTACACATTTTGCCAGAATAATCATAAGATATATAATTAGTTGGTAATTGATATTCAAGTTTATTATGATTAAGAGTAGCTATTTTATCATCCACAGACAAATCTTTAAAAAGCTTCCAACCAGAATTAGTAAGAACTTCGGTATCAGACGAATAACACGCCAATAAATCAGCTTTAATACCAATCATATCTGGGGCTTTTAAAACTTCATAAAATCTGCCACCAGCGTGTTCTAATGTAAGATTATTAAGCATACCTAAAACAACATCATAACTTTCTATCTTCATAAGCTTACGATCAAAAACAGAGAAGGCAGGTAAACCATGTTGGCCTAAAACAAGATGAATATAATCATCACCTTCCTCACCACCATATTGTTTTAAATCAGATTTATGTTGTTCTTCAGTATAACGTGGACTCTGTGTTCTAGAAACATTATACCTTGACCATTTTTCATCTAATTGATCAGCTTCATAAAGAATATTCTTTTCTCTTAAACCATTTGGTACACCACTAATCCACATTTGAAATCCTTCATCCCACTGAGTTAAACACTGGCCCAAGCTGTTCCAGGCAACATAATTAAAGACTTGAGCCTCATCAACAAGTATACATGGATTATGAAGACCAATTATATTACTGTCCGCAGAAGATCCAACAATTCTACATCGTATTGTAGCACCGTTAAGAAGTTTAATTAAATACTCAGAAAAGTTTATACTATATCTATCAACAAAGTGCTTTAACAAAGGATGACGTCTAAAAAACTGTGTCAGTCGCAAAAACACAGGAGATAACTGAGCTTTGTTTTGTACAACTAAAACAACTTCATTAGCACTTGCTTTTCTATATTTATTACTTACTGCAGTGTGAACTATTTTAGTTTCTAATGAAACAGTTTTTCCGGTTGTTCGTCCAGTACATACACTAATATATGATGACTCATCAAGAATCATCAGTTTTTGATAGTTGTTAAATTTCCAACTACCACCATCTTCTATTTCTTCATCAGTGCTTCTAACAAACTCCCCAAAGACCACAGGATCTTCTATCATATCAAGTACTGCTAAATCGCCTTCATCAAGAACTACCTTTTCCTTCATTTAAACTCACCATTTTTTCACAACGAGGACACTCAACCTCCAGATTATACTTAATAAGTTCTGGAGGAGTATTTTCAGCTTCCATAGAACCTGGTTCACCTTTTTCTAATACATATATATAGTATTTCATTAAAGGGAGATTACAATCTTCACATTTCAATATTTTAAGTCTCGACTCCCAAAATTTCTTAGATTGATCTTTTAATTTATCAATATAACTAATAACACTTTCTTCACTTTCGCTATGACGTTTCTTTCTATCCACACCAAGAGTTACTTGTAAACTTGTATAGGAATTCACAGCATCTCTTAAGGCTGTACTTAAATCCTTAACAATCTTAGTGTCTGTACCAGCAGTCTTTATATTAGATAACTCGGCTTGAAGGTTCTCAATGATTATCTCAAACTGAGCTAGTTGCCTTAATGAAGCCAAGTCATTGGCCCTATTTAAATCATCCAATTCATATGTTTCTAAATAGGTGCTTAATTTTTGATTTAATTCATAGCCCTTAGGTTTTCTACCCGCCATATTCTCCCCAACCAATCTTTCTCATATTAACAAAATCACTATCACTAATTTCAAACTCATTAGACTTCTTCAATCTACGTCTTCTTCTTTTTTCCTCGTTTTGTAAAAATCTAGTCCAAGGTTCTTTTGCTAATATTTCTGATTTATATTGCTCATAACAAACATAACAATACCAACTAGAAGAAATTACTTTTTCACAAATACTACACACAAACATTTTAACCCTCTGGTATAGGACATGAACCGTCGTCACACTCTATACATTGAAGTACTTGAGAAGATCTGCTATTATTTCTAAATACAGTTAATCCTTTAAGATTCATATCATAAGCAAGTTTTATTGTCTTTTCTACATCGTCAACAGTAGCTTCAAACGGTAAATTAACAGTTTTAGATATAGAATTATCAACATGTCTCTGAAAAGCTGCTTGCATTTTAACATGCCAGTCTGGAGAAATTTCAAGAGCTGTTGTAAATATTTTCTGCCACTTCTCTGGAACCTCCGCTAATCCAAACACTTTTCCATCATTTTTTATTATTTTTTGTATAAGTTCAGGTTTATACCAGCCTTCCCTTTTACCAATCTCTTCAAACAAAGAATTCGCTTCAAAAAATGTATTACCTTCAAGTATATTTGTTCTTTTAAAAACAACAGCAAACAAGGGTTCTATCCCACCAGAAGTTTCAGCAATAATTCCAATACTGCCTGTTGGTGCTATAGTGGTTAATGTGGCGTTTCTTTGTGGTGAAGTTATTACTGACTTCTCTATGTTAGGAAAATCTCCTCTTTCTTCTGCTAGTTTAGCTGAAGTTTTTCTTGCTTCAATATTTATAAAATCCATAACTTCTTCAGCAATAGAAACAGCTTCATCAGAATTATATGGTATTTCCATCTTTATAAGCATATTAGCAAAACCCATAACCCCAAGACCTATTTTTCTATTACTACGACACATTTTTTCTATTTTTTCTAAAGGATAACTAGAAACATCTAAAACATTATCCAAAAATCTTACAGAGTGCTGTACTACCTTTCTTAAAGAGTTATAAACTATTTTTCCATCGTCTACAAACTTTTCAAGGTTTATAGAACCAAGACAACAAGCTTCACTGTCTAATAAAGGTTGCTCAGAACACAAATTAACTATAACATCACCAAGACTAGGTGTAGGATTATCTTTTTGTAAATTATCCCAAAATACCACACCTGGTTCACCGTTTCTCCAAGCAGCTTCAGCAATAACTCTAAAAAGCGATCTAGCATCAACCTTTTTTATTCTTTCACCACTTTTAGGATTAACTAAATAAAAACCAGTTCCACTCTTTACAGCTCTCATAAACTCATCCGTTATAGCAACAGATATATTAAAATTATTAAGTGTGTGTTCATCTGTTTTACAATGAATATAATCCTCTATATCTGGATGAGATATTGATAATAATCCAAGATTACCACCACGCCTAATACCACCTTGTTTAGTAACATCGCTAATAACATCAAATATTCTCATAAACGAAATTGGACCGCTGGCTACACCACTTGTTGTTCTAACAGAATCGTTCTTTGGTCTAAGCTTAGAAAGATGTAATCCGACACCACCACCGGCTTTTTGAACCATGCCAGAATCCTTCGCAGTCTGAAGAATATTATCCATACTATCTTGTATTTCAAAGCCGAAACAAGCAAACAAGCATAACTTATCATCGCTACCAGCATTAGCTAAAACTGGTGTGGAAGGTAAAAAATATCTATTTACCATCAAATTATAGAATGTTTTACTCCAGTAATCTGGATTATTACCATAATTCTTTTCGGCAGCCGCCACTGCTTTAGACACTCTACGAAACATTTGTGATGGTGTTTCTTTTTTACCGTCTATTATTCTAAGATATCTCTTTTCTAACAAAGATAAAGAATTCACACCAAGTTTTAAATCGTCCTCAATACCCATAGCTTGTCTAAAGCCTCTAACTTGTGCTCTTTCTGCTCTATACAGTATATAAGCTTTAGCCAACCTTGAACTAGCCATTTTTATTAGATAATCTTCTACTTTATCTTGTATTTCTTCAACAGAAATTTCTTTGCCACCGTTTATCGTGTCGGTTACTTTGATTGATATATCTTTGGCTAAAGCCTCATCAACCTCGTTAACGGCTTTCATTGTTTTAGTTATTGCACTAATAATTTTATCAGGATTGTATTTAACAATCCTCCCATCTCTCTTTATTACTCTCATAATTTACCTGCTTTACGGAGCAATGACAAGTCTGCCTTGGTCATCACACTTTACTACGTGCCACTTATTGTCGTCTTCTTTAGCAACAAGAACAACAATCTTAGCATTATCATCAAAAGATAATTCTTTAATTAATTCTCTAAGTTCTACCAATGTCATTTTATTTTACCTCGTATCATATATTCCAGAACCTTTCCGATTCCAGTATTTTTTCCAATGTTTTAATACTTCAACTGCATCATCGCAAGTTGGAACAATTCTAGTAGCGTAATGCTCCATCCAACCACCAACATAATTTTCAGCAATAACAAGAGTCGGCTTTTTAACTATCCAAGTACAATAATAAAATTCTCCTGCAGAGCCCCAACTTGGAGAATCTCCGGTAATAAGAATCATAGCGTCAATCTCATCAAGATCGCTTAAATCTCTTTGTATAACCTCTTGAACAGATAATCCATTTTTAAAAGCCTCAGCCGTTAGATTATTAGACTTAGACAAGTGCTGCTTTCCACGCATTGGTGTTCTACATTTTATATCTATTTTAGATAGTTTGTGTATAAACTCATCACGACTGCTTACAGCCTCCTCATAACTTAAATTAGCAATACGTCCCGCTAAATAAACCTCATAATTTTCCATCTCTTTCCTTTCCTTTTATTTTAATCCTGTTGAACCAAATCCACCATCAGCTCTTTCTGTACTTTCTAATTTACTAACTACTTTTACTGTTGTTGGAACTAATTTAACAAGTTTAGCTTGTGCTATCCTAGAACCAACACCAAACGCAAGAATACGATCAACAAATAATCCATACATATTGATAACTATCTCACCACGATAATCAGAATCTATAATTGCTGGTGAGTTTGGAATAATAACTCCATTGCCTGCTATGCCACTTCTAGGGTATATCTCTAAACAATATCCTTCTGGTATCTCTACAGCCAATCCAGTATGTACTTTTACAAGACTACCACGAGAAATCATTACATCTTCTATTGTTGATATATCGAAACAAGCCGATCCTTTCGTAGCTATATTTGGTATTTTTGCTTTATTGTTTAATTTCTTTACTTTTAGTACTACCATTAATCTATCCTATCCACCAAACCTAATTTCATACTTTCTTTACTGGTAAAAAATCTTGGTGTATTATCTGCCAATAATTTTCTCCACCAGTTTACATTATGTTTACTTTTATTAGCTAATAGAGTTGAATACTCGTCCTGAAAGAATTTAAGCAATTTATTTTCTGCTTCTCTATTACGCATATCACCAACACTTGTTGATGTTAATCCATGAGCCATAATTGTATCTAACTCTCCCATAACTCGTTCATCACAAGCTTGCAAAATAAAGAAAGCCATAGACATTGCTTGACCATATACAGATCCAACAACTTTTATCCCACGTTTTTGAGCCTCTCTTATAGCTCTTATACAACCGTTTCCATACTCAGCACTTCCCCCGTTTGAACTTATAATTATTGTTATTGGTTCGTTACTATCTGACAGTATAGTCATATCACAAATAAAATTATATGTAGAACAAACATCTATCTCTCCAGACAAAACTATAATTCTTTTCTCTCTTAATAAAACACGTTCTGCTTCTGTTATTAAAATTGGATTAACTTCCATCTATCCACTCCGTTTTATTTAAAATTGTTTTTGCTGTTTCTATATCACGAAAACCTTCTATCTGTTTAAAAATTGATTTAAAAACTCTTCTAATCAGTTCCTGTTCTTCAAAATTAAAACTAATATTTCCAGTAAATTCAGTTATTTTATTTAAATCTTTTATTATTTTATTGAGTTCTCGTGTCATTTAGAACACTTCCCACATATGCTCCAAATTTCATCCCAATCTCTACGCGAATCTGCAGAAACAGTAGATTCATAGTCTGGATGAGCTAAAGAATAATCACCACGTCTAATAGGGTCAGCTATATCACGAATATGTAAACAGCACCAAAGACATATTTGCCTCCCATCAAACAGTGGACAATTTAAGAAAGTAGTAGCATACCTTTCATCTTTTATATTTTTATGCTCTCCGATAATTTTCTTTGCTAAAATGCACTCCATTTCATATCTCCTTTAAATAATTATATATAAGAATTTCTACGCTACACACGCACTCAACCAGATCAAAGACCGAGAAAACTATATCTGGTTTATGTTGTTTTATATCGTTCGATTCAAAAAACTTTATTAACTCTTCGACTAAAGTTTTATTCTCGTAAAGTTTATTTAATATATCATCATTCATTTTATGATCAAATGATCAAAGATCTTTAGGCTTGATCTGATCTTATGATCATCTTATAAGATCAATATCATTTTCGGCTTTTTCAGATGTATCTGAGGACTTAAATTTATCTATCTGAGTACGTATGATATTATCCATTTCATTCTTTAATTTTAAAATATGCGAAGCATCATATAGGATTATCTTACCTACTCTTTTACCAGAATCTAAATCCATCGGCATGTCCAAATGTACACCATAAAACTTATGTCTTCCATTCTTTATCTCTCTCCAATACCTTCCACCCTTAGTATCTACAAAAGCATGAATGTTAAACTTTCTTTTTTTATAATAAACAATATAATCAATCCCTAAAAGATCAAGCTTTTCGTTATAAACTACTCTTTTAAAATGTTCCTTAAGCAAAAATCCTAAATGATATTCCCGAACATACGATAAATAAGATCTTTTAAGTCTTGACACTATTCCTTTATGTTTAAGGTCCGGATACTTGTTTTTAAAAAAACTAATAAATTCTTGTTGTGTGGGTGGAATTTCATCTTTTATTAATTCTCTAAAAGTGGTTAACATGAACGGTATAGATTTGTTTTCTAATTCTTGACATTTCTGATTTGATTTCGTTATTTTATAAGAGGACAATACATCTTCAAGTTCATCTATTGTTATACTCACATTATCTCCTGTGGAGGTGGGGAAGGGTCGAACTTCCCGTCCAAGACACATTATACATAAAACTTCTACAGGTTTGTTCAATTTTTATCTTTTCAAATATCTATAAACTAACAAACTCGATATTTGAGCATCTCTTTTTATATAGTTGATAGAGAAACAACTGGTTTTGCTACAATTTGACTTTTTAAGGTAGCTGTAGCTTGCTCACCCAAAAAGTGTACTTCTTTATTAAGAACTACAAAAACTTGGTCTTCGCCAATTATTTTTCTGGTTCTTTTTAAGTCGTTAACCAAAGACTACCTGCTGCTCTATGCTAATAATACCCTGTCGAAACCACGCACCCCCAAACATTTAGGCTCTATATCTATATTACCAAAATAACGCCAAGTCTTCCCATTTGTTTACGTTCAGACAAAAATTTACTAAAATTTTATTTAAGCGCTTCCCAAGCCCTAATTAACTCTATTTCATCACTATTTAGGTATTTTTTTGCGTCTTCTATCATTATTAAAAACCTTTTAGTCAAATGTATAGAATTTAATTTAAATAAATCATCACCATAATCTAATAAATTTTCTTCTTCCCAATATAAACACTTAATAGCTGGTGCAGTTATTTCAGCGTCCCACTTACTTACAACAATCCTACCGTTTTCTGTTTTCTTGGCCGCAACATTCCACACCCCGATCGGCACGAATAACTCACCATCATAATCATAACGGCTTAAATGATCCCGCGCGTTTATGATTTTAGTTATTGTATCTCCACCAATTATAACCTTATAAAAGGTATTAGGATCCAAGTAAGCAAATATTATCTTCATATTCATAATCT
>Ga0209498_1000373_pt1 | contig 27502 bp, 25 predicted proteins | sample WalLakDeSediment_FD_184131 | JGI IMG/M metagenome (GOLD analysis project Ga0209498, IMG submission 184131) | Lake sediment microbial communities from Walker lake, Nevada to study Microbial Dark Matter (Phase II) - Walker Lake 11/02/13 Deep... | ecosystem: Environmental > Aquatic > Freshwater >...
ATAAAAAGCTAATTCCCCAAGCTCCCTCCCCTTAAGGTGGGGGAGCTTGGGGCGGGGGTATGAACCATCCTGTTATACTTCATAGGTTATTCTGTCACTCGGCCAGGGCGCTGCCGATTTCTTTGCCATAAGCAATGCAGGCGGCAATAGCATCCTGGTCGGGGTTCCACATCATCCGCAGGCCTTCTTTATTGATCAACTCAAAGCCGGCCTCTTCCAGTAATCCGTTTATTAGCTTGACCGATTCGCCACTCCATCCGTAGCAGCCAAAAGCGGCTCCCTTTTTCTCCTGAAAACTTAACCCCTTGGCCATATCCATCAGGGAAGCGATTGAGTGCAGCACTCCCTTATTGATCGTCGGCGAACCGATTACAATACCTTTCGACTTAAAAATTTCAGTTATGATATCGTTGGTATCGGAACGGGCGGCGTTGTAAAGTTTAATGTTAATAATATCGTTTGCTTCTTTGATTCCTGAAGCAATTGCCTCGGCAGCTTTTCGGGTGCCGTCCCACATGGTGTCATAGATAATCGTGACCTGGTTTTCCTGATAATTATCAGCCCATTCGGCATACTTGTTGACAATCTGGAGGGGGTTTTCCCGCCAGATAACACCATGGCTGGGGCAGATCATATCAACCGGCAGATTCATGCCAACCACTTCTTTGATCTTGGCGGTGACCAGCTTGCTGAAAGGGGTAAGAATATTTGCGTAATACTTGATTGCTTCGCTAAAAAGCTCACACTGATCTACGAGATCGTTAAACATATATTCCGTGGCATAGTGCTGGCCAAAAGCATCATTGGGAAAGAGTATATTATCTCCGGTAAGGTAGCAGAACATGCTGTCGGGCCAGTGCAGCATTTTTGCTTCGACGAAAACAATTTCCCTGCCTCCACCGAGGTCAATTTTGTCACCGGTCTTGACCGGGTGAAAGTTCCAGTCCTCGTGATATTGGCCCCGCAGCGACTTAACGCCGGCATTGCTGCAGTAAACCGGAGTCCCCGGTATTTCGCGTAAAAGTTCCGGCAGTGAGCCGCTGTGGTCAGTTTCGCCATGATTGGCTACTATATAATCGATCTCTTTTAAGTCGATCTCTTTTTTCAGATTTGCTATAAATTCTGCAGCAAAAGGTCGCCAGACTGTATCGATCAAAACGGTTTTTTCGCTGCCCCTGACCAGGTAAGAGTTATAAGTGCTGCCTCTGTGGGCACTAAGTTCCTCACCGTGGAATTTACGCAGTTCCCAGTCGATTTTACCAACCCAGGTAACATTGTCATTAATTTTAAAAGTCATCCGGAGAGCCTCCTTTTTAAGTATAAATTAAGAACGAATCATTACCAGCATCATTTTAAACCGTTCATTTGCTTTGAGTTCGTGGGGTTCATGGGCAGGCATAATGATTATTTCGCCTTCCCTGACAAGATTCGATTTTCCGGAAATGATTATCTCTGCCGTGCCGTCAAGTATACAAACCAAGGCATCGAAAGGAGCGGTATGTTCGCTTAAACCCTGGCCTGCATCAAAAGCAAAGAGGGTAACCGTCCCGGTTTCTTTTTTAAGTATTTCTTTACTTACAACCGCGCCTTTTTGGTAGTCAGCCAAATTTTTCAGGCTGGCAGCATTAGCATACAAATTATTTTTATCCATCGTCTAACCTCCAGACCGGTGAAATAAATTATAACCGAATTGGTTATGTATATATTATCATATTATATCAATAGGCACAACTAGTATTTCAGCTTATTTTTTTGGAAGGCATTTCGAAAGAGTTATTCTTCATCAGGAAGCAGCAGATCATCGAGCGGTTTTAAGGCTTCAACAACCCAGTTGAAAGATCCTTCCTTGCTGGCTTCATAGGCAGCCGGTGCCGCTTCAGCCATTATTTGGCGCACAATAGCCCGGGCTGCCTCCTCATCGCCCCGGTGCTGCGCGTTTCGCGCTTCAACCAGGGCCCGGTGGATCTTTTTCTTGAGGGCACCTTTTTTATCGGAACGTGCCAGAGAGAAATGATTGTCACTATTCATGACTCGGCCTCATCCCGGTTTGACTCAACCTAAGGCCTTTCACCTCTTATATTTTATTCTTAGTATTATTATAACCTTGCTGATGAGTGGAAACAATTGATATTAAGGGCAGGTCTTTAAAAAAACCGATAAATAAGCGATAATAATGTTTGAAGGTGATTTTATGAATGGCGATCTATTAACTATTTTTAAAGGAATCAAGTAGGCAGATCGCTTCAATAGATTAAAGAAGCCGGTTTGACGAGATAAGGTTTTTGGGGAGTGGGTAATCGTCGGTAACAAAGACAGGGACGATCTTGATCGTGAGCTGATCGAAGAGATCAATCGCAAATATGAAAGTCATAATCACGAAGCGGATTCTTCTGTTTTCCCTAAAATTCGTCCTTTTATACTGGGGACAGTAGCCCTTATTCTGGCCCTGGTTTTTTTATTTACTGTAACCGGGCGGTGGCTTTCTGTTTTTGCCGGCCCTTCTTTCAGCTTTCTCCGCGAATCCTGGTCCCTTTCCGGGGATCCCCTGGTTAAAGAACTCAGGAAAAGTGTAGCCCAGGTTTATGTCGAAAGCCGCTCGGGAAGGCCACAGCTGCGCGGCAGCGGCTTCAATATTAAACCTGATGGCCTGATTGTCACCAATCGCCATCTGGTTGAAGATGCTGCAGCTGTAAGAGTTTCTTTGCCGGGCAAAGGCACTTTCAGCGCTCAGGAATGGCTGATATCCCCACATGTGGATCTGGCGGTTATACTTTTTTCGGCAGAAAACCTGCCTGCTGTGCCCATTTCCAGTGTGCCTGTTCAGCCGGGTGATGAGCTCCTGGTGATCGGCAACCCGCTTCAATTTGCCCGCATTGCCAACAGAGGAGTTTTAACCGGTTACCTCCAGAGCGGCGGCCGGCAAACTCCGTTTCTGGTTGTTGAAGCATTAATTTACCCCGGCAGCAGCGGCAGCCCCCTTTTTAACGAGAGAGGCGAGGTGGCAGGGGTGATCTTCGCCACCCTGCAGGGCAGTGATCCCTCGGAAGTGAGAGGTTTAGCCGTTGGAAGCATAGAAATATTGTTATTCCTGGAAGAAATCAATGAAAATTAAAGTTGTGATCTAGCTGTTATGCTAATTTGACCTGATCTATCCTCAGAATACCCACCCCTCAGCTTTAATTTGAGGCCACTTTTGTTTTCGGCCGCGGTTTGGTATAACGGTTAATCAGCGGTACCAGCAAATTCATACCGATGATTGCAAAGGTTGTTCCTTCCGGCAGCCAACCCCACAGGCGCATGGCTATAATGATCAATCCTACCCCGAAACCGAAAATATAGCGTCCGGTTTGTGTTTTAGGTGAACTGACCGGATCGGTGGCCATGAAAAATGCGCCAAGGATCAGACTGCCGGAGAAAAGATGAAATAGGACATTCTGCCCTGCCAGCAGGGAAACAATGATCACAGCTGAAAGGACGCTGACCGGAATTCGCCAGTTGGCGTATTTGTTATAGATGAGCCAGGCGGCGCCAATGAGAAGCAGCAGGGCGGAGGTTTCGCCGAGGCTTCCGGGAATAGTGCCTAAAAAGAGATCGGAGAGCGGGGTCAGCAGGCCTTCACTGCGGATGATCTGCAGTGGGGTTGCTGTTGTCAGGCCATCCACCGGTGTCAGCCAGGGGGACATGGTGCCCGGAAAAGCGTAAACAATAAAAAGCCGGCCGAATAAGGTCGGGTTGAAGATATTCTTTCCGTAACCGCCGAAAATCTGTTTACCAATGACAATACCGACCACAGCGCCTACCGCAACTACATAAAGAGGCAGGGAGGGCGAAACAGTCAGGGCCAGCAGCAGGCCGGTAACCACGGCGCTTAGATCTTTAATCTTTAGAGGCTTTTTGAGGAGATACTGGTACAGCGCTTCCGATGCTGTTGCTGCAACAACGCTGACTATAATTAAAAGGACTGCATTGATACGGTAAGAATATATGGCGAAAATAGTGGCCGGGGTGAGGGCAATAAGCATCCCTTTCATCATTTTCATACTGATTCCTCCTTTTCATGGAACCATTATAGAACATAATAGCTGCAGCTATCAATAACCGGCGGCAGTCCGGGGCAGGATCTTAAATCTTTTTGTCGAATCATTGGGCATAGTGAAGCCACTTTATATCCGGGAGAGTGAGAAATGGAGCAGCAGAAATTTATTGGAATCTCTGTGCCGCGTAAGGACGGCGACGATAAAGTGCGCGGAAAACTGCGCTACCTGGGCGACAAGTACTCGCCGGACATGCTTTCTGCAGCGATCAAAACCAGCCCCCATGCCCACGCCCTGATTCGCAAGATTGATACAACCAGGGCGCTTAAAGCACCCGGGGTTCGGGCGGTTCTTACTGGTGCAGATATCCCCGGCAATATCGGCATCTACCTTGGCGACAAACCGCCGCTGGCTCATAAAAAGGTCCGCCATTACGGTGAACCTGTGGCAGCGGTTGTTGCCGACAGTGAAGCGGAAGCAAGAGCGGCCCTTCCGCTGGTTGAAGTTGAATATGAGCCCCTGGCGGTAGTCCTTTCACCGTCTGAAGCTCTGGCTGAAGGAGCCCCCCTTCTGCATGAAGAGATGGCGGACTACAGTCACATCCCCGCTATTTTTCCTGAACCGGGAAGCAATATCGCAAACAGGACAAAAATTCGCAAAGGTGATCCCGCTGCGGGCTTTCGGGATTCTGCGTCGATCATCGAAGAATCGTTCAGCTTTCCACCCGGCGATCATGTTGCTATGGAGACACGGGCTTCGGTGGCTGAAATTCTTGAAGACGGTCAGGTGATCATTCACTCAACCACCCAGGCGCCTTTTGTTGTGCGCAGCCTGCTCAGTGCTGCATTTGATCTGCCTGTTGGTAAAATCACTGTGATTACTTTTCCCCTGGGTGGAGGTTTTGGCGGTAAGGCCGGTATTCAGCTCGAGGGACTCGCTTACCTGCTTTCAAAAGCGGTCGGAGGCAGGCCGGTAAGGCTGGTCAACAGCAGGGAAAACGATCTGATTTCCTCGCCCGGACGTACCGGCCTGGAGGCGAAAGTCAGGTTGGGCTGTTCCGGAGATGGCAAACTGCAGGCAGCCGAGATATATTTCTGCTTTGACAGCGGAGCCTATGCCGACTATGCCGTTAATATAAGCCGGGCAGCGGCCATCGCCTGCACCGGACCATATGCTGTACCCAATGTCTGGTGTGATTCAATCTGTGTCTATACCAACCACCCTTTTGCCACTGCCTACCGTGGTTTCGGTCATATTGAACTGGCTTTCGCCATGGAAAGATCTATCGATCTGCTGGCGGATAAAGCAGGCATAGACCCGCTTCAATTTAGGCTGATCAATGCGATCAAAGAAGGGGATACAACCCCAACCCAGAGTCTGATGGATGCCAATACAGGGGATCTGAAGAAATGCCTGGATAAGGTCTCGGTTATGCTCGAGTGGGAAAAGGGAAACAGGGAAGAAATGGCCAATGGCAAAGTCAGGGCCAAGGGCGTCAGCTGTTTCTGGAAAGCGCCCGCTATGCCGACCAATGCCGACGGAGGTGCTATTCTCACCTTTAATGAGGACGGCTCAGTAAATCTGCATTGTGGAGTAATCGAAATTGGGCAGGGTATCAAGACTGCCCTTGCGCAGATACTGGCAGAAAAACTGGGGATAAATCCCGATCAGATCAATCTTATTAACGAGGTAAATACCAGATCTGCCCCGCATGATTGGGCAACTGCGGCCAGCCGCAGCCTCTTTATGATCGGACGGGCCCTGCTGGAAGCCGCCGATGATGCGATCAGGCAGCTCCGGAAAACAGCATCGATTGTTCTGCGCTGTCCGCCTGAAGATTTGCAGGTTTCCGGAGGCCGGGTATTCCTGGCTGATGAACCGGAAATTGGCCTGCCTGTTGCCGAGGTGGCGCTTGGCTATATGTTTCCTGACGGCAACTCTATCCAGGGGCAGGTAATCGGTGTTGGCCGTTATATATCCAGGCGGCTTAGCGGAATTGATCCCGAAAGCGGGGCCGGCCGGCCGGCCCTGGAGTGGACTATGGGAGCCCAGGGGGTAGAAATTGAAATTGATCCCTCCGATGGAACCTACAGCGTATTAAAGGCAGCCTGTGCTATGGATGTGGGCAGGGTAATCAATCCCTTTCTGGCCCGTGGTCAGGTCATTGGAGGAATGTCGATGGGGCTGGGCTTTGCCGGCTGGGAAGGTTTTATGCTCAGCAGTCAGGGCCGGGTGGTAAACGACAGTTTGCGGAGCTACAAGATTTTACGTTATGGTGAAGAGCCGCAGTATCTGGTTGAGTTTGTCGAAACCCCCCAGCGAGACGGCCCTTACGGTGCCAGAGGCCTTGGTGAGCAGGGAGTGCTCGGGATGCCCGGTGCCCTTGCCGGCGCTCTTTCCCGGGCTATTGGCCGGCCGCTGAAACGGCTGCCGCTTACACCGCAGAGTATCTGGGAGACAGGAAGGGAGGGGGTTTTATGATTCCCTTTGACCTTGACTATTACGCGCCGGAAAACACGGTTGAAGCTGTTGCCCTTTTTGCCGAATTAAAAGCAGCAGATCAAGAGCCGCTTTACTATACCGGCGGTACCGAGATTGTGACCCTTTGCCGACATCAGGTAATAAAACCCACCGCTCTTATTGACCTGAAAGGGATCAGGGAAATGATTACCCTCGAGGTTGATGATGACAAACTTATTCTGGGAGCCAATCTTTGCCTTACGGTTTTGGCTGAACAGGATTATTATCCGCTGTTGGCCAGTGTAGCCCGTGGAGTAGCTGATCGAACTGTGCGTAACCGGCTTACCCTTGGCGGCAACATCTGCGGGAATCTGCCTTACCGTGAAGCGGTTCTGCCCTTGCTGCTCTCAGAAGCCGATATCATTGTAGCCGGTCCTGAAGGGCGCCGTACTGAAAATCTGCGCCGGCTTTTTGATAAACGTCTCCGGTTGAATCAGGGTGAGGTCCTGGTTCAGGTGGTTATTGCCAGGAACGAATTATCATGGCCCGGCTGGAGCAGGCGACGTGAGAAGCACGGTCCTGTTGATTACCCGCTTTATCACCTGGCCGGTGTAAAGAAGAAAGGTCAGACTGCCCTTGCAGTTAGCGGTCTATGCGCTTATCCTTTCCGCAGTGAAGAGTTAGAAAAGCTGATTAACGATAGAACTTTGCAGGCGCAGAGCAGGGCTGAACAGTCACTTGACCTTCTACCCGGACCTGTTCGCAGTGACAATCTTGGCTCTGCTGATTATCGTAAGGTCCTCTGGCAGAAAGATTTGACTGCTATGCTGCAGGAATTGGAAGGAGCTGAATGATGAAATCATACCGGGGAGTTACAACCATTTCCCTGAATATCAATGGAGAAGAACGGCGTGCCGTGATTCGTCCGGCCGATACGCTCCTGCGGGTGCTGCGTGAAAAACTGGGCCTTACCGGGGCTAAGCCGGGCTGCGAAAACGGTGATTGTGGAGCCTGCACGGTTTTACTTGACGGTCTGCCGGTTAAATCCTGCCTGGTGCTGGCGATCGAAGCGGCCGGCAGGGCTGTAACCACTGTTGAAGGCTTGAACAACACAGCTATACAGCAGGCGTTTCTTGAAGAAGGAGGTTTCCAGTGCGGGTACTGCACTTCCGGTTTTCTGGTTAATGCTTTTGCCCTGCTCGAGAAGCACCCCGCTTGCGGTGATGCTTTAGAGAGAGAGTGGCTGGAAAGCAATCTCTGCCGCTGCACCGGTTATGAGGGGATCAGCAGGGCAGTCGAAAAAGCCAGGAAAATAATGGCACAGGGAGGGCAATGATCATCATTGATCACGGCAAACTTGAAACAATATTTGCCCGTTTAAATTTTACCGACTACCGTTGGATAAAAGCATCGCAGATTGAGGTGGCCCACTGGGTTCGCTTCAAGTGCACTTTTGGCTGCACCAGCTACGGTAAGAAAGCAAGCTGCCCGCCGCAGGTGCCTTCAGTTGAAGACTGCCGTGCTTTCTTCGCTGAATATAGTGACGCAGTCATCCTTCACTTTACAAAGAAAGTCGAACGTCCCGAAGATCGCGTCCCCTGGAGCAGGGAACTGAGCAAAGAGTTGATTAAGCTGGAGAGGGAAGTTTTTTGGGCCGGCTATCATAAAGCCTTCATACTTTTTATGGATGAATGCCGCCTTTGTGCCGACTGCACCGGTGAGAGGTTAACCTGCATCAATAAGAATGATGCCCGTCCCGGTCCTGAATCGCTGGCAGTTGATGTTTTCTCTACTGTCCGCAGTATCGGTTATCCAATCGAAGTGCTGCACAATTACGACCAGGAAATGAACCGCTATGCTTTTCTGCTGATCGAGTAAATTTCTTTGCCCGGCCCCCTGGTTGGCCGGTTATTACTGGCAGGATGAAAAAGCCCGTCAGCTATAATAACTAACGGGCTTATCTACTTTATTATAGGCAAGATGTTTATACTGCCGGGGGGGTAAAGGTTCTTGCGGCCAGCTCTTTGTCGAGCATCAAAATACCGTGCCCCTTGTCGCCGACCCGCTTAATCTTACTTAAAAGCTTGGCCATGCCTGCTTCTTCCTCAACCTGTTCATCGATAAACCACTGCAGGAAGCTGATACTGGGGTAATGTTTTTCTTCCTGGGCCAGGCTCATCAGGTCGTTAATCAGGCTGCTGACAAGCTGTTCATGCTCCAGGGCCAGGGAAAAGATATCTTCGGCAGATTTAAAGTCGCGCTTGGGGTCTTTGAAGCCTGTAACAATTGCTTCCTCGCCCTGGTCGTTAATAAAGTTTAGAAATTTCATAGCATGAAACCGTTCTTCCTCAGCCTGGACAATAAAGAAATTGGCGAATCCGTCAAGGTCTTCTTTCATGAAGTAGGCCGCCATAGCCAGGTAATAATGGGCAGAGTAGAACTCATGGGTGATCTGCTCATTTAGCTTAGTTAATAATTTTTCAGAAAGCATTAAATACCCTCCTTTTTCTTTGGCATAGCAGTTATTGATTTGAAATGCCAGGTTAATACTATTATATTATGACGGTGCCAAAACTGCAATATAATTAGGAATGATTCCGAGATCATAAAAAAGGTGACTGTAGGATTTTATAGTTCACTTCAATCTAAATAGTCAATCTTTACTGTATAGACTGTTTATTGCGTCTTTTTAATCCAGCGCCAATTTTGTCCAAAACATGCAGGATTCATCAGAACGGAAAGAGAATAGGAACAGGTCTGTTTATGTTTATTAAGGGAGTGATTTCATGGAAGAACAATTAAAATCTGTCTTTGCGTCATATAAGGGCGAAAAAAACGAGCTGATTCCTGTTCTGCAGGATGTTCAGGAAAAAATTGGCTATCTACCCGATGAAGCGATGCAGGAGGTAGCCCGTTTTGTGCGGGTGCCTGAAAGCAAGGTTTTCGGAGTAGCTACTTTTTATGCCCGTTTTCACCTTCAGCCCCGGGGCAGGCATATTGTCCGCCTCTGCTGCGGCACGGCCTGCCATGTGCGCGGTGCCAGCAAGGTTGCCGATAAAGTTAAAGATGTCCTCAAGGTAAGTGTGGGTCAGACCACTCCAGATATGAAATATACCTATGAAGAGGTGGCCTGCATTGGTGCCTGCGGCCTGGCGCCGGTTATGACTATCGACGACAAAACCTTTGGTAAGCTTGATCCCGATAAAACCAAAAAAATAATTGAAACCTTCGGTGAAACTCCGGAAGGGGGGCAGGCGTAGGTGGAAAGATTTATTGATCCATGTTGTGAAAAATGCTTCAACAGTAAAGAAAAACCATGTGATCAGTTTGTGGAATGCTGTCTTGAAGGGCCGCTCTGTCATGAGAGTGAGCCTTGCAAAAAGGCAAGGGAAGCTATTACTAATAAATATTCGCACAGCCCGCATTTCCGGGAACATTAGCTTGAGAATTGAGCAGTGAGAGGAGAGAAAACCAAAGTGTATGAAAAACATATATTGATCTGTGCCGGAACGGGCTGTATTTCCTCGGGCGCTCTCGATGTCAGGGATACCCTGGTTAGTGAGCTCAAAAAGCACGATATGGAGAATAAAGTGCGCATTATTATGTCCGGATGTCACGGTTTCTGTGAAAAAGGACCTATCTTCATCGTTTACCCCGAAGATGTTTTCTACTGTGGGGTGCAGGCTGAGGACGTTCCGGAAATAGTCGAGGAATACCTGGTCAAGGGTAATAAAGTCGATCGCCTGCTTTACAAAGATCCGGTTTCCGAAGAGACGGTCATCTCACACGACCAGATCATGTTCTATAACAAACAGATGCGCCTGGCCCTGCGTAACTGCGGTGTTATCGACCCTGAGAATATCGATGAGTACATCATCCGCGGCGGTTATGTCGGACTGAAAAAAGCCCTGCAGATGGAACCGATGGGTGTAGTTAACGAAGTGAAAAGTTCAGGCCTGCGCGGCCGCGGCGGAGCCGGCTTTCCCACCGGGATGAAGTGGCAATTTGCCAACGGCAGCAAGGGCAGTAAAAAATATATTGTCTGTAACGCCGACGAGGGTGACCCCGGGGCCTTTATGGACCGCAGTATCCTGGAGGGTGATCCCCACGCCGTCCTTGAAGGCATGTTAATTGCCGGGCAGGCCATTGGTGCCGATGAAGGCTATATTTATGTTCGTTCTGAATATCCACTGGCCATCAAACGTCTGCGTACAGCTATTGCCCAGGCTGAGGAATACGGCATGCTCGGTAAAAATATTTTAGGTTTCGGCTTTAATTTTAAGATCAAAATTAAAGAGGGTGCCGGTGCTTTTGTTTGCGGAGAGGAGACAGCCCTGTTGGCTTCAATTGAAGGTAAAAGGGGTGTTCCGCGTCACCGACCGCCTTTCCCCGCTGTCGAAGGGCTCTGGGGCAAACCTACCTGCATTAACAATGTTGAGACACTGGCTAATGTGCCCCTGATCCTGCGCCGCGGAGCTGAAATTTTTGCCTCTGTCGGCACCGAGGGCAGCAAAGGCACCAAGGTTTTTGCCCTGACCGGTAAGGTCAATAATACCGGCCTGGTTGAAGTGCCCATGGGTATCAGCATCCGCGAGGTTGTTTTTGATATCGGCGGCGGTATTCGCTTCGGCAAAAAATTTAAAGCTGCTCAGATTGGCGGCCCTTCAGGCGGCTGCATTCCTGAAGAGCATCTTGACCTGCCGATCGATTTTGATTCCCTGACAGCAGCCGGCGCGATGATGGGTTCCGGCGGTCTTGTCGTTGTCGACGAAGATACCTGCATGGTTGACATGGCCCGTTATTTCTTAAACTTTACCAAGAATGAATCCTGCGGCCAGTGTATTCCCTGCCGCCTTGGCACTTCTCAGATGTATAATATCCTGGAAGATATTACCCAGGGACGGGGCCGTCCGGAAGATATCGATCTCCTGGAAGAGTTGGCCTGGGCAGTGAAGAAAGGCTCGATGTGCGGCCTCGGGCAGACGGCGCCAAACCCGGTGCTGACCACACTGCGCTACTTCCGCGATGAATATGAAGCTCATGTCAATGAAAAGCGCTGCCCGGCTTTGGTCTGTAAAGCGCTGCTGCAGTACCATATTGACGCCGAGAAATGTATCGGCTGTCAGCGCTGCATTAAAGCCTGCCCGGTGGAAGCCATCAGCGGAGAGAAAAAAGAACCTCATGAGATCGACCAGGAAAAATGCACCCGCTGCGGGGCTTGTTTCGATGCCTGTCCGAAGAAGGTTGGCGCCGTGCAGTGCGCCTCAGAAGGATTACCGGAACCGGAAGAACTAAAAGTATGCGAGGAGGGTTGCAAATGTCAGAGCTAATCACTCTAACCATCGATGGTGTTGAGGTTAAAGCTGCTCCGGGCACCTCTGTTTTAAGGGCAGCCCTGGCCAACGGCATCTATATTCCCCATCTCTGTGATCATCCGGATCTCACTTCTGTGGGGGTCTGCCGGGTTTGCCTGGTCGAGATTGAGGGACGTCGTCCTACCGTATCCTGTATGACCCCTGTAGAAGAAGGGATGGTTGTCACCACCGCCAATGAGGAATTGGATCAGACGCGCAAGGTTAACCTTGAATTGCTTGTACTCAATCACGACTATGACTGTCAGAACTGCGCCAAGAACAGCAAGTGCCAGCTGCAGGAACTAACCCGCTATATCGGTTTGGATGAGGAACGGATCAAGACTATGCGCAAACCTGTCCTGGATCAACCGATTGACGATTCCAACCCCTTCTACCGGCGCGATCTGAATAAATGCGTGCTCTGCGGTATTTGTGTGCGCACCTGCGACGAGATTCAGGGAGACGGCTGCATCGATTTTGCTTTTCGCGGGATCAAAACAAAGATCAGCGTGCTCGGCGACAAGCCGATAATCGACTCCACCTGCGTCACCTGTGGCGAGTGTGTTTCCCGCTGTCCGGTGGGGGCTTTGGTGCCCATTGCAGCAGTTGAGCCTACTTACGAAGTTGAGACAACCTGCCCCTTCTGCGGCTGTGGTTGCGGTATATTGGTCGGAGCCAGGGGCAACAAGATAGTCAGTTCAAGAGCCATGCCCGACAGCCCTGCCAATAAAGGCAGCCTCTGTGTAAAAGGGCGCTTCGGTTTGGGTTATGTTAATCACCCTGACCGCCTGACCACTCCGCTTATTCGCAAAGATGGCGAGCTGGTTGAAGCAAGTTGGGCGGAAGCCCTGGGGCTGGTGGCCCAAAAGTTAGGTCAATACAGGGGTGATCAGTTTGCGGCGATTGCCTCTGCCAAATGCACCGTTGAAGACAACTACGTCATGCAGAAGTTTACCAGGGCGGTGATGGGTACCAATAATATTGATCACTGTGCCCGTCTCTGACACGCTCCCACCGTGGCCGGTCTGGCCATAGCACTGGGCAGCGGAGCGATGACCAATACTATTGCTGAAATCGGAGACTCAGCCTGTATCATAGCTATCGGGACCAGTACCACTGAAGCTCACCCCATTATCGGCTATCAGGTCAAGAAAGCGGTGCGGAATGGGGCAAAACTAATCGTAGCCAACCCCCAGGAAGTGCCCCTGACGCAATTCGCCGATCTCCACCTGCCTTTAAGACCGGGTAGCGATGTTGCCCTGTTGATGGGCATGGCCCGGGTGATCATTGAAGAAGGTTTGCATGATCAGAAATATATCGAGGAGCGCTGTGAGAATTTCGACCAGTTCAAAGCCTCCCTTAATGCTTACACGCCCGAATTTGTCAGCGATATGACCGGTCTGCCCTGGGAACTGGTAGTGGAGGCGGCACGTATCTACGCCGAAAACAGCCCCTCCTCGATCCTATATTGCATGGGCATTACCCAGCATTCACACGGTACCGATAATGTTCTTGCCATCAGCAACTTGGCCCTGATCACCGGTAACCTCGGGCGTCTTTCCGGCGGAGTCAACCCCCTGCGCGGGCAGAACAACGTCCAGGGTGCCTGTGATGTCGGCTCGCTGCCGAATGTTTTTACCGGTTACCAGAAGGTCGATGATGATGAAGCCAGGCAGAAGTTTGAGCAGGCCTGGGGGGTTTCCTTAAGTGGAAAACCGGGTCTGACGCACACCGAGATATTTGATGCCGCCCACAAAGGTAAAATCAAGGCCATCTACCTTGTCGGCGAGAACCCGGTTCTGACCGAGGCCAACGCTTCTCATGCCATGGAGGCGATGGAGAAGCTGGAATTCTTTGTCGTACAGGATATATTCCTTAACGAGACGGCTAAAATGGCCGATGTTGTTTTGCCGGCTACTTCTTTTGCCGAGAAAAACGGCACCTTTGTCAATACTGAGAGGCGGGTGCAGCGTGTGCGTAAGGTGATCGACCCGGTGGGAGAAGCAAAGCCCGATTGGTGGATTACCAGCGCTATTGCCAACGAGATGGGCGCTGAAGGCTTTGCTTACCACAGCGCCGGAGAGATTTTCAAAGAAATTGCCGCGTTAACTCCCAGTTATGCCGGGATATCCTACGAGCGGCTTGAAGAAGAAGGGAGCGTTCAGTGGCCCTGCCCGGCTCCGGATCATCCCGGAACCCCGGTCCTGCATCGGGAGAAGTTTGCCACTCCTTCTGGAAAGGGTAAGCTGATGCCCCTCGAATACAGGCCTTCGGAGGATTGTTGTGACTTTGACTTCCCGCTGATCCTGACTACAGAGCGGAATCTTTTTCAATTCCACAGCACCATGACCCGCTATTCCGAGGGGCTGGATGAACTGAGCGGCGGCGAGCATATTTTAATCAATCCTGCCGATGCCGAAAAACTGGGGATTGCCGAAGGAGATATGGTTGAAGTAAAATCACGCCGGGGTAAGCTAAAAGTGAGGGCAAAACTGACCCGGCGCAGCCAGCCCGGTGTAGCCTCGCTCAGCTTCCACTTTGCCGAGTGCCCGACTAACCTGCTGACCAGTGCGGCTCTTGACCCGGTGGCAAAAACCCCCGAAACCAAGGTCTGCGCCATCCGCATCGATAAAGTCTAATCCATAAATGGAACCGTCAGGTTACTGAAGGGGGTGGTTCTCTTGAAGAGGATCACCCCTTCTCACCTTTTCATCAGGAACATAAAGAGAAAAGGTAAAAACATGTTTATTGAAAGCAGGCGGCAGAGGTGCAGCATCGATACTTTAAGCGGATCGAGTCTGTGCTTAACGGCCAGGGCAGTCATCATGGTGAATCCACCCGGAGCGGCCGCTAAAAAACAGGTCGGATAATCCCACTTTGTTAATTTATAAATAATCCAGGAAATGACAAAAGAAGTGACAAAAATAATTGCTGTGGCAATCAGAATCGGCACCAGTAAATCTAAATTGCCGATGGTGGAGATCGTTTCAAGGGAAATGTTATCGGCAATGGTTATACCGATATAAACCAGAAGCAGATCAAACAGGACTGGTGAAAGCCTGCTAACCTGTATCCCTGACCCCCCAGCAGCCGCGATAAATACCGTTGCTCCGACCAGCAGCCCCGCCGGAACGCCAAGGTATTCAAATATCAATCCGCCTGCAGCAGCCAATGCCATGGTAAATAAAACCCTCGTCCACGACGTTATAAAAGATTGCCGGCAGCGTTTAAAAGTTTCTTGGCTGAAGATTGTTTTCACTTTATCTTTCAAAACGGCAGCTGCCCGGCTTTCTTTTTCCCCGTTTATAACCCGGGCTTCTTCCGGTAATTTATGCTTGTCGATAAAAACAACACCGCTGTCTCCGGCGCCGGAGCGGTTCTGCCTCTTTTCGAGCAGGCTCAGAATTATCGGAAAGATAAAGACTGTGATTAGCAGGCGCAGCATTTGCGTTACCACAATTACTGCTATACCGGCACCCGAGGCCAGGGCAATAATGGTTATTTCGGGCAGCCCGCCCATGCTGGCGGACAGCATTGCCGTATAAAGATCCAGGGCAGTGTAGCGAGCAAGGAAGAAGCCGATGATAAAAATAATTGACAGGGCCCAGGTGATTATAATCAGGGCTGAAAGGGCCATCGGCTTTAACTCGCGCACCGTTTCCCGGTTTATCATCGAACCGACGAAAATACCGATAACCACCTGGGCTGCCGGGAATAAAAATGAGGGGGAAGAAGGTAAATCCACCTGCAGGGCGCGCAGTGCTCCAATCAGCACTACCGGGCCCAGGATCTCTGCTGCAGGCATGTGCAGCCTGGCCAGCAAAAACCAGCCGCCCAAACCCAGCCCCAAAAGAAGCAGAATATCGCCAAGCAGTTGAAGGAACATGCCCTCATTATATCACTTGGAATTAGCGGATATATAAGAGTAACTGAGTAGTTTCTTAAAACGAAAGCAGATTAATGTCAATTTATTTTTTAACAGAGAAGGAATTTTGCCAATTATGACGAAAAGGTATGTAATTATGATATAAATTGCGAATGAACCCTGTGGGAGAGTTCCGTTTATCGGACGCCGAAGGAGCAACTTGCCACCCGGCAGGTGGTCAAGGAAACTCTCAGGCTTCAGTACCATCGGGGGATGCACCTCTGGAGAGCACCCGTTCTTGCGGGGCACCGACGGGGAAAGCCTCTTGATTTTAAGGGAGTAATCTCTCAGGTATCAGGGACAGAGTTTAGGCCGCAGGGCTTTCTCTGTCCTTTTTGTTTTTTCGTTTTTAGCAGTTAAATCTTTTTGACGAAAGGAGGTTGGTAGTGCTGATGAGTGAGGGCAAGAAAACACCATTCTACGAAAAACATGTCGCATTAGAAGGCAAAATAGTTGATTATAGTGGTTGGCTCCTGCCTGTCCAGTATGCAAAGGGCTTGGTCGAAGAAGTTCACGATACCCGCAGGAGAGCAACCATCTTCGACGTGTCCCATATGGGGGAAGTGTCGGTCAAAGGCAGTGATGCGGAAGCATTCCTGCAGAAAATTCTCGTAAATGACATTTCCGGACTGGAAGACAATGCAATTATCTACAGTCCTGTTTGTTACCCTGACGGCGGCGTTGTCGATGATATCCTGGCCTACCGCATTAACAGCGAAAGTTTTTTCCTGGTGGTCAATGCAGCCAATACTGACAAAGATTATGCCTGGTTCAGGGAAAATGTTTTTGGCGATGTCAAGTTACAAAACCTTTCTCCTGAATATGCCCAGATTGCTCTACAGGGGCCGAACAGTGAAGCAATTCTGCAGGGGTTGACCGATGTGGCTCTGGCCCGGATTAAGAACTATCATTTTCTGCCGAAAGTGTTCTTGGCCGGGATTAACTGCATTGTTTCCCGGACAGGTTACACCGGTGAGGACGGCTTCGAAGTTTATTGCGGCAATGCCGGGGCTTCTGCCTTATGGGATGCCTTATGGGAAGCCGGTCAGAAGTATGAGCTTAACCCGGCCGGGCTTGGAGCCCGGGACGTTCTGCGCCTCGAAGCGGCAATGCCGCTTTACGGTCATGAACTGAGCAGCGAACTTACTCCGCTGCAGGCCGGCCTGGATCGTTTTGTTGCGCTTGATAAGGAGATCTCCTTTAACGGAAAGGAAGCGTTAAAAAAGCAGAAAGCTGATGGTTTGTCCCGGAAGCTGTTCGGTCTGGAGATGCTTGAACGGGGTGTCCCGCGGGAGGGTTACCCGGTAAAGGCCGGGGAACGGGAGATTGGCTGGGTCAGCAGCGGTTCTTATTCGCCGACCCTGGACAAGTTTATCGCCATGGCCTTCCTTGACCCGGAGATTATCAGCCCAAGCACAGAAGTGAGTATAATGATCCGCAATCGTTCCTACCGGGCGCGGATCACCAAACTACCTTTTTACAGGAGGAAAAAATAATGAACTATAAAATTATCGATGGCTTGATGTACACCAAAAAACATGAGTGGGCCCGTCAGGAAGGTGGTTACGCTGTAGTCGGCCTGAGTGACTACGCCCAGGATAAGCTCGGTGAAATTGTTTTTGTCGAGCTGCCTGATGTCGGGACGGAAGTAGAAGCGGGCAAAGGTTCTGCCGTTATCGAATCAGTCAAGGCCGTAGCCGACCTCTATGCCCCCCTTGATGGAACTGTGGTTGAAGTTAATGAAGAACTGCTTGACCAGCCCGAAGTGATCAACTCAGATCCTTACGGTGCCGGCTGGGTTTACAAAATTGAGATCAAAGACGAGAGCCAGTTCGGTTTGCTAATGGACAGAGCGGCTTACGAAAAGTTTGTGGTCGAGGAGGAGGAGAAATAGCCAATGGGTGGTAAACACTACCTTCCCCTTACCGACGAGGATCGGCGCGATATGCTTACTGCTATCGGCGCAAATTCTGTCGAAGATCTATTCAATGATATTCCGACAGCAGTGCGCCTGCAGAATCAGTTGGATCTGCCGCCTGCCCTGGCGGAGTCGGAAGTGCTCGATCACCTGAACTCGCTGGCCTCAAAGAACAAGCACTTCCATAATTGTGTTTCCTTCATGGGGGCGGGAGTTTATGATCATTTTATTCCTTCTGTTATCAGGCATATCACCGGCCGCAGCGAGTTTTATACATCTTACACCCCTTACCAGCCTGAGGTGAGCCAGGGAATTTTACAGGCGATTTTTGAATACCAGACGATGATTTGCCAGTTAACCGGCATGGATGTAGCGAATGCTTCGATGTACGACGGCGGTACGGCAGTGGCTGAGGGCGCGATAATGGGCTGCGGGGCCACACGGCGATCCAAAGTGCTTGTATCGCGTTCGGTCAGCCCTTTTTACCGGGGAGTGCTTCGCAACTATTTCCACAGCCGGGGGCTCATTTTAGAAGAGATTCCCTTAATCGACGGCTGTACCAACCGGGAAGCCCTCGGGAAAATGCTCGGTGAAGATGTTGCCGCTGTTGTTTTACAGCAGCCGAATTTTTTTGGAATGGTTGAGAATATGAGTGGCATAGCCGAGGCGGTGCACAATCACAAGGCGGTCCTGGTTATTTCCGCTGACCCGCTTTCACTACCCCTGCTGCAGGCACCTGCCGAATATGGTGCAGATATAGTTGTTGGCGAGGGGCAGGGTCTCGGGGTGCCTGCTTCTTTCGGCGGCCCGCTGTTGGGGATCATGGCGGCGCGGGATAAATTCGTGCGTCAGATGCCGGGCCGTATTGCCGGAGAGACAGTTGACAGCGAAGGAAACCGCGGCTTTGTTTTAACTCTGCAGACACGTGAACAGCATATCAGGCGTGAAAAAGCGGCTTCCAACATCTGCTCGAACGAGGCCCTGGTTGCCCTGGGTGCCTCAGTTTACCTGGCGGTGATGGGCCCGAAAGGGATGTATGAAGTAGCCGAACAGTGCCTGCAGAAAGCTGCCTATGCCCGGGATAAGATTACTGCGCTTGAAGGTTTTTTCCTGACTTTCCCCGGGATAAACTTTAAAGAATTTGCTGTCACCGTTCCGGGAGATCCGGCAGAATTAAACAAGAAACTGCTTGAAAATAATATTCTTGGCGGAGTCGACATCACTTCATTCTATCCGGAGCTGAAGAATACGATGCTCTTTGCCGTAACTGAAAAACGGACCCGTCAGGAAATCGATGACCTGGTCCGGGTAATGGAGGGATGGAAATGAGAAAATCTAAAGCTCTTTTATTCGAAATGAGCCGTTCGGGGCGCCAGGGATATTCTCTGCCGCCCTGTGATGTCCCCGGGAAACCGCTGGAGCAGATTTTACCGAAGGTCCTACAGCGCAGCGAACCGCTGGATCTGCCCGAGCTCACTGAAATGGAGATTATCCGCCATTATACTGAGCTGTCGACCCGTAATTTCGGTGTTGACACCGGATTCTACCCGCTCGGATCGTGTACTATGAAGTATAACCCAAAGGTAAACGAAGAAGCGGCTGTCCTGCCCGGATTTGCCTTTATGCACCCCTGCCAGGCAGAAGAAACAGCCCAGGGCGCGCTGGAGCTTCTCTATAACATGGAACAGTGCTTAAAAGAACTTACTGCCATGGATCGCTTTACCCTGCAGCCGGCTGCCGGCGCCCATGGTGAACTGACCGGCCTGATGATTATTCAGGCTTATCACCGTCACCGGGGGGATCATAAACGCACAAAAGTGCTTATTCCTCTTTCAGCCCACGGGACCAATCCGGCCACAGTGAGTATGGCCGGTTATGATGTTGTCCAAATACCCTGTGATGAGCGTGGTTTGGTCGATCTCGAAGCACTTAAAGCTGCTGTTGACGATACCACCTCTGCCCTGATGCTGACCAACCCCAGCACACTGGGGTTTTTTGAAGAAGAAATAATCGCCATGGCTCAGGCAGTGCACGAAGCAGGCGGCCTGCTCTATTACGACGGGGCAAATATGAATGCAATCATGGGTTATACCCGCCCCGGCGATATGGGATTCGATGTTGTCCACCTTAACATTCACAAAACTCTGGCCACACCGCATGGAGGCGGTGGTCCGGGAGGCGGACCTGTCGGTGTCAAAGAAAGGCTGGTTCCTTTTCTGCCCGTTCCGCTGGTTGATCAAAAAGGTGATAATTATTCCTTCAACTATGATCTGCCGCATAGTATCGGCAAGGTTCATTCTTTCTACGGAAACTTTGGCGTGGTGATCAAGGCTTATACCTATATGCGCATGATGGGAGCGGAAGGGCTCAAACAGGCTTCATCCGATGCCGTTCTCAATGCCAATTACCTGATGAACCTGCTGAAAAAAACCTTCTACCTGCCCTATGATCGTATTTGCAAGCATGAATTCGTTCTCTCGGCCAGGCCTGAGAAGAAAAAAGGCGCCGGAGCAGGTGATATTGCCAAGGCTCTGCTTGACCGTGGATTCCATCCGCCGACAGTTTACTTCCCCCTGATCGTGGAGGAAGCGTTAATGATTGAACCGACTGACACCGAGGCCAAAGAGACCCTGGATGCTTTTGCCCAGACCATGGAAGAAATAGCAAGGGATATCGATGAAGATGCCGAAAAAGTAGCTCACGGTCCTTATAATACCGTGGTCGGACGTCTCGATGAGGTGCGTGCAGCCCGCAGCCCGATCCTTCGCTGGAAGAAAGAATAAAGGCCGGGTCAGGCTTTATCTGATTTATAAGGCCCAGAAAATGGCTGATGCCTGCGCTAATTTTGCTGGAGGGTGAAGATTTGTCAACAGAAATTGCTTTAGAAAAATTACTGGAGCAGGCCTGGCAGGCGAGACAGGCTTTTTTTCCGGATCAGGTTGTATTTGCCGCTCCAAACCGAACTCTCGCTGTCACTGTAACCGGCAGCAGCTGTTCATTAAACTGCGCCCACTGTGCCGGTAAATATCTACAGGAGATGATTCCCCTGGAGAAAGCTCTCAGCAGTAAAAGGGGGAGGGAGAGAAGCTATCTGGTCTCAGGTGGCTGTAACGAACAGGGTAAAGTACCCCTTCTGGAACGGTGGGCCGAGCTGGAGGAGTTGGCCGGGCGCGGGCCTCTGAATTTGCACACCGGCCTGGTTGGCGAAGATGAAGCCGCTCGCCTGGCTAAGATAGCCAGGGTAATCTCTTTTGATTTTGTCGGTGACAACGAAACCATTGCTGCAGTATACGGGTTGCCGGTGACGGTTGAGGATTATCTCTATTCCTATCGCTGCCTGCTGAAATACTGCAGTGTCATTCCGCACATCTGTATTGGTCTTAATGCCGGTAGAATTAAGGGTGAGTATGAGGCTTTGCGTTTGCTCAGGCAGGAAGCAGTTGAAGCGATCAGTATAATTATTTTTCGGCCGACAGCGGGAACTGCTTTCAGAGATTGCGCTCCACCGCCCCCGGAAGAAGCAGCACGTTTTATTGCCACCGCCCGCCTGATGTTTCCCTTAACCCCTTTATATCTCGGCTGTATGCGTCCGAGTGGAAGCTACCGTGAAACTGTAGACAGTCTCGCTCTTAAAGCAGGGGTAAACAAAATCGTATTACCGGCTCCGGCAGCCCGCTCTCAGGCAGCCGAACTCGGCTTGGAAATATCTATTTCCGAGGAGTGCTGTTCCCTATGATCCGCCTCTCAGCCGGCACAGCCGCCTCTCTGGGCCTCACTTCCGGCCGGATGGATGCCTGGCCGACAACAGCTTATCTTCTTGCCGGGAACCAATGCCTGATGAAATGTTCTTTTTGCCCGCAGGGTGTTGGTGGCAACGAAACCTTAAGCCGGCTTGGCCGGATTACCTGGCCTGAATATGCCTGGGCGGAAGTTGAAAAGGTTCTCGTCCGTGCCGGGGAGAAAGGGATCAGGCGGATCTGCCTGCAGGCGGTCAGACCTTTTGACGGTATTGCCCCTTTATTTGCGGTGATAGATCGGATAAAAGCTGTCTCTGAACTGCCGCTGTCTCTTTCAGCCTGGATTCACAGCGCCGATGAAGCAGCCGCCCTGATAGCTGCCGGTGTCGAAAGGATCAGTGTTTCACTTGATGTTGTCAACCCTGAAGCTCATGAAAAAATCAAAGGCGGCTCTTTACAACGCCGCCTTGAACTGCTGCTGCACTGTGCTCATAATTTTCCAGGAAGGATGAGCACCCATATTATTTGCGGCCTTGGAGAGACCGAAGCAGAGACGATTACATTGATTGACAGCTTAATCCGGGCAGATGTAACAGTGGCACTCTTTGCTTTTATACCCTTAAAAGGAACACCCCTGGAAAGGGTTGAGCCTCCTGCAGTTGAATCATATCGCCGAATTCAGGCCGGTTACTATTTGCTTCGTAAAAAAGCAGCCCTGTTATCATCTTTTACTTTTGAAGAAGGGCGCCTGGTGTCATACGGACTGCCAGAAAAAGAGCTGACAAAAATTCTGGCCGCCGGAACGGCTTTTCAGACCAGCGGTTGCCCCGACTGCAACCGCCCGTATTACAATGAGCGGCCGGGCGGAGTAATCTATAACTACCATCGCCCGCTCAGCCGGGCTGAATGTAAAAAAGCCTTGCTTGAGTTAACAGACTGTCAATAATACGGTTTGACAAGGCCGGTTGGCGCAGTGGCCACAGATTGAGCAGTGGGTTTAGAAGTATAGTATTATGTAATAAAATGCCGGGTATTTTTTTAAAAAGTGTATGCTCAGCCGTAAGGGAGGAAGACCACAATGCGCTACCAGTGGCGCCTGATCCTGGACCCTCCACTGACCGGGAAAGAAAATATGGAAAAAGATCTTGAAATTATGGAGGAAGTCGCAACGGGTGAATGCCCGCCAACGCTCCGCCTCTACCGTTGGTTTCCTCCTGCGGTTTCTCTCGGTTATTTTCAGGATGAAACCGAGGTGGTCGATCTGGCTGCCTGCCGGGAATCCGGAATTGACGTTGTCCGTCGCCCAACCGGCGGTCGGGCGGTTTTGCATCAGCATGAGCTGACCTATAGCATAATTGTACCTGAAGCACATCCTTTTATTAACAAGGGAGGGGTGATGGATGCTTACCGCGGGATCAGCCGAGGTATCGTCACCGCTTTTAATCTTCTTGGTATTGTTGCTTCGGTTACTCCGGAAGAAGCCTCCCGAACCGGACTTGCTCCCGGGTCTTGCTTTGACGCTCCTTCAGCTTACGAAGTCCAGGTAAACGGGAAAAAAGTGGTCGGCAGCGCGCAGCTTCGTCGCGACGGTATTGTCCTGCAGCACGGGGCGATTCTCTTTAAGCTGCCGCTTGATCTCTGCCGGAAAGTTTTAAAGAAAGATTACCGTTTAAACGGAAGCGGAAAAGAGTTTGAACTCGGCGAAAAAGCGGCCGGGCTTCATGATCTGGGCTATAATATCAGTTATGAACAGATGACGCGGGCCCTGGTTAAAGGATTTTCAATGGTTATTCCTGCAGTATTTGCCAGCCTGCGCGGGTTACTTCGTGACAAGGAGGTCTAGTTAGTGATTGAAAAATATCAGGTAATTATTATCGGTGGCGGCCCAGGGGGCTACCTGGCCGCTTTCCGGGCCGTTTCGCTCGGTTTAAAAACAGCTCTGATTGAGAAAGATACCCTGGGAGGGGTTTGTCTGAACCATGGTTGCATCCCGACCAAGGTTCTCACCCATGGTGCGGCCATGTACCGCCGGTTGCAGACTGCGGGAGAATTTGGTTTTAAATTTAAGGAACTGGAATTTGATTACCCGCAGCTTCAGGAGAAGAAAAAAGCAGTGGTTGCCGAACTGGTTACTCATATCGGGGAAATAATGGATAATAATAAAGTAACTCTTTATTATGGGTTGGCTAAAGCACTGAGTCCTCAATTGGTCGGCGTTGTGCTGAACAGCGGTGAAGAAATTAAACTTAATGCGGATAATATTATCCTGGCTACTGGTAGTGATGAAATATATCCGCCAACTCCCGGCATCGATCTGCCCGGGATTATCACTTCCAAAGAAGCGCTGGTTTTAGAAGAACTGCCTGCAACTATGGCGGTGATTGGAGGGGGGGTTATCGCTCTTGAGATGGCCTCAATATTTATGGGACTTGGGGTTAAAGTAACCATAGTGCACCGCAGTGAGCGCCTGCTGCGCCGGATGGACCTGGAGATGGTCCGCCGCCTGGCCACATACCTGCGTAAAAATGGCTTGGAGATAATGATGAATTCTCCAATTAAAGTGATCGAAAAAGATGAAGGCGAATTTAAACTTACAGTTGATACCCGCAAGGGTGAAGAGATTGTCAGGGCAGAAAGGGTTCTTTTAGCGGTAGGCCGCAAAGCAGCTTTTGGCGGTCAGGATCTCGATGCCCTGGGTGTGGCCTATGAAAAGAGCGGCATCAGGGTCAACAGCAGGATGGAGACTTCTGTTCCCGGTATCTATGCTGTGGGCGATGCTACTTATCCAAATTATTTCCTGGCCCATACCGCTTACCACCAGGGCATTGTCGCCGCTGAAAATATTGCCGGCATGGAAGCCCATTTCGACGGTTCTGCTGTTCCGAACTGCCTGTTTACCGATCCCGAACTGGCCTCTGTCGGTTTAAGCGAAGAAGAGGCAAAAGAAAAAGGTTTTGAGAATCTTAAAACAGGTAAGTTCCCATTTTCTGCCAATGGGAGAGCAGCTACGCAGGGTGAAAGTGAAGGGGTGGTTAAAATAATTACCGCCGGTGAAGAAGAAAAAGTAATCGGCATGCATATACTCGGGCCCCATGCTTCCGATTTGATCCAGGAAGGAACACTGGCTGTGGCTCAGGGAGTCACGGCAGCTGCCATGTCTGAGTTGATCCACCCCCACCCGACGCTCTGTGAATCGGTCTGGGAGGCGGCGATGGCGATCAATAAGACTGCTATGCATATAACCCGCCGATGAAGAAGATAGGCTTCATTATTAACCCTATTGCCGGTATGGGGGGAAAAGTCGGCCTAAAAGGGACCGACGGGCCGGAAATCATTAAAAAGGCCTATGCTTTGGGGGCCCGTCCCGAGGCAGCCGGTAAAGCAGCCCTGGCCCTGCAGGCCTTAAAGGGAATCAGGGATCAGCTTAAACTGGTTACCTGTCCCGGCGAGATGGGTGAAGATGTGGCCCGGAAGTGCGGTTTTGAGCCGCTTCTGCTTGACAATATCTCCGAGCCGACCACTGCGGCTGATACGGAGAAGGCTGTTAACTCTATGGCTGAGCTTAAGGTTGACCTGATTCTTTTTGCCGGTGGTGACGGAACCGCCAGAAATATCTATAATATTCTCGGCGCCGGTGACTGCCCTCCGGTCATTGGTATTCCGGCAGGGGTCAAAATACATTCGGCTGTTTATGCCACATCTCCGCGCAATGCCGGGGAATTGGCCCGCCTCTTTCTGGAGGAAGGAAGCCTGCCGACACGTCGGGCAGAGGTGATGGATATTGACGAAGAAGCTTTTCGGGAGGGGCGCCTTTCGGCACGTCTCTATGGTTATTTGTTGGTGCCCTGTGCCGGAGAACTGATGCAGCATTTAAAAATTGGCGGTGTCTCTACGGAGGAATCTGTTCTTGAAGCGATAGCCGAGCATGTCGTAGAAAAAATGGAGCAGGATGTGGTTTATATTATCGGACCGGGCTCGACAACCGGCCCGATTATGAAAAAACTCGGCCTTGAAAATACCCTGCTCGGGGTTGATCTTGTTCTTAACGGTAAGCTTTTGGCTGCGGATACCGGTGAAAAGCAGATTCTGGACCTGATTGCCGGGAAACGGGTTAAAATTGTTGTTACCGTTATTGGCGGGCAGGGCTATATCTTCGGCCGGGGCAACCAGCAGATCAGCGCCGCCGTGATCAGCCTGGTAGGAAAAGAAAATATTATTGTCGTGGCCACACGGGAAAAAATACTTTCCCTCGAATACGGCCGATTGCTTGTCGATACCGGGGATGATCAGGTAAATAAGATGCTCAGTGGTTATATCAGGGTTGTGACTGGCTATAAAGAAGAATTGATCTATCCGCTTTCTTCGTAAGCCTCCCTGCAGCTAAAAGAAAAAAGTAGTATAATATCCTGGTAGTCAGAATTTAAGAGACAGGGGTTGTAGTTGTTGCAGCTATTGGAAGGCGAGAAGGAGTTAATCCTTGCCTGTGTTGATGAAGTCCTGAAGAATAACTCAAAAAACCGCGAAGATTTAATTCCCGTCCTACAAAAAGTTCAGGCTAAACTCGGCTACCTGCCTGCCCTGGCGATGGGGAAAATAGCCGAAGGACTGCAGGTTCCAGCTGCTGATGTTTACGGCCTGGCTACTTTCTATAACCAGTTTCGGCTAAATCCTCCAGGCAAGCACCAGGTTAAAGTGTGTCTTGGAACCGCCTGTTATATGGTCGGCGGCGACATCACCCTGGAATCTTTTGAACGGCGGATGGAAATCAAGGAAGGTGAAACCAGTCCTGACCGTCTCTACAACCTTGAGCGGGTTGCCTGTGTTGGTTGCTGCAGTATGGCCCCGGTAGTTGTTGTTGATGATGTGGTGGAAGGCAAGGTTACCCCGACCAGGGTTGATGGAATTATGCTGGCGTTGAACGAAGAGGTCAAAAAGGATGAAAAAGAGCAGAAGGCTGAGCGGAAGGAGGGCGAGGCCTGATGAGCACGGCCAGTCCCCTGGATTTCTATCAGAAACTGAGCGAAAAAGCAAAGGCCAGAACTAAAGCCGGTCAGGCAAAAACGCAGGTGCTGGTTGGTACAGCCACCTGCGGCATAGCTGCCGGAGCGCTGCATGTCAGGGATGAATTTATCCGTGAAATAAAAGCCAGAGGTCTGGATGCAGACGTAATCGAAGTGGGCTGCATGGGACACTGTTATGCAGAGCCGATGGCTATTATTGCCCAACCGGGATTTCCACCGATCTGCTATGGCCATCTTGACGAAGGCCTGGTTCACCGCCTGGTAGAAGATTTTCTGGACGGCGATGATCCCTCTTACGAATATGCCCTGGCTGCCCTCGAACGTAACGAAGTTTTTCCGACCTTTGAAGATTTTCCGCGGGGAGTCTACGAAGAGAAACTAATTCTTGCTCAGTGTGGATTTATCGATGTCCGTGATATTGACAGCTATATAGCCCGCGAGGGCTACAGTGCCCTGGCCAAAGCGCTGATGGAACAACCGAATTGGGTTCTGGAAGAGGTGAAGGCTGCCAACCTGCGCGGCCGCGGCGGTGCCGGTTTTCCCGCCGGGCTGAAGTGGGAAGCCTGCCTTAAATCCGGTGGCGATGAAGTTTATGTAATCTGTAATGCCGATGAGGGAGACCCCGGTGCTTTTATGGACCGCAGTATTTTGGAATCAGATCCCCAACTGGTGATCGAGGGAATGGTTCTCTGCGCTTATGCCGTTGGTGCCCGGAAAGGTTATATTTATGTCCGTGCCGAATATCCCCTGGCTGTTAAACATTTGCAGGAAGCAATCGTGCAGGCCAGGGAAAAAGGACTGCTTGGAACTTCAATTCTGGGGACCTCTTTCAGCTTTGACCTGGAGATATTCCAGGGCTCCGGAGCTTTCGTCTGCGGTGAAGCGACTGCGCTTGTCAATTCGATGGAAGGCAGGATGGGCCTGCCCGAAAGCAGGCCGCCCCGCCTTGCTCAACAGGGATTTCGCGGAAAACCTACTGTTCTGAACAATGTGAAAACCTTTGCCTACGTGCCCCTGATCATCCGCCGGGGAGCAGATTGGTTTAAAAGTATA
>Ga0209498_1000374_pt1 | contig 27439 bp, 28 predicted proteins | sample WalLakDeSediment_FD_184131 | JGI IMG/M metagenome (GOLD analysis project Ga0209498, IMG submission 184131) | Lake sediment microbial communities from Walker lake, Nevada to study Microbial Dark Matter (Phase II) - Walker Lake 11/02/13 Deep... | ecosystem: Environmental > Aquatic > Freshwater >...
ACCGAGTTCCGCTCCAGGTTCAGCGCCATGCCGAAGGTGTCGCCGGGGAACTCGATCATCTCGCCCTGCATCACGTCGCCGAGACCGTGGATGCGGGAGATGCCGTCGGTCAGGCTGACCACGGTGCCCTCGGTCCGGGCCTCCGAGCCCACCTCGAATTTCTCGATGCGCTGCTTGATGAGATCACTGATCTCGGAAGGATTCAGTTGCATTGCTTGTTTCCTCTTAGCGACTCAAATTGGCGGCAAGGCGGTTCAGCTGTCCCCGCACCGACCCGTCGATGACCAGGTCGCCGGCACGGACCACGACCCCGCCGAGCAGGGATTCATCGACCGAGCAGTCCAGTTCGACCTCACAGCCAAGGCGCACGCGCAGGGCCTCGAGCAGCTGCTTTTCCTGGGTCTGGCTGACCTTCCGGTAGGACACGACCTGGGCCACGACCCGCTTCTCGGTCTCCGCCTTCAGTGCCGCGAATTCGGTCCGGACGGCGGGCAGGGCCGGCAGGCGGCCGTTCTCGGCCAGCAGCTGCACGAAGTTGCGCACCTCGCTGCTCAGGTGACCCTCGGCGATGTCCAGCACCAGGCCGGACTTGGCCGCGCGGTCGACCCGGGGGTCCGCCAGCACGGCGCGCACGCGGTCATCATCGGCTATGGCGGCCAGCAGGGCCAGTTCGGCGTCCCAGGCCTGCAGGGTATCCTGGGCCTGGGCCAGCTCGAAGGCCGCGCGGGCGTAGGGTCGGGCGACCTGCGTCATGTCGGACATGGGGCCTCCTTACAGACTTTTGGCGAGATCTTTCAGGAGATCGCCGTGCACCTTGGCGTCGATCTCCTTCGCCAGGATCTGCTCGGCACCCTGAACCACCAGCTTGGCCAAACGCTTGCGCAAATCCTCGCGGGCGCGGTTGACCTCCTGCTCGATGTCGGCGTGCGCCGCCTCCTTGATGCGCTCGCCTTCCTCGCGCGCCGTGGTCTTGCTCTCCTCGACCATGTCGTTGGAGCGCTTCTGCGCCGCGGCGATGATCTCGGTCGCCTGCTGCTTCGCCTGCTTGATGACTTCCTTGGCGCGTTCCTCGGCGAGGCGCTGCTCGTTCTGGCCGCGTTCGGCAGCCGCGAGGCCCTCGGCGATCTTCCGGCGCCGGGTCTCCAGGGCATCGGAAAGCGGCGGCCAGACGAAGCGCATGGTGAACCACACGAATACGCTGAACGCGAGCAACTGCCCGATGATGGTGAGATTGATATTCATCCTGGTACCTCAGGTTGACGAGTAGTGAGGGATCCTCGGGACCCGGTCAGCCTCTTAGCCACCCAGAGCGAACAGGACGTACAGGCCGATACCCACGCCGATCATCGGGACCGCGTCGGTCAGGCCCATCACGATGAAGAACTGGGTGCGCAGCATCGGGATCAGTTCGGGCTGACGGGCCGCGCCTTCGAGGAAGCGACCACCGAGGGTCCCCACGCCGATCGCGGCACCGACGGCGGCCAGACCCAGAAGCAGGGAGCCAGCCAGAACGATCAGAGCGTTTGCCATTTCCATTTTGAATCTCCAGTCGAGTTTGAATCAGTCAGTTGGTTTGAGAGGGATCGAAAGCTAGTGGTCTTCGCTGTACGCCATGTCGATGTACACGACCGTCAGGACCATGAAGATGAAGGCCTGCAGCGGCACGACAAGGATGTGGAAGATGGCCCAGCCCACGTGCAGCACACCACCGACCAGGCCGAGCACGAGACCGGCCGAGTACATCACGCCGATCAGGATGAAGATCATCTCCGCGGCGTAGAGGTTGCCGAAGAGTCGCAGGGCGAGCGAGACGGGCTTGGCGATCAGGTTGATCGTTTCCAGCACGAAGTTGATCACCCAGAAGAACGGCTTGATCACGGTGATGCTGGTCTGGAACGGGATGCCCGTCAGTTCCTTGATGAAGCCGATCGGACCCTTGATCTTGAGGCTGTAGTAGATGATCAGGATGAACACCCCGAGCGCGAGACCCACGGTCACGTTCACATCGGTGGTCGGCACGATCTTCATGTAGGGCACGCCGGCGAGGTAGGCCAGGTGCGGAATCAGATCGACGGGGACCAGGTCCATCAGGTTGAGCAGGAAGACCCAGACGAAGATCGTCAGCGCCAGCGGCGCGACCATGTCGTTCTTGTGCTTGAAGGAGCCGCGGACGTTTTCGTCCACGAAGTCCATGATCCACTCGACGAAGTTCTGCCAGCCACCGGGAACGCCGGCGGTCACATGCTTGGCGGCGGCGCGGAAACTCAGGATAAACAGGATGCCCAGGCCGATGGACCAGAGCATCGAATCGACGTGGATGGCCCAGAAGCCCATCTGTGCCGCTTCGCTGCTGGTCATCGCGAAACCCAGCCCCGATTCGGGGTGGTAGCCGAAGGTGAGGTTGGTCAGATGGTGAGCAATGTGCTCTTCCATGGTGGGCAGTTCGTTTCCTGAAGCCATGCAGTTATCTCTTCATTGCTTGATCAGAAACCCGGTGCATCCACCACACCGGCAGGAGGTGCACCACCAGGAAGGAGCCGAAAAGGACGAGCACCGCCGGATCCTTCACGTTCACGAAGACAAGGCCGAAGCCTACCGCCACCAGGACCAGGCGCGCGAGTTCCGCGCCCATCATACGCGTGGCCAGCCCGCCGGGCTCCGCTGCCCGGTAGCGTCGGAAGACCAGCGCGACGACCAGCAGATTGCCTGCGCTGGCTATGGCGCCGCCCAGCAGCACCGCGAGCGACGCGGCCGTGCTGAAGGGCAGGACGACCGCCGACGCAACCAGCGTTATGGCCAACTGCAACCCCAGCGACTGCACGGCGGGAGTAGAGGTCTGTTGCGTCATCCGACGGGCGCAACCATGGGTCCGCCCCTCCCCAGGAAAGTGCGCGAAGTATAAGAGGGCTCTTATCTTTAGGTCAAACCGCGATCGGCCCCCCGGGGAGCCGTTCGGGCTTCCGGTTTCGGGGCCAGTTCCCTGCCGGTGCGGGCTTTCCGGACGCGCTCGAGCCGTCCATGGGCGCTCGACGGCGGACATCCATGTCCGCCGACGGTCCGGAAAGCCCGCACCGGCAGGGAACCTCGAGCGCCCGGGTTCATGACCGGCAAGATCCGCAACGGCCCAACTGAAGGCGCCCGTGAATGCCACTACGCATTCGCCGAACAGAGTGCTGAAGGCCTGTTGTTGGTGAGCCGTGTCAGGACCGTTGGCGGCCATGGATGGCCGCCATCGAGCGCCCAAGGAAGGCTTGAGCGTGTCCTGACACGGCTCACCAACAACAGGCCCGGCCACCGAGCCTCGGGAACGGTGACTGCACGAACGATCACTGAATGTGGGCGAGGATGCCATCGAGTTCGTCCAGGCTGTTGTACTCGATGACCAGACGGCCCTTGCCGGTGCGGTTGTAGCGGACCTGCACCGCCGCCCCGAGGGTGTCCGACAGGCGGGTCTCGAGTTGGCGGATCTCCGGGAGCGGTCGCGGCGGGGGCAGGGGTACGGCGGGCTCGGCGAGCATCCGGCGCACCAGGCGCTCGGCATCGCGCACCGACAGGCCGCGCTTGACGATCACATCGGCAGCCTGCGGCTGGCGCTCCGGTGGCAGCGCCAGCAGGCAGCGGGCGTGGCCCATCTCGAGCTCGCGGGCGTTCACCCTATCCTTGACCGCCTCGTGCAGATCCAGCAGCCGCAGCAGGTTGGTCACGGCCGTGCGCGAGCGGCCCACCGCCGTCGCGGCATCCTGGTGCGTCATCTCGAACTCGCCGATCAGCCGGCGGATGGCCTGGGCCTCCTCCAGCGGATTCAGGTTCTCGCGCTGGATGTTCTCGATCAGGGCCATCGCGGCAGCGGCCTGGTCGGGGATGTCCCGCACCACTGCCGGGACGGTTTCCAGCCCCGCCATCTGCGCGGCCCGCCAGCGGCGTTCACCGGCGATCAGTTCGTAGCCTTCACCCGCCCGGCGCACGACGATCGGCTGGACGATGCCCTGGGACCGGATCGAGTTCGCCAGGTCTTCCAGCGCTTCCGCGGCCATGTGCACCCGCGGCTGATACTTGCCGCGCTGGATCAGCTCGATCGGCAGGTTTTCCAGCGAATCCTCTTCGGCACGCTCGGCGCCGCTGAGCAGCGCTTCAAGCCCCCGCCCGAGACCACTTCTCCGTTTGACCATGGCGTCTATTCCCAACGGGCGGCGCAACCACGCCGGCCTGATGAACAAGTTTTCTCCCGCACACCATCCGCGCCGCTGGCGACGCGCCGGATCACAGGCCCGGGTTCGGCGCCGCGGCGGCGCCCGGGCGGCGGAGCATCTCTCCGGCCAGGGCCAGATAGGCGACCGCGCCCCGCGAGCTGGCATCATACAGCAAGGCCGGCTGGCCGAAGCTCGGCGCCTCGGCGAGGCGCACGTTGCGCGGCACGATGGTGCGGAACACGCGCTCCCCGAAATGTCCCAGCAACTGGTCCGAGACCTCTCCGGACAGGCGGTTGCGCGGGTCGAACATGGTGCGCAGCAGCCCGGCGATGCGCAGCTTCGGGTTCGGGCCGCGCTGGATGCTCTCGATGGTGCCCATCAGGGCCGTGAGGCCCTCCAGCGCGTAGTACTCGCACTGCATCGGGATCAGCACACCGTCCGCGGCAACCAACGCGTTCACGGTCAACAGATTTAGCGAGGGCGGGCAGTCGATGAGCACGTGCTGGTAGTTCGATACGGACTCGCTCAGGACGTCCCGAAGGCGGTACTCGCGGCGCTCCATCGCCATCAGACGCACCTCCGCCAGCGTGAGGTCGCCATTCGCGGGGACCAGGTCGAAGCCGGACTCGACCCGGTGCGCGCAGGCCGCCAGCGGCGCTTCGCCGAGCAGCAGTTCGCAGCTGGTCGGACTGCGGGCGTGCTTGTCGTAGCCGCTGCCGGTCGTCGCGTTGCCCTGGGGATCGAGATCGATGACCAGCACCCGGCGGCCCAGGCGCACCAGGGAAGCGGCCAGGTTCACGCAGGTAGTCGTCTTGCCGACCCCGCCCTTCTGGTTGGTGATGGCCAATGTCTGTGTCACGCGGCTTCTCTCTCGATAACGGCAATGTGCCGGCTGGCGGATGAACCGGGAATCCGCACCGGCTCGACGCAGCGGTAGGACCACCCCGAGGGCAGATCGGCATCAGCGGCCACGGCCTGGCCCAGCATCGCCAGCATCCGTCCGCCCGGGGCGACACAGTGGCCGGCCCGGCGCACGAATTCCGGCGGCGCCGCGAAGGCCCGCGAGACCACGGTAGCAAAACCCGGCGCCGGCCGCAGGTCCTCGACCCGCGCGTGCTCGGCGCGTACCCGCGCCAGACCGAGCTCCGCGATCGCCGCGCGCAGGAAACGCACGCGCTTGGCCGCCGCGTCCAGCAGCAGATATTCGCGGACCGGGTCGGCCAGGGCAAGGATCAGCCCCGGTAACCCGGCACCGCTGCCCACGTCCAGCACCCGGTCGCCGTGCAGCCACGGCAGCACGCTCAGGCTATCCAGGACGTGTCGGTCCAGCATCGCCTCCGCCCCGCTCACGGCGGTCAGGTTGTGGACCCGGTTCCAGCGCTCCAGGAGCTCCAGGTAGCGCACCACGGACGGGATCAACGCCGGGTCCAGGCCCCGGGCAGCGCAGGCCGCGGACAGCGCCGCGGCCGCGGGCTCAGGCACTGGCTGCCCGCTGTTTCAGGTGAATGGCCAGCGCCGACAGCGCCGCCGGCGTCACGCCGGGAATCCGCTGCGCCTGGCCCAGGGTATGGGGCCGGAAGCTGCTCAGCTTCTGCCGGATCTCGGTGGACAGGCCGTGCACCCGGTCGTAGTCGAGGTCCTGCGGCAGCGCGGTGGCCTCGTCGCGGCTCTGGCGGCCGATCTCCTGCCTCTGGCGCTCGATGTAGCCCGCATACTTGGCCTGGATCTCGACCTGGTCCGCGACCGAGTCCGGCAGGTCCACGGCCAGTTCCGGCAGCCGCGCCATCAGGCCTGCGTAGTCCACCTGCGGGCGGCGCAGCAGGTCCATCAGGGTGGCGTCGGCGTCGGGCGTGCCGCCGAGATAGGCCGCCAGCGCCTCGTCTTCACGACGGGAGCGGTCGAGGCGCAGTGTGGCCAGGCGGGCCTGTTCGTCCTCGATGGCCTGCGCGCGCGCGCTGAAGGCCTGCCAGCGGCGATCGTCGACCAGCCCCAGTTCGCGGGCCCGCGGGGTCAGGCGCAGGTCGGCATTGTCCTCGCGCAGCAGCAGCCGGTACTCGGCGCGCGAGGTGAACATGCGGTAGGGCTCGTTGGTGCCGCGGGTGACCAGATCGTCGATCAGGACGCCGATGTAGCCCTCGGCGCGGCCCGGGGTCCAGGGCGCCTCGCCGCGCGTCCAGCGCGCCGCGTTCAGGCCGGCGATCAGGCCCTGCGCGGCGGCCTCCTCGTAACCGGTGGTGCCGTTGATCTGGCCGGCGAAGAACAGGTTGGTGATCGCGCGCGTGGCCAGGGACGGTAGCAGGCCGCGCGGATCGAAGTAGTCGTATTCGATGGCGTATCCCGGCCGGGTGATGTGTGCGTTCCCGAAGCCCTGCAGGCTCTGCACCAGTTGCACCTGCACTGCGTACGGCAGGCTGGTGGAGATGCCGTTGGGGTAGAGTTCCTCGGTATCCAGACCCTCCGGCTCGATGAAGATCTGGTGGCTGTTCTTGTCCGCGAAGCGCACCACCTTGTCCTCGATGGATGGGCAGTAGCGCGGCCCGGTGCCCTCGATCTGGCCGGTGTACATCGGCGCCTGGTGCAGGTTGGCGCGGATCAGCTCGTGCGTGTGCTCGTTGGTGCGCGCGATGTGGCACAGCCGCTGCGCCGGGTGGTGCTCGCGGCGGCCCAGGAAGGAGAATACCGGCCGGGGCTCATCGCCCGGCTGGGGCTCCAGCCGCGAGAAGTCCACGGAGCGGCCATCGACACGCGGCGGTGTGCCGGTCTTCAACCGTCCGACCGCGAAGGCCATCTCGCGCAGGCGCGCGGCCAGCCTCAGGCTGGGCGGATCCCCGGCGCGGCCGCCCGGGTGCTGCTCCGGGCCGATGTGCATCCTGCCGTTCAGGAAGGTGCCCACGGTCAGGACCGCCGATCGCGCCGCGAATTCCAGTCCGGTCTCGGTCACCACGCCGGTCACGCGATCGCCCTGCATGCGGATGTCCGCCACCGGCTGCTGGAAGATGCTCAGGTTGGGCTGGTTTTCGACGATGCACCGGATCGCACGGCGGTACAGGTAGCGGTCCGCCTGCGCCCGGGTCGCGCGCACGGCCGGTCCCTTGCGCCGGTTCAGCACCCGGAAGTGGATGCCGGCCCGGTCCGCCGCCTCGGCCATGGCGCCGCCGAGGGCATCGATCTCGCGCACCAGGTGCCCCTTGCCGATCCCGCCGATGGCGGGGTTGCAGCTCATCTGCCCGATGGTGTCGATGTTGTGCGTCAGCAGCAGCGTGCGCGCACCGGTCCGCGCGGCCGCCAGCGCGGCCTCGGTCCCCGCATGCCCGCCGCCGATCACGATCACGTCGAAGAGATTGCTCATGGCCCTCGAAACTGCCCTGATTTGGCCGCGGATTCTAGCAGCAATCGCGTAACGCGTTGAATTACACCCATGGAGTGCGGCGGCTCGCCGCCGCTTTCAGGCACACAGATTGCCTCCTGCCCGCGGAAGCAGGCTTGCGCGAACCAAAGCGGGAGCCAGCACCCGCACTCCACGGATCAGCGGGCCTCGGCGCGCTCGCGCAGGAGCTTTACCTGGAACAGGGCGTTGCGCTCTTCTTCCTCCAGCGAGGACTGGATAAAGCGGATGGTGCGCTCATAGCGGGGAATGATGTTGTACTTCAGCGCGTTCACCAGCTTCTGCGCCTTGCGCTGCTCTTCCATCAGACGGTGCAGGGCGGTCTCGACCTCGCCGAGTTGCGCCAGCAGCACGGTCAGATCCGCCAGCTTCAGGCGGCTGGTGTCGAAGCTGATGTCGGTCCCGAGCAGGCCCAGCGGCTTCAGCTGGATGCGCTCGGCGCGCACCGAGGGGTACTCGATCCCGAGACTGCGCCGGGGCAGAATGCTGACCGCGACCGAGGGTTCCACCCCCAGCGCCGCCTGGTGGATGCTGCGCCCGCCCATGCGCATGTGGGCCACGCTCAGACAGCGGTAGGCCTCCGCCATCGCTACCTCGACCTCGTCGCGCAGACGCCGGTACTGCCCGATGCGCTCGTATACCAGGCGCGTCAGCAGGTCCCGCTTGCGCTCGAGCAGGTCGTGTCCGCCCTCCAGGAAGGTCACCTGGCGCTTCAGCCGCAGCAGGGTGTTCTTGGTCGGCGGGACCTTGATCAGTTGCTGGCTCATCGGCTTGGCTCAGACGCCGCCCGCGGGCTGGGCACCGGTACTCGAACGTCTCTTGCGCCGTGAATGCGACTGCACGGCCGTGGTCACGCCACTGGTCGGACCACCGCCCAGGCTGCTGGCCTGCTCCTCGTCGAGTTCGCGGTAGTGTTTCGCGATGTCCGCCTCGCTGACCCGCGTCAGGCCGTCCTTCGGGAAGATCGACATCAGTTCCCAGGCCAGATCCAGCGTCGCCTCGATGCTGCGGTCCTCGTTCTCGCCCTGACCGACGAAACGCCGGTCGAAGGCGTCCGCGAAGGTCAGGTAGCGCCGGTCGTGCGAGGACAGTTCGTCCGCGCCGATGATCGACGCCAGGTTGCGGGTCTCGAGGGCGCGCGCATACAGGGCGTACAGCTGCGCCGCCACCCGGGGATGGTCCTCGCGGGTGTCGTCCTTGCCGATGCCGTCCTTCATCAGCCGCGACAGGCTGGGTGAGATGTGCACCGGCGGGTAGATGCCCTGATTGTCCAGTTCCCGCGAGAGCACGATCTGGCCTTCGGTGATGTAACCGGTCAGGTCCGGAATCGGGTGGGTGATGTCATCGGAGGGCATGGATACCACCGGCATCATGGTGATCGAGCCGTGGCGGTGGTGGATGCGCCCGCAGCGCTCGTAGATCTCGGCTAGGTCGGAGTAGAGATAGCCCGGATAGCCCTTGCGCGCCGGCACGTCGCCCTTGGATGTCGCCACCTCGCGCAGTGCCTCGGCGTAGTAGGTCATGTCGGTCATCACCACCAGCACGTGGCGGTCCAGATCGTAGGCGAGGTACTCGGCCGCGGTGAGCGCGGTGCGCGGCAGGGTCAGGCGTTCCACCGGCGGGTCGTCGGCGAGGTTGATGAACATCACCACGTTGCGCAGCACCCCCGAGGAGGCGAACTCGTCGCGGAAGAACTTCGCGTCGGCATAGGACACGCCCATGGCCGCGAACACGATCGAAAAGGAGGCATCCTCGTTCTTCAGCCGCGCCTGGCGGACGATCTGTGCGGCGAGGCGGTTGTGCGGCAGGCCGGAGCCGGTGAAGATCGGCAGCTTCTGGCCGCGCACCAGCGAGTTCAGGCCGTCGATGGTGGAGATGCCGGTCTGGATGAATTCCCGCGGATAGGTGCGCGCCGCCGGGTTGATCGCCGAACCCCCCACGGCGCGGCGCAGGCTGGACAGGACCGGGGGGCGCCCGTCGCGCGGCTCGCCCAGGCCGTTGAACTCCCGCCCCAGCAGCTCCGGCGACAACGCGATCTCCACCGGGGCATCCAGGAAGCGTACCCAGGTATTCTCCAGGTCGAGATCCTCGACACCCTCGAAGACCAGGATCAGCACCTCGTCATCCGAGGACCGGATCACCTGGCCGTTGCGGACGCCACCGCTGTGATCCTCGATGCTCACCCGGTCACCAAAGGCAACCCCTGGCGTGTGTTTCATCACCAGAAGGCCGCCGCGGGCCTCGACGGCAGTGCGGTATTCCTTGGTGCTCATCAGGCCTGCTCCTCGTGTTTCGCATATTCCTGACGCAGGTTCTCGAGAGTCTGCTCGACCTCGCCACGAAACGCTTCGATCTCGTCGAGCTGTTCGCTGGAATACAGACTCTTGATCCGGCGCACCCTGGACAGCAACGGAAGACGCTGCAGTTCCTGCACCGGCACGCCGCGCTTCACCAGCTCCGCCCCCTGGTCGTAGATCATCAGTGCCAGATCCAGCAACGCGAACTGCTTGTCGGGCGAGCAGAAGGTATCAACCTCATCCAATGCGCTCTGCTGCAGCACACCCTCCTTGATCAACGCGGCCCCCTCGAGGTCCCAACGCTGGGAGGAGGAGAGGGCCTCGGGGCCCACCAGGTTCACGATGCGGGACAGTTCCGCATCCCGGGCCAGCAGCGCCAATGCCTCGCGGCGGCGGGCCTCCCAGGTGGGATCGACGTGCTCGTGCCACCACTGGGCCGCGGTGTGCACGTGTCCGGAGAAGCTGGTCACCCAGTCGATGGACGGGTAGTGCCGCGCATCCGCGAGTTCCTTGGACAGGGCCCAGAAGGTCTCGATGATGTCCTTGGTGTGGCTGGTCACCGGCTCGGAGAAGTCGCCGCCCGGCGGCGATACCGCACCGATCAGGGTCACCGACCCGGAGCCGGCGCCGTGGGTCTCGACCCGCCCGGCCCGCTCGTAGACCGCAGCCAGGCGCGACGCCAGGTAGGCCGGGTAGCCTTCTTCCACCGGCATCTGGCCGAGTCGACCGGAGACCTCGCGCAGGGCCTCGGCCCAGCGGCTGGTGGAATCCGCCAGCATGACGACGTCGTAGCCCATGTCGCGGTAATACTCGGCCATGGTGATGCCGACGTAGACCGAGGCCTCGCGCGCCACCACCGGCATGTTCGAGGTATTCGCAACCAGCAGGGTGCGTTCCATCAGCGACCGGCCCGTGTAGGGGTCTTCCAGCTTGGGAAAGGTCTCGAGCACGTCCACGAGTTCGTTGCCGCGTTCACCGCAACCCACGTAGATCACGATGTCGGCGTTCGACCAGCGCGCGATCTGCTGCTGCACCACGGTCTTGCCGGCACCGAAAGGCCCGGGGACGGCGCCCTTGCCACCCTTCAGCTGCGGGAAGAAGGTGTCGATCACGCGCTGGCCGGTGATCAGCGGGGCGACGCCATCGTCTCGGCGCAAGTAGGGCCGGGGGGTGCGCACCGGCCAACGGTGGTACATGCGCAGCTCCCGGGAATGGCCACCCGCCTCACGAACCCGGGCCACGACCTCCTCGATGTCATACTCACCGGCCGGCGCGACCTCCTCCAGCTCGCCGTGGACGCCCGGCGGCACCAGGATGCGGTGCAGGACCGTCGCGGTCTCCTGCACCGTGCCGAGGACCTTTCCCGGGCCGATTTTTTCGCCCAGCTCCAGGTCACGGTTCGGCTCGAAGGCCCATTTCCGGTCGCGATCCAGCGAGGCGACATTGATGCCGCGGCGGATGTAATCGCCCGACTGCAGGGCGATCTTCTCCAACGGACGCTGCACACCGTCGAAGATCCCCCCCATCAGGCCCGGGCCCAGTTCCACCGACAGCGGCCAGCCCAACCCCTCGGCAGGCTCGCCGGGGCGGACCCCATCGGTGGATTCATAGGTCTGCACCACCGCCCGATCGCCGCTCAGGGAGATCACTTCGCCGAACAGCCCCAGCTCTCCGATCTTGACCTGCTCGCCGTGGCGGATGCCCGGCAATTCGATGGTGACGATCGGTCCGTTGATGTCGCGGACGATGCCAATGCGTTGCGTAGCGCTCATGATCTCATCCGGTGAAGAGGTTGCCCGACTCCGGAGAGGCCGGGAGCAATCGTTCCAGGATCGCCTGCTGCAGGCGCAGGCGCAGGCGGGCCATGCGGCCCTCGAAGGTATTGTTGACGCGGATGCGGCCGTCGACGCTGCGCAGGAGCACGCCACCCAGGGTTTCGATCGCGTCCTCCTCGAGGCGCAGGGTCTTTTCTGGCAGTGCCGCCTCGACCGCAGCCCAATCGGCCTGCAGCCGCTTGCGGTCCTCGGCGTTGCATTGCACGACCAGGCTGTCGCTCTCGAACTGTTCCGCAGCGGCCTGCAGCAGCTCGCGCAGGTGCGCGAGGTAGGCCGACTCGTCCTTGATGAAGGCCCGCATGCGTTCCGCGAGTCGGTCCTCCACCCGGCGCACCAGGTTCCAGCGCATGCGGTCCAGGTGGCTTTGCAGCTTGAGTTCCGCGGCCTGCACGCGCTGCCGGTAATGGCGCTCGCTGAGCCCGCGCGCGATGCTTTCCTCGCGCTGTTCCCGCTGCCGCAGCCGCTCGGCCGCTTCACGCAGGATCACCCCGCGTGTCTTCTGCGCCTGCTCGGCGTACTGGTCCGCCAGCTGCTGCGCCCGCGCCAGAATCGCCTGCTCCAGTTCCAATACCTGATTCACGTTGTTTCCCCGGCGGAAATGGTGCCTGCCCCGAACAGGTTCTGCAGCCGAGCCGCGACATCACTGGTGAGTCGCGGAGGCATGCTTGCGAGCGGCGGCAGGGAGATCACGATGATGCGCCCGCCCTCACGGCGAAGCTGTGCGAGCATGGGCACATCCCACTCCATGATGGCATCGTCGACGATGACGAAGGCATTCTCGCGGCCGCGATCCAGGTCACGCAGGATACGGTTGACCTGCGCCGGGTCCGGATCGGAGACGGTCTCGAACCCGATCAGCCGGAAGCCGTCGGCCAGGCTGTGATCCCCGATGAAGAGCAGGCGTGTCGTCCGGCTCTTTGGCGCGTCCGCAGTCACGGCAGCCTCCGTCAGATCCGGTTCAGCAGCAGGATACTGACGACCAGACCATAGATCGCGATACCCTCGGCCAGACCGATGTAGATCAGGCTTCGGCCCAGCATCTCCGGCTTCTCGGTGATCGCGGCCAGCGCGGCGGAACCGATCGGCCCCACGGCGATACCGGCGCCGATGGTCGACAGTGCGGTCGGGATACCGACCCCGATGATGGCGAGGCCGAGACCCACGCTCACTTCGGTCACGACCTGCTCGACCCCGGCCGGTTGCGCCATGGCGTCGCCGATACCGAGCGCCAGCAACCCGAACATCGCACCGACGAAGACCGTCATCTGGACGGCCAGCGCGGGCTTGAAGAGATTGCGCAGACGCGGCGCCAGCGCCGGGCGAAACTCGAGATAGAAGCCGACGGCGATGAGGCCGACGATGGCAAAGGACATGAGACCAACGAGCCAGTGCATGGTTAACTCCCGGGTTGATTGAACTGGAAATGGAACCGCATCATGACGCCGCTCCAGGTTTGCGCCGCAGGCGCAACGGAGCGAACTCCCGTCCGTCGGCGGAGAAGTAGCGCGAGAAACCCTCGAAATACTGCAGACGCATCACCTGGATGGTCACGATCACCGCCTCCAGCACCATCACGAAGATGTTGCCGAAGATGATCATCAGGATGGATCCGACCGTGCCCATCATTCCGGCCAGTGTCAGCACGGCGATCATCAGCGCGACGTGGTTGATGCTGAAGGCCGCGACGCGCAGGAAGGACAGGGTGTTGGAAAGGTAGCCCAGGACCGTCTCCAGGGTCTCGATCAGCACCACCAGGATCTTTTCGCCGATCGGCGCGTGCATGTGCCCCCAGTTGTAGGCCGCGAGGGCAGCGAGGGCAGCGATCACCAGACCCGCGGGAATCGTGCCGAAGGCGCCGGTCATGGCCAGGGAGACGGCACCCCAGACCAGCCCCAGGTAGAAGATCAGGTTGACGACCCCGTGGGGCCCAAAGACCGCCGCCATGGGCTCGCGGATCGCGAGGCGGTTGTAGATCGTGAGCACGCAGGCGAGGCTCAGGAACAGCACCCCCCAACCCAACGCGAGCTGCAGCATCAGGATCGGGTTGTACAGCGGCGACATCCACACCGCCGGCAGCAGCTCCTTGTAGCCGAACACACTGCCGAACAACACGCCGAAGAAGATGGAAGACAGCCCCGCCAGCACGCCGAAGATATAGAAACGCCCCAGCTTCTTGCGGAACAGCCACGCCAGCAGACCCAGCACGGCCCCGTGGCCCACGTCGCCGAACATGGTCCCGAACATCAGCAGGAAGGTGATGGTGAACAGCAGGGTGGGGTCGATCTCGCCATAGCGGGGAATGCCGTACTGCTTCACCAGCATCGCGAACGGCTGCAGCCATCGATTCCGCACGGGCACCGTGGGGACCAGCGGACGCTCGTCCTCCCGCGGCTTGCGGCTCTCCAGACTGAAGGGGTTCTGCAGGGATGCATCGAGGCGCCGCTCCAGATCGGGGAGGGCCTCGGTCGGCACCCAGCCATCGATGCTGGCGAGATAGCCGGCACCGCGGATCGCGGGATCCAGGGTCACGAACGGCTCGGCGAGTGCCAGTGCGGTCGAGGCCCGGATCAGCTTGTCGTGCATGTCCGTGGCACAGGTCACGACCTCTTCGTGCAGGTCGGCGCGCTCCCGGTCGATGCGATCGCGCTCGCCGCGCTGATCCGCCTGGATCGTCTCGGGCGCGTCGTCCAGACCCTGGGGAAGCGGGATGGCCGTGAAACCGGCGGAAGAAAGCAGCGACCTCAGTTCGGTCTGACCGTCCTCGCGGGGCCCGACGATCACCACGTGGGCATTGCCTTCCCGCTCCATGTACTTGAGCAGCAGGTGGCCGGTCAGCCCCAGTGCACCTTCGAGCCTGTTGACGTTTTCGCGTGGCACCACGCCGATGTGGAGATCGAGAAACCGTTTATCGGCTCGCAGCGCGCCGAGATCGACGTTGAGTTCGGCAAAATTGGCCAGCGCCGCCTGCTGTTCCTCCAGCAGACGCGCGTTCTCGTCGAGTTCCCGGAAACCTTCCTGGTGCTCGAGACAGAATTCCCAGGCACTCCCCAGCCAGGCGTTGACCTCGGTCAGTTCTTCCAGATGGACCACGCGGATTTCGCTCAGGTCCGGCTCCGGTGCCGGGATGACCTGGGCGATCTTGTCCAGCCGCGAACGCGCCTGCTGGTATTCCTTCTGGTAGCGGCCCGCGACCAGGGGCGCCAGCCTCTGTTCTTCCGGCGCACGCGGGTCGGGATGGAAGTTCTCGGTCTCGGCCAGCGTCAGCGAGGCCTGCGGCAGATCCTCGCGCAGGACCAGCAGCCGGACATGCTTCATCGCCCTGGATTTGAGCACGCTATGATCTCCCGCCCGGGCACTGCCGGAGTTCCGGATGCTGGTGGCTCAGGGTATGCAGGGAATCGTGTTTCATGCCGCATCGCGCCAGTGGTGGGCACAGATCGCCGGACTCAACCCCAGGGCCAGATCGACATACTGTGCCGGAAGGTTCAGCAGGCGACTCTGGATCAGCGTGAACATGAACTGGAGATCGATCTCCCGCAGGATCAGGTAAGCCATGGCCCGGGCGATACCGGAATGGCCATGGCGCAGGACGTCGTGCGCGATGCCGTAGCAATACTGGCTCAGACGCCGCTGGCTCTCCATCAGGTTGTCCGCATCCGCGAGCAGGCTGCGCAGCGGCTCGGGAAGTGCGGCGATCACCTGGGTCTGGTTTTCGAGGCTAACGAGATCCAGGAGACGCTGGCGGTACATCAGATTGGGTGACGGGACCAGTTGGTAGAAGGTCTCGGAGGGAGCCAGCCCGTAGGCAAACCGAAACCGCAGCAACCAGAGGATGTTCGCCCGGTCCACCAGGGAGCCAACGAGGGTCCGCATCTGCCGGTCCGCCTTCGCATCGCCCAGCCGGGTGACGCGGCGGGCAAGCTCGCTGTAATAACGCTGGTCGATGGCGGCCTCCAGCGCGAACGCCTCCTGGCGCTTTTCGTAGATTTCGCGGGCCTGCCGCGCCAGCAGGCTCAGCGGGCCGTCTTCCAGGCAGCGCAGCAACTCCACCGCGCTCTCGGTGCGGAACAGATCCTCGTTGGACAGGCGCACCTGGGGTGGAAGGTCGTACAGGGTTTCGCGGATTTCCTGCGGATCCAGTTGGCGGATCTTTCCGCGCAGCAGCGTCTTCAGGTTGAACAGCGCGTATTTTCGTGCCCATGCCAGCACCAGGCCGCGCTCTTCCGGACTCATCGGCCGCACGAGCACGGCGAGATCGTCCAGCAGAACCTGGATCAGGCCCTGTTCGGCCGCGCGGCTCTTGGAACGGACACTGCCGGGTTCGTCGAGCAGCTCGCCCAGGCCAAGGTGTTGGCCGAGTTCGTGCAGGTTCATCTGCGAAAGCTGCTTGACGTTCTCCACGCCGATCAATTGCGTGGCCTTCGCGGCGACCCGGGTATTCAGATAGGCGTGCTTCGCTGCGCTGCTCATGGCCTTCGGGACCTGGGTTTCATCGGCGGACCGGGTGTCGTTCCCGGCTCAGAGCCTGGTGTCCATCAGGATTCGGAAGCCGGCGTTCAGGGCTTCGTCCTCGCGCTCCTCGGCGATGTCCCGCAGCCGTTCGTGGCGCTCGTCGTAGCGGCGCTCGATCTCGGCAATCGAGTTGGCCGCCCGTTCCTCAGAGCGGGCAATCCAGGTCTGCTGCAGTGTTGGAATCTTTGCCGAGAAGACTTCATCGAGCTCCCGCGCCTCGAGCGTGGCGGCCCGTATCGTACGCTCGCGTTCTTCCTCCGCCTCGCGAGCGAGATTCTCGGCCTTCATCTCGGCGTCGAGCAGGCGTTGCAGCGTATCGTCCATGGTAACAGCCTCGATCTGTGCTGGTTGGCACCGGGAATGATCCGAGGATCCGGCCATGCATCGAAATGGACGACCCCAAATTCAAGGACCGCCCCGGTGCCGGTGCGGTCCTGAATGAGGGCCTAATGGTACTCCCCGGAACATAAGACGTCCAGAAAATTACCGTATAGCGATGGAGCTCAGCCCATCGTTAACGATCGCGCCTTTTGGAGTGCGGCGGCTTGCCGCCGCTTTCGAGAGCTGGGTTGGCGCCGACCCCGAACAGCGGGAGCAAGCTCCCGCACCCCATAGCGCGAACGGCGCGCACGAGACTGCAGACCGTCCCGCCGAGGTAGCGGCATGGACAACCGTGGGCCGTACACGCAACCCGCGACTTTTACTGCAAGAGACGGCCGTGAGGCTACCGGTGCCTGCCTCCAGAGCGGTGGGCACTGCCGGAGCGTGTGCCGGGCCGCGCCGATCCGGGCTTGCCGCCATAGGGCTTGGAACCACCGGGCCGGGCCGAGGCCGGTTGGCTGGCCTTGCCACCCGGGCGACCCTTGCCCGCATGGGCACCGCGGGCCGGGGCGGCCCGATTCTGCTGGCTGCGTAGCTGAATCGGCTGCGCGCGGGCATTCGGATCCGGTTCGAAGCCGTCGACCTTCTCGCGCGGCAGGGAACGCTTGGTCAGCCGCTCGATATTGCGCAGGAAGTCCAGCTCATCGACGCAGACCAGCGAGATGGCCTCGCCGTTGGCGCCGGCTCGGCCGGTGCGGCCGATCCGGTGCACGTAGTCCTCGGGCACATTGGGCAGCTCGTAGTTGACCACGTGCGGCAGCTCGCTGATGTCGATCCCACGTGCCGCGATGTCGGTGGCCACCAGCACCCGCAGGTCGCCCTTCTTGAACTCCGCCAGCGCCTTGGTGCGCGCGGTCTGGCTCTTGTTGCCGTGGATCGCCATTGACGCGATGCCGTCCTTGAGCAGCTGCTCCGCCAGGCGGTTGGCCCCGTGCTTGGTGCGGGTGAAGACCAGCACCTGGGTCCAGCGCTCGGTCTTGATCAGGTGCGACAGCACCTGACGCTTCTCGTCACGATTGACCTCGTAGACCTTCTGCGCGATGAGGTCGGCGGTGGCGTTGCGCCGCGCGACCTCGATCAGCACCGGCTTCGTCAACAGGCCGTCGGCCAGCAGCTTGATCTCGTCGGAGAAAGTCGCCGAGAAGAGCAGGTTCTGACGCTGCTTCGGCAGCAGCGCGATGATCTTGCGGATGTCGCGGATGAAGCCCATGTCGAGCATGCGATCGGCTTCGTCCAGCACCAGGATCTCCACCTGCGACAGGTCCACGAGCTTCTGCTGCGCCAGATCCAGCAGTCGGCCCGGCGTCGCCACCAGGATGTCGATGCGGCCCTTCAGCCGGCTGATCTGGGGGTTGATGCTGACGCCGCCGAACACGACCAGCGAATTCAATTTCGTGTGGCGGCCGTAGGTGCGCACGCTCTCCTCCACCTGCGCGGCCAGCTCGCGGGTGGGAGTCAGGATCAATGCCCGCACCGGGGCGCGGCCGTTCGCCGGTCCCTTTCGGGTCGGATCGGACAGGCGCTGCAGGATCGGCAGCACGAACCCGGCGGTCTTGCCGGTGCCGGTCTGGGCACCGGCCATCAGGTCACGGCCTTCGAGCACCGTGGGGATGGCCTGGGCCTGAATCGGGGTGGGGATGGTGTAACCGTGTTCGGTGACGGCGCGAACGAGTTCCTCGGCGAGGCCGAGATCGGAAAAATGCATGGAGTACTCCGGAAGCGACATCCGCCTGTCGCCGCTTGCGGGCGCCAGTCTAAGGCAGATGGGGGCTGGTCAAGGACCAGAAAAAGGACGCGACCGGGAGACTGGGGCAATGATCGCGGCACGGATGATAGCAGAGATGGCGCAGGGAGGGGCTGCTGGACGTGTTCGACCGGCCCCGGCTATTTGCCGATACAGAAGCCCGCGAAGATGGCCCCCAGGAGAGCCTCGTGATCGCCGCGGCCGAGCAGGCCGTCCAGGGCGCGTTCGGCCAGGCGCAGGTCCTCCGCGATCAGGTCGGGGGGATGGGCGGCGTGGATCCGATGCAGACAGGCCGCGACTGCGGCCAGACCCTCGAGGTGCCGGGTCCTGACACTGAAGCGCTGCTGGCCCGGGTCCGCGACACCGGCCTCGGCGCGGATGGCCGCGCGCAACTCATCCAGTCCGACGCCGGAGACCGCCGACACCCGCAGCCCCGCGCGCGTGTCCTGGGGGCAGAGATCCTGTTTGTTCCAGACCTGCAGCACCGGGATTCCGGGCAGATCGGGCAGCTCGGCGCGGACATGGGGCCGGGTCAGGTCGCGGATCTCCAGGAGCAGGTCGGCGCCAGCCGCTGCGCGGCGCGCGCGTTCGATGCCGATGCGCTCGACCTCGTCCTCGCTCTCGTGCAGCCCGGCCGTGTCGATCAGTTCCACGGGAATCCCGTCGATCGCAATGGTGGCACGCAGCAGGTCGCGCGTCGTGCCCGGACGATCGGTGACGATCGCGACCTCCGCGTCGGCCAAGCGGTTCATCAGGCTGGACTTGCCGACGTTCGGGGCGCCGACCAGTGCCAGGCGCAGGCCAGTGCTGTAGACGCGGGCCGGTCGCAGGCGCGCCATCAGGGTCTCGACCGCGCTGGCCAGCGCCGCGGCGCGCTGCGCCACCTCCGGCGCCACCGCGGACTCCAGGTCGGTCTCGCCGAAGTCGATCTCCGCCTCGATCAGCACCCGCAGGTTCAGGATCTCGCGCGCCACCGGCTCGAGCTCGCGGGCCAGGGCGCCATCGAGACTGCTCCGGGCCAGGCGTGCGGCGGTGGCGGTCTGGGCGTGGATCAGGTCGGCCACGGCCTCGGCCTGGGCGAGATCCATGCGCCCGTGGAGGAAGGCCCGCTCGGTGAACTCGCCCGGCCGGGCCAGGCGTGCACCCAACTGCAGGGCCGTATCGAGCAGGGCCTGCAGCAGGAGCGGGCTGCCATGCCCCTGCAGCTCCACCACGTCCTCGCCGGTGTAGGAGTGAGGCCCCGGAAAGGCCAGCACGACGCCGTCGTCGATCAGGCCTCCGTCGGCATCACGCAGGCGGCGGTGGGTCGCCCGGCGCGACGGCAGGTCCGGACCCGCGATCTTCTCCGCGAGTGCCAGTGCCCCGGGACCCGAGAGCCGGATGACCCCGATGCCGCCGACCCCGGCCGGCGTGGCCAGCGCGACGATGGTATCGGCGGCGCCGGCCAAGGAATCAGTGCTTCTTCTCGGCAGCCGCTGTGATCTTGCGGGTGATCACGTACTGCTGCCCGATCGAGAACAGGTTGTTGGTGAACCAGTACAGCACCAGGCCGGCCGGGAAGAAGGCGAAGAAGACCGTGAAGACCACGGGAAGGGCCATGAAGATCTTCTGCTGGATCGGATCCATCGGTGGCGGATTCAGCTTGTACTGGATGAACATGGTCAGGCCCATCAGCAGCGGCAGGATGAAGAACGGATCGCGGGTGGAAAGGTCCTGGATCCAGAGCATCCACGGTGCCTGGCGCAGTTCCACGCTCTCCAGCAGCACCCAGTACAGGGCGATGAAGACCGGAATCTGGACCAGGATCGGCAGGCAGCCACCCAGCGGGTTGATCTTCTCCTTCTTGTACAGCTCCATCAGCGCGGTGTTCATGCGCTGCTTGTCGTCCTTGTAGCGCTCCTTCATCGCCTGCAGTTTCGGCGCCACGGCGCGCATGCGTGCCATCGAGCGGTAGCTGGTCGCCGACAGGTGGAAGAAGGCGAGCTTGATCAGGATGGTCAGAATGATGATGGACCAGCCCCAGTTGCCCACGAAGTCATGGATCACGCGCAGGAGCCAGAACAGGGGCTTGGACAGGAAGGTGAAGATGCCGTAGTCGACGGTGAGTTCCAGCCCGGGCGCGATCTGGCGCAGATCGGCCTGCGTCTTCGGCCCGACCCAGAGGCCGGTGGAGAAGAGACCCGATTCACCGGGCGCGATGGTGACGGGTTCTGCGGAATGCATGCCGATGAGGTAATCGGTTCCAACGCCTGTGGCGCCCGGTACCGCGCGGCCATACATGGCGTTGATTTCGTCCTGACCCGGGATCCATGCGGTCATGAAGTAGTGCTCGATCACGGAGACCCAGCCGCCCTCGACCCGCTTCTCCAGCGGAGAATCACGCAGCGACTCGAAGCTCTCCTTGTTGTACTTGCCGTCGAAATAAGCGGCGCCGGTGAAGGTGTACAGGAAGAACGAGGCCCTTCCCGGCGTCGGGCCGTGGCGCAGCTGCCGGTACTGCCGGCCGAACCAGGTGCTGTCGCCGAGGTTCTCGACCTCGTGCTCGACCTCGATCAGGTGGGTACCGCGCTGGAACACGAAGGTCTTGGTCACGATGACGCTGCCGTCCTCGGAGGTCCAGGTCATCGGCACCCGCAGGCTGTCCTGACCCGGGGCCATCTCGAAGTTCTGGGCATCCACGCGGAAGACGGCATGATGCGACGGGGCCCGATCCGCGGCGTCGACACCGGCGATGCGGTCGTGGGTCAGGCCGCTCTGCGCCACGTAGCCGCGCACGCGCTGGTCGAACAGGCGCACGGGAATGTCGGGCTCGGCCGGGTCGACGGGGAAGCCCAGCAGATCGGCACGGACAATCGTTCCACCGCGGGTGTCGATGCTCAGATCCAGCAGATCGGTGCGCACGGTGATCTGCTGGTGCGTCGGGTCGGCCAACAGCTCCGGGGGGGCCGCCGGATCAATGGCGTCAGCCTCCATGGTCGGGGCCTCGGGGACATCCTCGGGCCGCTCCGGCAGGGCATCGACCAGCGCATCCGGGGTACGGGCCAGTTCCGGACGCTCGCCATAATCCGCGTTCCAGGCCTGCCACATCAGAAACAGGACGAAGACCAGGGACAGCCAGAGGATGGGACGCAGGTTTTCCATGAGTGCGGTTACTTCCGGGATTCGTGTGTCGGGGTCTTCTCTGGCACGGGGTCGAAACCGCCCTCGGCCCAGGGATGGCAACGGGCGATCCGTTTCACGCCCATCCACAGGCCGCGCGATGCCCCATGCCGGGTGATCGCCTCGGCAGCGTACTCCGAGCAGGTGGGATGATACCGGCAATGGGGGGCCATGAACGGAGAAATCGCATACTGGTAGACGCGGATGGGCATCAGGAGCAGGGAACGCATCATTTCAGGTTCTCCAGGAGCCGGTCGAGTTCAGCACGCAGTTCAGCACGTTCGGCCCCGGCGATACCGGCCCGGGACAGGACGATGATGTCGACCGGCGGCAGCGCATGGCTGCGAACCCGGAAGGCCTCGCGTGCGATCCGCCGGATCCGGTTGCGATCGACCGAACGGCGCGCATGCTTCTTGGAGATCGCAAGGCCCAGGCGAGCGGTGGCTCCCGCGGGTTCCTGCCTCCGGTACAACAACATGAACCGGCCTCCGGGGACCCGCCGCGCGCGGGCGAAAACGCGCTGGTACTCGCGACCTGCTAGCAGGCGCCCGGAACGCGGAAATCCCTGGTCCGCGTTCGGGACCGGAGCGGTGGTCATCGGCCCGCCCGGTACAGCCGCGTTCGGGCAGGCACGCCGAACACACCGTCTACGGGCAGAGGCGCTTGCGGCCCTTGGCCCGGCGGGCGTTGATGATCTTGCGGCCGCTGCGGGTGGCCATCCGCGCGCGGAAGCCGTGGGTCCTGGCGCGGTGGAGTCGACTGGGCTGGAATGTCCGCTTCATGGCGAGGTATCCGGAATTCAAAACGTTAAGGGGCGCTGAAAGCTACCCGTGCGGGCCTGCAAAGTCAATCCTTGGCGCGGTTCCAGGGCCGACGAGCGGCCCTCCCAGGCGGGTCCTGGCCGCCGGTGGCACGCCGGGGTCGGTTGCGCGTAGACTCTCTACGGTGGTCTCTCCCCCGGAGTTGGTGCGTGCCTGCGAATACCCTGTGGACAGCTTGCTTGGATCGCCTGCAGGGTCAACTCTCCGAGCAGCAACTGAATACGTGGCTGCGCCCCCTGCATGCGCAGGAGACGGAGGGCCACCTGCGCCTGCTGGCGCCGAACCAGTTCGTGCTGGAGCACGTGCGCGACAATTTCCTGCCCGTGATCACGGGAGCGGTGGGTGAACTCGGTCATGGCGACCATGCCTGGAAGGTCGCCTTGGGCATCGGTGGCCCGGAAGTGGGCCAACCCCCCGCGGACCCGTCGCGCGCCTTCCGCCAGGCGCTGCCGGTACGTCCCGCTGGCCCGGTGTCGAACCTGAACCCCGGATTCACCTTCGAGACCTTCGTCGAGGGCAAGTCCAACCAGTTGGCGCGCGCAGCCAGCCTGCAGGTCGCGGCCAATCCCGGGGTCGCCTACAACCCGCTGTTCATCTACGGCGCGGTCGGCCTGGGCAAGACCCACCTGATGCACGCCATCGGTCACCGCATCCTCGACCGGATCCCCCACGGTCGGATCATCTATCTGCACTCCGAGCGTTTCGTTGCGGACATGATCAAGGCCTTGCAACACAACGTCATCGATGAGTTCAAGCAGCATTACCGCACCGCCGACGCACTGCTGATCGACGACATCCAGTTCTTCGCTGGAAAGGAGCGCTCGCAAGAGGAATTCTTTCATACATTCAATGCCTTACTAGAGGGTCAGCAGCAAATCATCCTGACCTCGGACCGCTACCCCAAGGAGGTGGAAGGCCTGGAGGAGCGGCTGCGTTCCCGTTTCGGCTGGGGCCTGACCATCGCCATCGAGCCACCCGAGCTCGAGACCCGGGTAGCGATCCTGCAACGCAAGGCGGAACAGTCAGGCGTCGAGCTGCCGAGCGAGGTGGCCTTCTTCATGGCCAAGCGGATCCGTTCCAATGTCCGGGAACTGGAGGGCTCGCTGCGCCGGGTGATCGCCAACGCCCATTTCACCGGCAAGGCCATCACGGTCGACTTTGCGCGCGATGCGCTGCGGGACCTTCTCGCCGTGCAAAGCAAGTTGGTCACCCTGGAGAACATCCAGAAGACCGTGGCGGACTATTTTCGGGTCAAGGTCAGTGACCTGCACTCGGCGCGCCGCAGCCGCTCGATCACCCGGCCACGCCAGATGGCGATGGCGCTGGCCAAGGAACTGACCCAGCATAGCCTGCCGGAGATCGGACAGGCCTTCGGGGGTCGCGACCACACCACGGTCATTCATGCCTGCCGCAAGGTGGCCGAGTTGCGCGAGGGTGACGCCAACGTGGATAACGACTACAGGATTCTGTTACGCACATTGAGCAGTTGAAAGCCTGTGGATATCGTGTGCGCAGAAACCAGGTGGCGCGCAAGCCTTGGGAAAGAGACGGGTTATGCACAGGCTGAACACAGGACCAAGGCGCAGTGAATACAGAGCAAGTAAATGATTATTATAGAAAAATTAATACTTTTCCCGGATTTGACCGGCGCTTATTACTACAGTCTTGAAATATCTAAATACATAATAGGAAACCAGTGATATGGAGCTCTCCTTCAACCGGGACAGCATGACGGATGCGCTGCAGCGCATCGTCGGGGCCGCCGAAAAGCGCCTGACAATGCCGATCCTGGGGAATGTCAGGATTCGCGCCGTTGCCGACGGAATCCAGCTCGATACCACGGATCTGGAACTGGCCTGGTTGGCCAGGACAACCGGCGACGCCTCCCCCGGGGTGGATTGCTCGGTTTCGGTGCGGAAGCTGTTGGACGTGGTGCGAGCAGCGCCCGCAGAAGCGACGGTGCGGGCCCGTATTGAGGGCGAACGGCTTACGGTGGGATTCGGCGCCTCGCGGTTCAGCCTGGCGACGCTGCCTGGAGGGGATTTCCCGGAGTTGGAGTCGGCCGAGATCGAACATTGGATTACGGTGCCCCAGCGGCTGTTACGAAGGCTGATCGAAGCCACGATGTTTTCCATGGCGCAGCAGGATGTGCGCTATTACCTCCAGGGACTGCTGTTGGTGGCAACCGGGGCGACGCTGCGGACCGTCGCCACCGACGGCCATCGCCTGGCACTCACGGAGGCCGATCTGGAGGCGCCGCTGGCAGTCGACCAGGAATGCATCATTCCGCGCAAGGCCATCCAGGAACTCCGGCGCAATCTCCTGGACGACGAGACACCGGTCCAGGTGGGATTTGCGCCCGGCCAGGTGGCGTTCGACTTCGGTACCGCGAGGTTGACCAGCAAGGTGATCGACGGCCGCTTTCCCGATTACGAGCGGGTGATTCCAAGGGATCAGCCGGCCATTCTGATCGTGGAGCGCGAGGACCTGCGCCAGGCCCTGAATCGCGTTGCCATCGTCGCCAATGACAAGTTTCGCGGCGTACGACTGATGGTCGGTCCCGAAGGCTGTCGGGTCGTGACGCACAATGCGGAGCACGAAGAGGCCGAGGAGGCCCTGCCAGCACGGTACGACGGAGGCGAGATCGAGGTCGGGTTCAACCTGACCTACCTCGTGGACGTGCTGGGGGCGATCGCGGCAGACCAGATTCGGATCGAGCTTCGCGACGGAAATTCCTCGGCGCTGGTGATGGCCGAGCCGCCGGATCGGGCACGCTACGTCGTGATGCCCATGCGGTTATAGATCCGGGACCCCTGGTTCCATCCCGGCGGATTCCAGGGTTGCCATGGGTACCCATCGACGCACGAGCCTCGCCCATCGGGTCGAATCACCTGACCCATGGGCAAAGGAACAGGAGCGGATGGGATCCCTATCTTGATGAGAACGTTGCGCACTCACCAACATGCTGGTTGAGCTGTGGGTCCGCGGCTTGCGGAACCTGGCGGAGGGCCGCGTTCGGCCAAGCGCCGGGTTGACGCTGTTCGTGGGGGCGAACGGTTCCGGGAAGACCTCGTTGCTGGAGGCCTGTTACGTGCTGGGACTGGGACGGTCCTTTCGCACGCACCGCTTGGCCCGTGTCGCACAGGGAGGCGCGACCGGGTTTGCCATCGCGGCAGAGCTCGACGACGCACATCATGGGCGGTCGCGGGTCGCAGTGGAGTGGTCCGGTGAGAGACGATCCCGTCTGAACGGCCAGTGGCTCGAGGGCCACTGGGAAATCGCGCGGCGGCTCCCGTTGGTGGCCGTCCACGCGGATTCCTTCGAATTGCTGACCGGCCCGCCGGAGGAGCGCCGCAGGCTGCTGGACTGGGGTGGTTTCTATGTGGACGCCGACTTCGCCCGTGAGTGGCGGACGTGGCGACGCGCACACGAACAGCGGAACGCCGCGCTGCGCCAGCACGATGAACGGGGTGCGGAACGCTTCGAGGGCGTGGCGGCCAGTGCCGGAACCCGTCTGACCGCGATGCGCGCTCGGTTCGTCCAGGATCTGGCCGAGCACCTGCGGGGGCCCTCTACCGAGTCGCTGCGACAGGGTCTGCAGGGTGAGATCGAAGTGATCTTTCGCCAGGGATGGCCCGAGGGCGAAGACCTGTTGGCGGCCTTCGCCCGCAGCCGGCCCAGTGATCTCGAGCGCGGCTTCGCACAGACCGGACCCCAGAAAGCAGATCTGGATATCCGGGTCGCGGGCCGCTCGATCCGCGAGGCCTCTCGGGGCGAACAGAAGCGGGTCCTGAATGCCCTTGTCGTGTCGCAGGGTAAGGTCCTGGTGGCAAGTGGACCGGTAGGCATTGCGCCACTGCTGCTGCTCGATGACGCTGTTGCCGAGATGGACGAATCGGGACTCGAGGGAATCATGAACGTTGTGGCGCAGCTGGGCTGGCAGTGCCTGGCCACGACCGTCGATGAGGCCTGGGCGTACAACGTGGCGGCAACCCGGCCGGACGCACGGATGTTTCACGTGAAACATGGTGTCATCACTCCCGCGGGGTGATTTCGATGGAGCGGTCCGCGTTGCCCATTCTCGTGCAGCGCCGGCCGGGCACCATGGCCAATGCTGTCGCCGAGACCGCCCCCCGCAGTGCAATTCATCAGGTGATCTGATCATCACGTAAGCACGGCCGGTGGTGCGATTCGTGTCGCCTCAAGGAGCGCGGCTGTAGGATGGCTCCCTTGGCCGATGGGTTTCCCGGCGCCAGATTGGCGAGAGGGCTCGCCTCCTGATATGGATCGCATCGCAACTATCTGTGCCAAATCGTTCTTTTTTTGGCGCAGACCTTCGCCGATCCCGAAGACTTTATGGACCTCTTGAGAAACAAACTGCGCCCACGCCTAGAAATCAACCATTTGCGAACAACCTAACACACAGCGAGCATGCGCCGGGCTCCGAGCACCGTTTCTCCGCGAACGCCTGCCCCGGGTCGGGCCGGGATTGGGAGGCTGATTAGCACGGAAGCTGCGCAGCTACGAAGAATGGAGATCAACGCCGTCATCGCGAGGAGCGCAGCGACGTGGCGATCCATGCCATTGGCGCTTCCTCTGGCCCCAATGGATTGCCGCGCTTCGCTCGCAATGACCGAATCCCAATGGCTTACTCGGTGCTGAGCTTCCGTGGCAATCAGGTCATGGATTGCGATGCGATCCATGGGGTCTACGGGAAGGCCGATGTGGAGAGTGCGTTGGGCACGACAGGACGGCCTGCGGAGCTTTGGTGACCGTCAGGACGCTTTCTGATGTGACGGCCAAAGGCGCGTCCGAACCAAGGTCCACTGCGAACGACGCTCGGCTACCTGTTCCGAGCCCGCAACCAGCCGACGGATTGCGGAAGCGCTCGGGCGCCGAAACCAGCCGACCGGCCGACCGGCCGATTGTTCTGTAGGTCGGGTTAACGTGAAAGTCACGGCCACGCCCCCGGCTACGCTCCCGCTTATGGCGAGCGGGAGCTTGCTCCCGCTATTCGGTGCCCGGCCCAGCCCCCCAAAGCGGCGGCAAGCCGCCGCACTCCATAGGCGCTCGTACTTTCATCATTCGGGGTGGCGCGCTCCGAGGCCCTGACAG
>Ga0209498_1000376_pt1 | contig 27422 bp, 20 predicted proteins | sample WalLakDeSediment_FD_184131 | JGI IMG/M metagenome (GOLD analysis project Ga0209498, IMG submission 184131) | Lake sediment microbial communities from Walker lake, Nevada to study Microbial Dark Matter (Phase II) - Walker Lake 11/02/13 Deep... | ecosystem: Environmental > Aquatic > Freshwater >...
AACAAATCTGGCGTAATATCAACAGGACCAGCATAGCTAAATCTGAACTCATTAAAATTGACAATCGAATGATCGAATCCAATTCCCTGCACGACCAGACTATCCGGTGAATTGAGTTGATAGGTGTAAAACAGCCCTTCAGTGTCATCAAAATAATAACTATGAATCAAATAACCTAATTTTCCGGCATAGCGACTGACCACGTTTGCTTCAGGAAAATCTTCAGCAAAAGGAGTTTCGAATTTATCAACAAATAATTGATGTGAGAATTCTCCTGGAAACGACTGATCCAATCGCCAGACCTGATTTGTTCCCGGAAAGCCGATATTGACCTCCACAGTATCGACCGTATCGTCTTCTGTCACAATATACGTGCCAATAGTGATGGGAAAATCTTCTGAGAGAATCCTAATTTGAGCCAGGAGATTTGGCGCGGCAACCAAGCTCATCGCTAAGATGCCTATCGTGAGCAGCATCAATCGAATTTCATTTCGCATGATCCACCTCGCTTTGTAATAAAGTTTTAATAATATTGTTAGCAATGAAAATAGATGAGCAATTATTCAGATAGCCAAATTTAACCGCAAGGACGCAGAGCTTTTTTATGCTTTCAGTAAAAAGCCTGGCGCTTTCCTGAATTAACTTAGCATGGCAGAATTAAATTAAGCTTCTCAGCGACCTCCGCGTTCTGCGGTGAATAGTTACATAGATTAAAACGAAATTTTAAATTCGATGGTTGGCAAAAAAGGAAGTGTATAATAGGCTTTTCGGACATGATTCTCACTTTCAATCCGATAGTCATAAAGTAATATATTTTTTCGATGATAAAGATTTTTAATTTCAAGGAAAGTGGTCAGTTGAAAGTTTTTAAATGAAAAGTTCTTGCCGATTCTCACATCCATACGATGATAAGCCGGGTAGCGAGCTGAATAATAGTCCCTATAACTCCAATACGGTTTTCCCGATGGGTCGAATAAGGGATACCCCGGAGTATAAGGAATTCCACTGAGATAGCGCCATTTGATATTTAATTCCCAGGATTTCGGTAGTTTGTAATTTAAAAACAGGGAAAGATTATGCGGTTGATCAGTGAATCGAGGGATGGTTTGTTTCTCGATTTGCATTTTCTGCCAATTCACAAAAAATGCTTCTATTCTGGTCCTGGAATACGCATAAGTTGCCCAGATTGAAAATTTATTTGAAATCTTTCCATTGATAAAGAATTCAACACCCTGGCACTTGCCAGAATTTGGATTCCCGTATTTTAATTCGGGTTGATCTGTTTGTTCATTAATTTCAAAATAATGACCGATCATTTGATCCAGGGTTTTTATGTAAGCTTCTATGCGAAAGTTAACATTTTCTGTTAAAAATTGTTCAACACCCAGGACGTAATGGGTAGCTTGCTCAGCTTTCGGATTATGCTGCGCGCCCTTTTTATTCGTTAGCTCAATATAGATTGGTGCTTGATAATATTTGCCCCATGCCGCTCGAAGAATGGTTTTATTTTTGAAATGATATGAGACACCGACTCTCGGGCTTACCTGCTCATCATTATTGTAATCAAAATAATCATAGCGCAGACCGATATTTATGTATATCGGCTTGAATATTTGAAATTTATCCTGAACATAACAAGCCAGTTTATAGGCCCGGGGTGATATGTTCTGGGTGCCAAAGTAGGATTCTACCACAGCTTCCAATTCTTGTTGATCCTGGGATAGTTCAGGCGCCTTCATTTCATATCGATAATGAATATTTTTATAGGTTATACCGCATTCCAAATCGTGACTTTGATAAGGCCGAACATTCAGGTTCCAACTGAAAACGTTTTCTCTCAAATTTAGCTTTTCTTCTCTCGTAGTCCCAATCCGATTGTCCCAGAAATTTTCTCCCCGGGAGACTATGAATTCAGAGAAGCATGTTGAGCTCAGGGTGCTTTTCCAGACGATACCCTGGTATGAATTGCCATAATCTGAGTAAAGCTCTGAATCATTTCTCCATTTTTCCAGATATGACTTGTCTTTTGAATAAAGAAAATTGTACGTAATCTGGTTATTGCTATTTGCTGCAATTGAAACTTTGCTCTGCACATCGTAAAATGAGGGCGAAAAGGTATACTCGGTTGGATTTAATATTTCAGCCGCCTCTTTGAGGAAGCTTTTGCGGAATGATACAATGGCACTGCCGAACGGAATCGGACTTTCAATTAACATAGAAACACCTGTTCCTCCGGCGCCGATAGTTCCTCTGAACCGCTCTAAATTGCCTTTTCGATTTTCAATGGAAACGACGGAAGACAATCTATCGCCATATTTCGCTTCAAAGCCACCCGTCATAATCGAAATGTTATCGATGATATCGATATTCATGACGCCAACCGCGCCACCGACATTCTTCAAATGATAGGGATCGTAGATTTCGATTCCATCGAGCAGGATTAAGTTTTCCTTCTGTTTTCCCCCTCTCACATGAAAATGAGCGCTGAAATCATCAGAAAAAGTGACTCCAGGCATGATTTGTAACACACGATAAATATCATCCAGCGTGGCAGGTATTGCGGCTATTCTCTCTTTTTCGATCGCCTGTTGTTTAGCAGACTGACTTTGTGTGATGGAAAAATTGCCAGGGGTGACGACTATCTCCTGCATGGGGAGCACTTTTTCAGCCAATTTGACTGCTAAATGATATGTTTGACCCGCTTCAATAACTATTTTATCTATGATTTCCGTTCGGTAACCCATGCACATTATTTTGAGGGCTAATTTACCTGGCTTTAAATTATCGATGCGGAAATTTCCTTTTGCATCTGAAACCGTCCCAAAGATCGTCCCGGAAATGACAATATTTACATTAACCAGCGCTTTGCCATTGAAATCAGAAATGGTTCCAGCGATTGAACCAGAACTGGATTGACTGAAACAAGGCAGATTGAAAAGCATATTTATTATAATGCTTAAAAAAGTGATATAAAAAAATATAATTCTTATATACATGAGGAATTATGAAACTTTTAACTTATTATTTTATTATAGACGCGTGGGTAACAGGAAATGTATGTTGATGTAATGGAACTATTGAAATTGTAATTTTCAATTAAAGAATTTTAGTTTCAATTGAACATTTAAGGAGAGGATGAGATGAAAACGAACATACAATCAAGTATTAAAGATACCTAATGAAAATATAAATTCACTTTGAATTTCATATTTCATTAAGCTATGCGATCGAACATCTTTATAACGCAATAAAATTAAAATCATATTATAGTGAGATGAATGCTTTCTTGATGCGGTGCTTTTCGTTTCATTTTATCAAAAGCATTTTTCTAAATTGTGATTGATTGTTTGTTTTTAAATGAATGTAATAAATCCCAGATGAAACTCCAAAGCCACTTTTATCGACTCCATCCCATACAACACTAAAATTTCCTGCATTCTGAAAGTTGTCAACCAGTTTGTAAATTTCTTCGCCATTGATGTTATAAATTTTTAGTTTCACATCACCACTTTCAGGCAAGATATAGGAAATTCTCGTAGTAGAATTAAAAGGATTGGGGGTGTTTTGAAATAGTTTAATATCCTGAAGCTTTGAAATTGAAATAGATATGACTTCTGAATATTCATAGGAATTGTTAGATTTATATTGTTTTAATCGATAATAATAATTGCCATGAAATAAATCTTTATCAATAAAATTAGATTCAGATAGTTCTGCAGCGTTTGGATTGCAAAATATGTGATTAATTGTTTGAAAATCATTTGAATTCTGTTTACGCTTTTGCAGCTCGATGCTATAAATCCCGCTCAAGGCGGGAATCTTCCACTCAAGCATTACATCATTGCTACCATTTAACCTGGCGATAAATTCAACTTGTTCGATTGAAGTAGGAAAGATGAGAGTTGTATCAATTACATTTGAAAAACCACTTTCATTGCCCGATTTATCAACTGAAGTCGCTGCATAATAATAATGAGCGAACCATTCCATATTAACATCTATATAAGTACTATCAGGATGAAGAACATTGCTTATCAGAGAAAAGGCAGAATCTAGATGAGTTGCTCGATATATATTGTAGCTAAAGATATTTGGATTCTTATTAAGGTCCCATCCTAATTTTATCTGCTGTGAATATAAGGCGTGTGTTTGAAAAAATGCAAAACCAATAAAGAATATAAATAACCAAAACAAAAAAATATTCTTGCTATTTTGATTTTTAGATTTCATTTTCTTCCCTTCATTTCCTGACTATTATAAACAACAAAAACTTATCTTGTTTGCTTTTTTTTATAATATTTGCATAAATCATACCATTCTTCTGTCACATTGTAATAATGATTAATACGAAACTGATTCTTCAATAGCTTGAAACAAATTTGAAAAAGGAATTTCGAATTTGCAATTCCAGTTAGAAAAAATAAGAGGTGAATAAACTTGTAATTTACGATTTGCATAGTAAAACATCACTCTTTGATGCTCTGCCTTATTTCGCATATATCATCTTTCTGAACATCGCCAGATTACATGTCGCAATTTTGTAATAATAGATACCCGAAACGACCTTTTTACCAGTTTTATCAAAGCCGTTCCATTTCACGGCATAGCGGCCTGCTTCTTGAAATTCATCAACAAGCTTTTCAATTAACTGACCATATATATTATAAATACTTAATTCAACCAAACTGCTATTTGGCAAACAATAAGAAATTATTGTTGAAGTATTAAATGGATTGGGATAATTTTGTTCAAGGTGAAACTCCTTTGGTAGTCCGATAGCAATTTTAATTGTCTGAGAAAATTCATAGTCCCCATTATAATTAATCTGTTTCAACCGGTAATGATATATCCCAATTGCTAACCCATAATCTACGAATATATAGTGTTTTTCCTGTTGAGATGTGCCATAACCTTTTACAAATCCAACTTTCGAAAAAAGCATTCCATCTTGGCTTCTTTGAACATCAAATCCATAATTTTGGGCTTCTGTTACTGTTGACCATTCCAAAATTGCGCTAGCGCCATGTAATTTAATAGAAAATTTTTTCAATACGACAGGTATCGGATAGGAAATAGTTGTGTCAATAATATTTGAAAAACCGCTTTCATTCCCAGCCTGGTCTACCGCTGTTGCTACATAGTAATATTGCGAACTCCATTCAATATCCTCATCAACGAAGTTGCTATCTGGATGGTTAACGGTCTTAATTAACATAAAGCTTGAATCTATGTGATTGGTACGATAAAAATTATAATAGAGCACATTGGGTGTGGGACTTGGACTCCACCCTATCTCTACGTTCTGTGAAAAAATACTCTGATACTTTAATAATAAAAAGAAAAATATTATTATTAAAATAAATTTATTCCAAATTAATTTCATGGTAAAAATACTTATAGTTTAATTTATTATATATTTAAGCGGTTTAATATCATAATATATAATAAAGCCGTTATCTTAGAAATCTAATATTCCGAGGTGGATCAATATCCAGATCAATACGATGGTAATCAATTAAGGAATATTGTTTATTTTCAAAACTGTCCCAGTGATCATGAACTCCGAGGCCAATTGCCGCGCCATGGTGTAATGAAGAATGAATCACCGGTCCATATCCAAGCATTTTTTGCTCTTCATTGATAAAATCACACATTACAGAATCTACTGCAATCGGATCAATGCCAAAGAATAAAATATTCGGATCATCATTATCGAAAATCTTCCATCTGGCTACTGATTGCCAATTTGTAATTGGATGTCCATACAAACCATCCCCAATGATTAATCTCGTTTTATCCCTTATATGAGGATTATTACAAATATCTGCCAAAATACTTTTTGCAGGATCGGGATTCATTCCTGGTTCTAAATATTTGTGCATTCTATTGCGTTCGGAATCTTGATTGCTTCCCGAAAACGTAACTGATCCATAATGGTTTTTCATGCCCAAAGTCATATGTCCTGCACCATGGCCTTTTAATAAGGGAATATTTATAAGGTGAGCCGCATCGACAAAAATCTGTGCCGGTCTTACTAAATCGCCCGGAGGATGCGTAGTAGGTGAAGCATGAGAGGAATTAGTAGGCACATAATCAGTTATTGAATTGCGGTTATACCAATGCTTTGTAGTATAATACACAATATTAGGATTATTTATTTTGTTGATGAACCTATTCGGAATTCCTCTTGAAGGATCTGTTATCCAGATATTATTGGCAGGAACTCCAATAGAGGTTAAGCCGTCAATTACTGCATTAACTGTCTCTGGATAAGCATCTATATCGTTATCATCACCCGAATTACAGTCATAAATATTATTGAAATTGACTTTTATCACCACAGCCTCTCCGGCTTGATAAGGGATCAATGACTTCCAGGCATTTAAAACATTAGTTGCGCCAGTTAAAGCCATGATCCCGCTTTTCACCATGTCGTTAACCACTGATTGGTCGATATATTGCCAATGGTAGCCTGTTGCATAATCCCAATTCGTGGCATCTGAATCATGAACAGATACAACTCGAGGATTGCTGTTAGCAAATGCTAAAGAGGGGCTTTTCAACCATTGCCTTGCCAAATAAAGGCCGGCAACAGCGCTCGAGTACTTAATAAAACCGCGTCTTGAAAATGGCATATTCTTGAACAGTTTATCTAGATTTTCTTTCATTTCCAACCCTCCAAGGATGATAATGATTTATATTGCTACAAAGAAGAATAACCTTGAATTCTTTATTATTATTATGCCAAACGGAAAAAAGCAAAATATTTTATTATTAAATGAATGCAGCTATTATCTTTAAATTACAAATCTTATATAGCCTAAATGACGCGATCCAAATCTGACTTTTTGACAAACGATCTGGATATCATATATCCTTTAAGATGGAACGATGAGGACGATTCTCAGTAATAGGAATAGCAATATCAATATCAATGACTGATGTAATTGGTATCGCTGGTATTTTTAATTCGTTGAATTTTACAGCTTCAAAGTCACCAGCTATTCATTTTTATATTTCTTCAATTTTCTTCCTTACCATCGCTCCGCTTGCATCTTTCACACCTATCTAAGATGGTGGCTATATTTCACGGCTGCTTCCTTTGTCTCTTTATTCCCTCCAGCCTTATCTGATAAACCTTAAGTTTGACGGTGATCTAATAATAAGTGGATGCGGATATGGATAAGGAGTATAACCCTCTGGTTTGGCTGAATCATCATCACTGAATTCGTAATCTCTTCCTTCAACAACATAAGCTGGGTTATTATGGTAAACTGGTCTTGTGTTAATCAATGTATTATTCCAAAGATAGCACTTGCTTTCAGCCTGAGGCTGAACTTTGCTAAGTGCCGTACCAGAGGCCGCGCCGCGGCCTACTTGGTCAAGTCACGGATAACCAGGCGGGTAGCCGTATAAATTACCGTCATGCGATTGAGTGCCGTCACATTGACCGAATCTACCCCATGTTTGATTAGCTCTTCTCACCCATGTTTTCCACATTGCCTGGTAGTTTGTTATTTTATTATTGAACATGAGCATGGTTCCACCCCGACAAAAATAAGCAGCATGATATCTATCGGATGGTAGATGCCAGTAAAACTCATTTTCATAAATTTCAAAAGCATATCCTCCTCTTTGTGGCGCGCCGCTTTCCGTGCCATGATTCAAGATAAAACAATCATGAAAATAGCAGTATCTTATAACATACTTACCTCCGGCTTGTGCGTCAACAGCTACTGGTGACATATTCGATCGGGTACATTTTTTCCAAAAAATGCAATTTTCAATAAAAACAAAATCAGCACTCCCAAAATTAGGAGGGTAAGTCCAGACAGAGTCACCATTTGAATCTAAAAAATTACTTACCCTTATATCATTAGAAGTACCACAGTCTGGTTTATAAAAATAACAACTATCTATTAATCCATATCCACGCGCTACCCTTATAGAACTTCCTGAAACATCAAATTTGCAATTGTCAACTCTCCAACTTTCGGACCGATTATAACGGTTAACAAAAATAGCCCCCCCTTCATTTGGACCCCATCCGCCTTCTGTTGTACCTGTAAAATAAATACCTTTAATTCTGATATAGTCGTTGCTTGATCCTTGAATTTCAATACCGACATTTCCTGAAAGCGTAATTTTTAGTGGCCAACTTCCAATATCTTCGTGTTTATAATCAATAGCATACCGGCCCTCCCCCAAAACAATCACTGGTTTATTTACTATTACACGCGACGTCCACGTACAACTTCCTGCTGGAATAACTATGACATCTCCATCATTCGCCGAATTAATAGCAGCTTGAACATCTAATTGGGAACAAGTTTGAGCATGAATAATTTCTGCAAATGTATTTATAGGGTAAATAAAATTACATATAATAAGCAAAAGTAGAAAACTTCTACTAAATCCTGTCACTGTTCACATCCTTTCAGTTTTGTATTTCTTTTAGTTTGCAAACTATATTATCAATATTTTTCACCTGTTTTAATTTATTGGTGATCAAATAACCGTTTTGTATTAATTAAGCTCAATTTCGTATTATATTCGCGATCATAAAAACTAACTCATTTCATAAAAGATAATCATCAGCATATTATTTGGTAAAACATTTAGTGATATGAATTATATTTTCTTAAAGACTTTGCAATTAATATGCCATAACAACTATGCATCAAAAGATTTTGGTTTTCTGCCAAGGAATCAGGTAAAATCTCAATCTATTTCTATTAAAGCTTTTAGAAGGCAATGAAATATCCCGTAGCCACCTATTCCATATTTAAGTTGTTTTATTAAAAAGTGAGTGCAAAATCAAAATTGTTATTGCAAGCTTGTGTAAATAGCGTAAGTCCTCGCCCCAATTTTTCGCCATGAATACTTTTCACTTGCGTATTTAATGATTTTAATCCGATTAGTTTCCAAATCTTTAAATAAATCGCTCCTGAAATAATAATTAATCTTATTAGCTAAATCATTATGATCTTTAGGTCTGCAAATAAAACCTGTTTTACCTTCAATAACATCGTCTTTAAAAGAGCCGACATCTGTGGCAATAACCGGAAGACCAAAATTGTAAGACATAAAAAGGGGGCCACTCTGGAAAATAAAATCATAAGGCAAAATTAGTATATCAGCCGCTTTAAAATAAATTTCAATATCCTCATCAGGAACGAATCCTATCTTTTGAATTATATAGTCCCACACATCATTTTCTTCAATAATTTTTAAAATATTTCCCCAATATTTCTCACAATTTATATCAATTTTTCCAGCAATAATTAGCTTGAAATCGTTAATATATTCTTTAAGTTTAGCTAATGCCAATATCAAATATTCGAGTCCTTTATAAGGTGTGATATAACCAAAAAATAAAAGTGTTTTCATATCGCTCTTTAGCTGGAATTTCTTTCTTGCTTGTAATCGTGTTAAATCGGACTTATAAACCACATTATTTATACCGTATGGAATTGCTATAACTTTATTTTCATCGATATTGAAATCCTCAATTAATTGATATCGCATCTTATTAGTATGAACAATTATTTTGTCAAATATTTTGTACATAAACTTTAAAGTTAATCTATTCATCAAATTGTTATTTCGATCCCTCTGTCCAGCATTAACATTATGTGCTGTAAATATTAATTTCTTTCCTAATATTTTATAATACAAAAGTAGAAATGTTCTATCAAAATATATAAATTTATTTAACCATTGAATATGAAATAATTTTGAATCTGTTTTATAAGCATATTTTACAAGTAAAAAATAAAATTTTATTATGCGAAAAATTTTTTCTTTCATTGTTGCATCAGCATGTTGTTTCCCTCGCAAATTATAAAATTGAACATTTTTATTCTTTAAGATATTAGTGTCCTTCATAAAATCGCTTCCAATAAAATCTATATTAATTCCTTTGGAGATTAAACCTGACACTAATCCCAATTCGTAGTATGTATCACCTCCTCCTGCTCCGAGCATTGTTACCTTCATATTTCAATTTCCCAAAAATTAATTTTGTAAAACCTTATTATTATGGTTTTCTTTTAAAATCAGCTTTCGAATGCTTTTTGAGTAACATACTTGTTGTTTAGTTTGAAAATCAAGGATTTTGTAGATCATTAATCATGTTTATTACTTATTTTGGAAAAGAAATTTGGTAGCATTTCATGCAAGAGAGTAGTGAATTGTGAAATTGGTTTTATACCCCGATACAAAGTAATGATAAATATCAAATACAAAAGTGAGCAAAGAATGATAGGAAGAAGGATTCTCACAAAAATATTAAGTTCAATGAAGATATTCGAAGATATATTAATAAAGTAAAAAGCAATCCAACATGATAATCCGGCAACTAATGCAGCCATATAATATCTCCAAATCGCTAATAAAATAGAGAACAATTTAAGATGAATTGGTTTTCCAGCGTACCATAATCCGGGACCTATCAATAGATAAAAAGATAAAGTACATGCAATAGCGACTCCTATTGCCCCGAATGGTAATCCTATTATGAATGCAATAATTGTTGCTAACAGCTCGATAATGCCCCAACGAAACCATCGGTCAGCTCTGCCAAGAGAAAGATGAAGCCAGCCGTGAGTTCCATATATTAATAATATTCCAATACCAGGTCCAAAAACAGAGAAAATTTCACCAGCCCTATTCCACTGTGGACCCAATAGTAAAAGAAGAAAATCTTTACCTATTAAGGTTAATATCGCGCTTAGTGGCATTCCAATTAACGCTATCATTGATACAGCTTTTAAGTAGTAATTGCAGTATTTTTCAGGATCATCGCGTAACCTACTCAATGCTGCAACCGCCACATTTGTAAGGGGATATGATAATTGACTAACAGGCATTACAAACAGATAGTAAGCTCTTTCGTAATATCCTAATGATTGAGCACCGTAACGCCAGCCAATAAGTATTTTATCGAGATTCCTTGAGAGATAATTTGTCGTGAAATTACCATAGGTATTTAGTCCAAATTTTAGCAACTCTTTAACACCTGCTCCCCGGGTTGGTTTTCCCGGTAACCATCGGCATAATATCCAGGCACCAGCAGCAAGTGCTATCATAGGGACTACCCGCCTTACTGCAATTGCCCAATAACCACATCCTTGCCATGCCATCGCAATTGCTAAAATAGTAGCTACGAATGCAGCTACAACTTCATTTGCTGCTATTTTGTAAAACTGCATGTTTCGTGTCAGCAAAGCCAAATGTTGTGTTGACAAGGCACTAAATATAAAAGAAATTGAAATTACGATTGTGATTGACTCAAGTCGTGGATCTTTATAGAACCAGGCAATAAGGGGCGACAATGCTATAAAAAACAGAGCAAGTCCGGAGCTTAAAGCTAAATGGATCCAAAAGAGTGTACTGATCTTTTTATGTGTTATCACATCACTTTGAATAGTTGCCTCAGTAAAACCTCTTAATCCAAAATTTTGTAGGAGAATACTAAAGGCAGAAACCATAGCAACCAAGCCAAAATCTTCTGGAGTTAGGAGCCGTGCCAATACGATTGTACCGATCATTTGGATACCATAAATAGAAACCTGTGAGATAACAGTTGCAACTGCTCCTCTCACTGTTCGCCTTTTTAGTTCAGACTTTAATTGATCTATATTGAAGTATTTATCTCTGTTCGATGACTTTGATTTGAGGACTTTCATTTAAATGATCCATCTCAATATATCAGGCAGAATCATCATTAGAAACAATAAGATGCTCTTGGGGTGTTTTTTGTGTACCATCAACAATTAAATCATTGTCTTTGCTTGTTTTTGAATTTGAGATTGTGAATTGAGTGGAATATCCACTATAATGAGAAGAAATATTAACCACATTATGGATGCTATTTTAAAAGCGGCTTCTGTGAAGTTATATGCCAAAATTATGACCATGAATGATATTCCAAATCGGCCATAATCGAAATCAGAAAGTAACATCTTACGTATTTTTCTATAGGCAAAAACTATAATTCCTGCTAGAAGAAAAAGACCAATTAGTCCTAAATTAAGATAAATTTCTAAATACCCATTGTGAGCCTGGTTTGGCTGCCACCAATTTTCTGCCCAGATAGCTGTCAGTCTATCACCCAACCAAAAGCTTTCGTAGCCGGTCCCGATCAATGGATTTGTACCAATTTCCAAAACATCCTCCCATAGCTTAGTTCTGTCCGTAAATGTCATGTTACGGCCCATACTTGTAGTGAAAGTCCCAATCATATCAACTGACAGTTGAATAGCTGCAACAATAATGACGATATGGAAAATAAGAATTCCTAAATATCTCACATTTCTTCTTATGATAGACAATGTTGTAAAGACACACATCCCAATAATAAGACATATAAGTGAAGTGAGACTATTGGATACTATTAGTAGCCAACAAATCATTATAAAAAACAAAATGTCCTTATAAAACTCAATTTTATCGGCGTTTTTAATTCTCCATATTGTAACAAAGTTCCAGAAAAAATAGAGACCACAAACTAAACATAGCACACCCAACATATTTTTGCTAGTTGTAACGCCAACGAATCCTGCTTCCCCCCAAGGAGTAAATGACCTTCCTATATTAGGATAATATTTGATACAAACTACTGACAATGGAATAAGCACATATGCGCATCTCCTGATCAATGTTTTTACAGCTTGAACTTGATTAGATTCGGTCAAAACAACCAGAATCATTATAATAGTCCCAATTTCTTTGATCCATCTTTTAAAAGCCACTCCTGGAAAATCAGACCACATTATACTTAAAACACTATACATTATGAAAATAATAATTAAAGAATTGTTTTTATATACTTGTAACCAGTTTACCTTCCTTCTGGATAATATAAAAACACCTATAACTATAAGAAAAATGAGAAAGGTTCTATCGATAGGATTACCACTCATATAATCGTCTTGCGTTGCTGTAACTGGTTCTGGGCTTAGCCATAAAGCAATAGGCCTTGAGCCAACGATCATCACCCAAATTAATGGAATCCAGAGAGCGGATGAAACGTTAGATTTATGTTTAAAATCTATTCTTAACATATAGAAAATTAATAAAATGCATAGTAGAAGTGCTATTGGAGGCGGCATAATAATTGTATCCTTATAGTACTACTTAGTTTCTGTCCGCAAAGGACTGCTTTTTGAATTAATGAACATAAGCCTACAATATATTGTGTGATAAATATATTCTCTGTCAATATATAGTAGGTTGATTTAAAAATGTTGACTTTTCAGACAGACACTAATTAAAAAGGGTGGTGAACTATTACAATAAATCTATTTTCATAATCACTTTCCGGATATATTAGGTCATGGTAGTGTACTTTTAAGGAAAATTCTATATCTCCTCAATTAGATATCTGTGAATAAGCTCAGCAGTTAATATTTTATTTATTTCATTTACATAATTACGATTTCCTTTTAGATGCCCATCTACAATTTCTTTTAGGAATCTCTTATTCAAATAAGGCCTGTCAGCTGTCCTTTTATCCAATAAAATCTCTCGTACATAATAAGATATTTCGTTACAAAACCAAATACGATAATGTGTAAATTGATATCGTCCTAGAATTAGCCTTTCTGGATGTAGTGAGGCAAATATATGATCAAGCTTTATAAGCCAATGAGGCAGTTGGAAAAGATAAATATATTCTGTTTTAAATAACGAATAACAAAGGAGTTGTTTAAGTTTTGATAGAAGATGGTTAGACTTCCCTGCGGTTCCCCGGTCTGTCATAATCTTACTTACACTCGGATTACCAACCTCTTCGAGAAGGCGAAGGCGAATTTCACTAGACGCGTTACGTTTGGACACTCGAGCATCTTCTGGAGCTTGATACAATAACTCTACTAGGTCATTATCCATATATGGCGTGCGAACTATCAACTTAGACATTTCCAAGGCAAGGCGACCGTGCTCATGCCACGGCATTTCTTTGAAAACAGCAAAAGAAAGCTTATGTCCCTTTTTAATCTCGGTGAAAGTTGTTGTCGCTTCCTTTACATACTTCTTGAAATCAGGATGAAAAAGCTTTTCACAAAGGCTAATCTCTTTTTTTAACATGCTCCAAGTTCCCAACACTTCACTGCCAAACTTTCCTGTAATGCGAATGGGAGCAATATCTCTTGCATATCTGTTAAAATAAATATCATGTGTTCCCAGTATATCATGACAGCCGTCTGTTATATATACTGTTTTTTCAGCGAGTTTTGAGAAATCAGAGAGGAATTTTCCATCAAGCCTTATTACTTTATGCGGTTGATGACATGTATCCGCAATTTTACGAGCAATGCAAACATCAAATGTATCACGATACATACCGCTAAATGTATAACATGGTAATTCACCTGGTGGATTATTCAAGCATGATATGATCACACGAGTATCCAATCCAGAGGTCAAAGACATTGCAATTGGCTCTTTTGCATAAAAATAGCGGGGCAAAATATTCAGAAATGTTTCTCTCAATTTTCTATAAAAAGTCTCCTTTCCTAAGACAGGCTGATTTTCCCACATCCGCGGTCTGAAATAGTACTCTTTTTTTATGTTTATGGCACTTCGAAATGTCCAGACAGAGCCGCCGGGCAATAAAAAAATGTTGGAGAATAACGTTCGGTTCTGTAGAATGCAGTTAAAGCTAAAGAATTCTCCTAGGCTTTTCATATCAATTTCACGTAATTCTGGTCTGACTTTAAGTAATGACTTTGCTTCACATGAAAACAAAATCTCGTCTTTGCTTTCATGATAATAGATTCTATGCATCCCATATCGGTCATTGAAGAGAACTACCTTCTCTTTCCGAAGGTCGACCAAAATACCGCTAAACCAGCCATTCAAATGCTTAAAAAAACGATCTTCCTCCTCTTCATACAGATGTATCAAATAGCTTGCATTGAAATCATCAAATTCGTGGCCATGACTCTTTAGCTGGTCAATAAACTCCCTGTCTGCGAAGTTTTCCCCCGAAAAAAGTAGCACTATATCTCTTTTTTCGTTAAATACGGGCATGCAATCCGAAAATGAACCTCTGTGACATGTCCAACCTGCAAAAAGACCTACTTTATCATTGACATATGTGCCCGAGGTATAAAAAGGTTCGTGCATCATGCACTCAATCATTAGACGCAGGTCCTTTTTATTTTCTTCTCCAACCTTCTTATTAATAATTCCAGCAATGCCGGGCATATTTTGGTCCTCTAAATCTACTATATCTTTCCTTAAATTAAGATATTTATCTTGGAGATTAATATTTTATAATTTTAACCTTCATTTTGTAATCAGCTCCATATTTTCTTAGAATCCTCCTCCTGTTAAAGCTTGCCTCTATTTTTTGTAACCAAACAAATAAAAATTTAGGAAGAAATTCAAAATTAAATTTGTTTGTCGAATTAAAATCTATTACGTTAGCACCTAGCTTAGACAACTTCTGCTCATACCATTTAAATGACCTATAATTTTCCATTACAATGTTTTTTTTAAATAAGCTTTTTATCCTTTTTGCTATATATAATGTGGACAGATAAAGAGAAAAGACATTCTTTATATGAAGAACAATTATTGCGCCATCTTTAGAAATCCTCACCAGCTCTTTCAACGTCGTCTCACATTCTTCATTATTTAAGTAATGGAAAACACTCATGCAAAGTATTTTATCAAATGTATCATTTTTTAATGGAATGTTTGAGACACTTCCAATCAGTAATCTCGTATTGTTAATATTTTCTGTTAAAAGTCTTCTTTTACAACACCCTATCATACCTTCTGCTATGTCCATGCCAATAATTGCTTTAACTTTCGAATATATTCTGTTTATATCTACTCCAGTACCACATCCTGCATCAAAAACAAAGTCTCTTGATACTGGATTAACAAAATCAAGAAATTCACTTTCAGTAAGTTTTTCTATTTCCTTGTCTCGAAAAGAAGTGATTCTATCTAGTTCATAATCTGAGCATGTCTGGTGCGATCGTGAATTCCACCACTTTCTCCAGAAGCTCTCATTTGTCTCCATTTCATTTTCTTCCAATATTGCTCATCGCTGTCTCATACCTCATAGCAATTACATCTTTATTTGCGCAATAATTCTGCCATTTATCGGTATGAAATCCCGCCACAAATAGTCGGCATTTAGAAGCTTTGAAAGCTTGAAGTTCCAATCATTAACCTATTTTAATTTACATATATTTTGTTTTTTTTTCATATTTTATTTTATATATTTTTTTTCGTATTTCTTTTAAATAAACTAATAATTTTTCTGGAAGTACTCCGGTAACACCATGATGGAAATTTAATTTTAGAATTATTTTTCCTTTAGTAGTTAAAGGAATATAATATCGTGGAAGCGCTGTCATTTCAAAACCATTACGACGTTTAAATTCAGTTAAGCTCTTATCATCCCAATAGTAATATACTAGATATGGAACTTTTTTCTTATCGCAAATTTCCACTGCCTTAGCTAGTAATGCATTGTTCAGTGCTTTATCACGATGTTCAATCTTAGATATTATTTGACTTGTTATTGCATATTTACCTGCGTGAGCTAGAAAAATAAAACCGATCAATTCATCATTATAATAAGCTGCTATAAGATCCTCTCTAAATAAATATTTTGAAAATTCTCTTTTAACGGTCTCAAAATCTTTTCCATAGTGCCAAAAAGGTTTGCCTTGTCTTATAGGTGTTTCATTAAATATGTTTGTCATGCCTTGTATAAATTCATCATTGAATTCAGCTTCTTTCACTACGACTCCATTTTTTTTAGCTTTCCTTATTATACCTCTTGTTCTTGAATTAATTTGTTTTTCCCACCAATGATTGTAACTTTGAATAGGAATAACAGCAATATTTTCCCATTCCATGTAATAGTTATATTTTGGTTTGATTTCCGGGATTCTCTGCCAGAAAGTAAATAAATCTGCTTTTATTTTGCTCTTTTTTAGTGCTTCTATTAATGACAAGGGATCTTCAACGTCTTCGTACCATTCTTCTTCTATTCTGGCCATTTTTATAAAATTGCCTGTGATTGTTATTTTCGTATTTTCAATCTTCATTTAATCAACACACTATTATTTTAAATCACCAATGTTCGGTTAACTTAAAAAAGCGTCTTTGTAACTCATTGGGTAAAAAGTACTAATGTTCAAAATAATATTTTTTCTATCTGAATTCAAATTGCACTTTTAGACTTGTGTAACCTTAATAAAAACAAAACGAACATTTTGTAAAATTCGTTTAACCGGACATTACTGATTTTATATATTAGATTGTTTAACCTTAGTACTAAATTAATCATCAATCTTAACGATTTAGCATAAGTCTGTTTGAAAGTAATTGCTTCAGTCTCTTCATTTGTTCCTGTCTGGTAAATCTCATTAGTTCTTTCGAAATAGGTCTTTCTACCCGGGTGACCAATGACCAGAAATATCCCAAAAGCAAGCAGAATCCACCAATAACATATGGTTTTTTGGTAATTTGAAAGGCAGCTCTAAAGATTTGCCATACCGGATCACCACCCAAAAAATAATCCTTCTTGCCATATTTAAATCGAATTGAAAGTATATTCCCGTAAGTTCTTCCCATTACGCCATGATGTGTGTAAGTTTTTTCAGAAAAGGAATAGGTTTTCCATCCTTTCATGCGAGCTGTTGTTACAGCAACCCAGTCTATTCCCCCTTCTTTGATAGGGATATAACCACCAATTTCCTCAAAACACTGACGTCTAAAAAGTTGACATTGTCCATTTACATGATTAACATTAATATAGCTATCTTTAAAAGAGTGAAATTCTCCTTCAATATAATCAGTTCCAGCTACACCGAGTTCTGGCATTATCTCGAATTTATTCAATAAATATTCAAAAAAGTCCTCATTAAAAGAGATATCAGCATCGATATTTCCAATAATATCATAAGCTAAATTTTTAACTTTATAACAACCAGCATTAAATGCGTGAACCTTCCCTGCAAAATGTCGTTCTTTTCGCTCCGGCATCCGCATTAATTCGATCCAATCCGTCTCCTTGGCATACTTTAGGACAATTTCATCGGTTCGATCCATGGAGCCATCGCTGATAATGACCCACTTCTTCGGCAGAATGGTTTGGCTAATGACCGATTGGATGGTTCTCTCAATATAAGCCTCTTCGTTCCTTGCAGCTGTTATGAGAACATATTCTAATTTCATGATATCAATAATTATTTTCTTTAATTGTATGAAAGGATCTATGAGATACGCCCGGTCTTCCCTTTGCTAAATGCTTTAATATTGTAATCATTAATTTTAGAGCGCAATTTACCATCCGATAACTAGCCTGCTTTTTGAATTAAAAACAAATTTAGTAATTAGTGCAACCATAAGACAAATTAATAGGACAAGAACAATTGAAGGTATCAAAATTAGGAGTACAGAGATTTCGTAATATGAGAAAACCAAATGATCTAAAAGTTTAGCTAATATACAGAGAATGATAGGATGTAAAAAGTAAATAGCAAAACTAGCCTCAGCCACTTTATTAAGATAAGTAAATTGTCTATCTTCAAATCTATGTAACCACACCATAAAAAACAAACACAGGATACATTTTTGTAATATCATGATATCAATGACAGTAATGTCAAATGGATTTTTGTGAAGATTTAAAAAGTTTTTATAGAATGCAACTTGAGACAATGCAAATAAAAATGCAATGAGAAGCAAATATATTTCTTTTCTTTCTAAGTACTTATATATTTTTTCCTTATATATTGAAGCCACAATTCCAAAAAGATACACAGGGGTGTAATACACAACTGACTGAATGACAAAAAGATTCCCAATAGGCCGATGGATAATTGTCGAAAATAGGAGCATTACAGACATAATTAGAATTTTGCTGTATGTTGTTAGATGAATAAAACTGATAAAAATAGGAGACAGTGCAAATATCACCATAATAAAAGGTATATACCAATATGGATAAAAAGTACCGCCCGTCAAAAAGTAAAAGCTCACAGGTCTTACGTATTCGAAGAATATTCCTTTGTTTGATGAAAAGAAAAAATCGGGATAGGGACCTGATTTATTAATAAAAACGTAATAAAAAATTGGAATAATCGACAAAATGATATAAGGGAATAGAACATTTTTGGTTTTTTTAATCATGAAGTTTCTATAATCAAAATTTCTATAAAAAATGTGATGAAATAAAAATCCTGAAATAAATATAAAAAATGTTGATCCACCATGAGTTAAATTTACAATAAATTTTTCAAATAAAGTATCTATATGCCCTTCTGACAGGCTAGTACAATGGCCTGCCACTATAAATAAAATTGCTATTCCTCGAAAGTAATGAATAGAATTCAATCTCATATCTACATATCCCATAGTCAACGATCAGGAAAATTCATAGTGATCTGAGCCACTCCTCAAACACAACTAAACTAAATAATATTTTATAATTATCATTTTTTCCAGAAATGTGTTTTGCGAGCAATTGACGTACCGCTTCAGGGTGAAAGAATTGAAACATGAATGAATTATTGTCCAAGAGAACATCTTCCAATTTCCTGCTTAAGGAATCTCGAAACCACTCGTCCACCACGTTTGTAGCGAATCCTCGTTTCTTTCTTCTCAAAATTGACTTTGGGAGAAAATCTTGACATACTTGGCGATGTAACCACTTTTGAGTACCGTTTCGTATCTTGAAATGAGCCGGAAGCCGTTCAACATATTCTACAACCTCGCGATCCAAATATGGGACTCTGACCTCGAGACTGTGAGCCATCGATAACTTATCTCCAAACATTAGTAATTCATCAGGTAAAGAAGAACGAATTTCAAGGAATTGGAGCCCTCCAAGCTCATCAGTATTCTCCATTAAATCCACGAGTTCTTCCCAATAATCCAGAACTCTGTCTCCACTATTGGGAGGCAGCACTCCATCTTGAAAAATACCATCGATTGTCTCTCCTGGTACGATGGAGAATACATGCTGATACCTTTGTATTCTATTAGGAATGTTTAAGGAGTAAACTCCTCTCTTAAGGGCTTCATTCCTCGGTAATGCATTGATTACTGTGGTTATAGGATTTTTCAACCAATCCGGCAAAGCTCTCCAGTTAGCTCCGTAATGGACACCAAGATGGCGGCGATATCCACCAAAGAGCTCATCAGGACCCTGCCCAATTAATGCGACTTTTACGTCTTCCCGAGCACATTGACTTACGAAATACATGGGCACGATCGAGGAGGTACAAACTGGTTCTTCCAGGAAAGTAACGATTTTGGGTAAACTTGCCTCAAATGTTTCTCTGTCAAGCTCAACCGCCACATTTTGGACAGAGAATATTTTAGACGTCTCGGCAGCGTCAGAAAGCTCATCGTCCTTGAACTTCTTTCCGTACCCCACCGTATAGGTTGGCCACGAATCTCCGTAAAGTTTCATCAAACCAAGCAGAAGCCCCGAATCAATTCCTCCACTCAATAGCAGTCCGAGAGGAACGTCACTGATCAGATGCCTTTTAACAGCTTTTTTATAAATTTCGAGTAACTCTTCTCGTGCTTCAGCATCGGTTTTGGGCGGTGAAAATGGCAGTGGTTTATACCTGTACCACCGTTCTAATCGGCTTGCGCCGTTATGAATAATCAGCATTGTTCCCGGCGCGAGTTTCTTTATTCCTTTGAATAGCGTCAGCGGGGAAGGCGTGTACCGATACCGCAAAAACAAATTTACTGCTACCGGATCAACCTCCGGCTTTTCAGCCATGAAAGCAATTATTGCACGAATCTCTGACCCGAATGTAACACCTTCTCCTGCAATTCTATAGTAAACCAGCTTTATACCCATCGGGTCACGGGCAAGAATTAATTTCTTCGTTTTCGCATCCCATATTGCAAGGCCAAACATGCCATTAAGATGATTAAACACCTCATCGCCCCACTGTTTATAACCGTGGATAATAACTTCCGTATCACTCTGCGTACGAAAAACATACCCTAATCCTTTAAGCTCGTTTCTAAGCTCAATAAAATTATAAATTTCTCCGTTAAAGACTACCCTTACGGATTCTTCCTGATCCGACATAGGTTGGTGGCCACCTTCGAGATCTATGATCGATAGACGCCTGAATCCGAATCCAAGGGGGCCTGACAGGTAATAGCCCTCGTCATCCGGGCCGCGATGAATCATCGTCCTGGTCATCCTATCAATCGTTTCACGAACGATTGGAGTCTCATTCTTAAAATTATATTGTCCGCAAATGCCGCACATCACTTAATAACAAGTTAGATGTTAGGGGTTAGACGCAAAACGAAATATATTGTTAGGGTTTCGGTTTGCAGGTTAACTTCTTGCTGCCATCAGCTTACGACTTGCGATTGGCTTTATAAAGAAGAAAACACAGGCTTCTAAACATCTGAGCTTGCGCCCAGCGATGCATAGGAACATTGTCCCAGCCAAAATAGAGTTTACGGGATCGAAATGAACCATCACGCTTTTGCCAATGGTTCAATAAATCTTTTAAAACGTTAATCAATATTTTATCCAAATCATCAAAGCGATTTTTCAATAAAACTGCTAGATTGATGCATTCTGCATTATCATAGAGTTCACGCTTATAAACAGTTAATCGGGGTGGTCTTGAAAAGGGTTTAGGTAATCCTTTCTCATCAAAAAGATTTTTTATGTAGTATTCTATTCCTTTTTCTATGGCTTTTTTACAACCATTATGTCCTTTAAGCCGTTCAATTTTTGCAAGAGCTTTCATCACAAAACAGGTATGGAAGTGATCAACAAAATCCCTTGCACTATCCATTGCATAATACCAGCAACCGTTCGGTTGCTGGTATTGTAATACAAAATTTAAATTGCTTTCAGCAACCTGCCAGTATTTGTCTTCCTTAAATTGAATAGATGCACTTGTTAGTAGAAAGGCTCTGTATGCACTTGCATTGATAACTCCTCCTTTGTTATCATGAGGTCCATAAGCACAAGTAGTTAAATTCAAATCAATTTTGAAATCTTTTATATCATTTATGGCGTGTTCAGCAATCGAATGCATAATCTCAAGCCATTTGTCATTGTTATCAATGTGGTGAACTGCCTCAAAAGCCTCATAGACATAGGGTACAGTTGTAATTAATGGTATACCATATTTTAATATTCCATCACGTGTTACCCAATTGAACGGATACCCCCAGCAATGATGCTCATATCCCTGAGATCGCGTTTGTATAAGTACATTGAGGAAATGAACTGCCCTATCGTAGTATTTTTGTAGATTATATAATTGTGCTAAATATGCAAAGCCCATTGCATAATGGGCGTCTGCTATTGGGAATCTTAACTTTCGCCAATATAATTGTCTAGCAGAAGGGATAAATGCTTCACAAAAAATCATAGGTGCAACGGCTATGATTCCCAATGATGGCTTTTTATAATAGAGTGATTTTGCCCTTCCTCCTAAATGACCTGCAAAAAAACTTTGGTGGTCATAAGATGTCTCACCATAATCTTGAAGCCAATCTTCGAATTCTTGAAGAGATTTTTCTACTGAATTTATTTGAAGATCTTCCATAATACCCTTGACATAAGGGATTGATAATTCAATTATTTTATTTGTGTTTAATATTTTATAGAAGTTCTTTAATTAACTATGGCTTTGCCCAGGGCATCGGTTCCATAGGATCGAAGGAAGTAGTAACTTTATAAGGAGAACCTGTGTCAAGCGCATTATGGATCGCAAACAAGACCTCGGTAGTGTGAAGGCAATACTTGCTCGATAGTCGGCATGGTCGTCCCTCTTCCACAGATGTAGCTAGTTCAGCAGGTCCCAGACAAAAGTCTACCCTTTTTTTAAGATGATGGATCCTTGAGCGAATTGTACGTATATAATTGTTAAGTGAACTTCCTGTGAAACGATGAGCCTTAGCTAATGTTGAAGTATCTGGTGGACTTGCGAATTTATACCTCTCTTTCCAAGGCGCTAACATTGTTTTGCGTTTTATTGAAATCCATCTTTTGATATATACAGGAGATCGCGGTTGCCAAACATCATCTGTATATAGTATCCCATCATCACCATAGATGCGCAATGAGTGGTTAGCAGAAGCGATCCAGCTAGAGGTTATTCGCGCCACTGGCCCTGAAGCGAATTTAATACAGCCCACTGAAAAATCTGGAGGGTTGACTTCTAGAGGGATATCGGTCTGTTTGTCAGGAATTTGGCAGCTAGAAAAAGCTGTTACAGTTTTGACTGGTCCCCAAAATGCCATAAGCCATGTTAGCAAATATCCTGTATGTTCAATTGTGCATCCTGTCTCAAACTCATCTTTATATGGCCAGGGGACGCCCAATTCATTCTTCCAGTCTTTATATCGTGTCCGGTGAATTAAACCACCATCCATTTCTCCATACGCCAAATACACATTTCCGATAACCTTTTCTCGAAGCGCTTTCCACATGGTTTGTGCTGTTTCAGCAAGTATTCGAGATGGCGCTGATGATATTAGCAAACCTTTCTGCTCAGCTAAATTTACAAGTTCTTTTGCCTCAGTAAATGACATCGCCAGAGGTTTCTCTGAATAAACATGCTTTCCAGCTTCCAAACTGGCTTTTGATACAGAGTAGTGACTTCTTGGATTAGTCAGATTGATCACTAGCTCTACTCTCTTATCATTTAACAGCTCTTCAAAAGAAGAATATTTTGGAATTGCATAATAGGCAGAGAGTTTGGTTAAACGTTCCTCATTTTTATCTGTAACTCCAATTAGTTCCAATACTGGGAACCGATGTAGTGTATTCATATAGAATGGTGCAATGTTACCGCAACCGACGATCGCGATTTGCATTAATGCCCTCTTTATATAGTATTTAGTTCATTTCCCTCTTAATATATACTTTTGATATATTTTGATAAATTTTAAAACTTAAATTTATGTATTCTTATTTAGTTTGTTAGATTCTTCTAATCCTTTCAAATAATCAAAATAACGCTTTGTCCCCTCAGTAATAGATACTTTAGGCTTCCATCCTAACAAATTCTTCAATTTAGTATTTGTATATTGATTACCTTTCCAATAAGTTTCGCATCTTCTGCGATTAAACTCCGGCTGAGATTTATTTTTAGCTAACCATTCATAACATATTTCCGATACAAATCCAAGGAAATAGATTACATAATATGGAATGTTTACTGATTTAAGGTTTCTTACTTTTTTTTTGTACATTTTCAGAAATTCTCTGCTTCGAGGAAGTTCATCATCAACTATGTTGAAAACTTCACCATCAACACCTTTTTTTATGCCTGCTAATACAATTGCATCAGAACAATTATCAATATATGTCAATGGAAGAATATTAGAACCACCTATATGGAGAAAAATGCCAAACCTGCCGACCCCTAATCTTCCAGTGAGTTCTTTATTTCCCGGACCGTAAACAGCACCTGGTCGTACTATTACATAAGGAGTGCTATATTTCTTATTATATTCTAATAATAATTCTTCTTGTTTAACCTTGCCATAACAATAAGCTTCACCACATCGTTCGGGTTCCTTTTCTACGTCACAGCTTTCATCAAGCAATCCCCCCCGTTTTATTTTCTTATTCGAATATACTGAAAAGGAACTAACATTTATGAAACGCTTTAACTTTTTTTCATGAGTAACTGCATCAAGCAGATTTTTTGTTGTTTGAACAGAATTCTTATATACAGCCTGAAAAGATTTTCCAAATCCAGCAGCCAAGTGAAATATTACCGAAACACCATTAGCTGCTTTTTTACAGTCCGTCGGATCAAACAAATCCCCTTTCATTGGTTCAATTTGAGCTTCTTTGAAAGAGTTACTAAATTTCTTTTGAATGGAGAAAACACTCGAAGCTTTATCAAAACATCTTAACTTTCTAAATCCGTAGGAAAGCAGTGTTTCTACGACTTTCGTGCCAATAAAACCACTTGAACCTGTTATAAGTATAAGATCATCATAATTTATTATTATATCGTCTACAAACATATTAGTTTTCTCTTCATAAAAATAATTTTCACTTTCTTTAAATCAGCCAATAAATCCTTTTATGTTTTCGGCAATATAGTTTATTTGCGATTCGTTCAATTCGGGAAACATTGGCAATGAGAGTATTTCATTAGAAGCTTTGGTTGCTTCTGGAAATTCATTTTTATTGTGATTTAAATAAGCATAAGCATTTAAATTCGGCAGTGCAATAGGATAATGAATACCAGTTGAAATTCCTTTTGATTTTAAATAATCCTGAAGTTTTTGGCGTACTTCGCTTTTTACTCTAACAACATATAGATGGTAAACAGCTTTCACATCATCAATCTCAATCGGCATAATTAAATCTGTATCTTTTAAGTAGTCGTTGTATAAATAGGCGTTTTTTCTCCTGCTCTCTGTCCAGCTTGGAAGATGTTTTAATTTTACACTTAAAATTGCTGCCTGCAATCCGTCTAAACGACTGTTGATTCCTTCTATTTTATGATCGTACTTATCAATTCTGCCGTGATTAGCAATCATTCTTGCTGTTTCAGCTAATTCATCATGATCTGTGACAATCGCCCCAGCATCTCCATAAGCACCAAGATTTTTCCCTGGATAAAAACTGAAACATGCCATTTCCCCGATTGAGCCTATTTGGCGTTCTTTGTAAACTGCCCCATGCGCCTGGGCGGCATCTTCTACTACTTTGAGGTTATATTTTCTTGCAATATCTAAAATCGTATCTATATCTGCAGGCTGTCCAAAGAGATGTACTGGAATAATTGCCCTGGTTTGTGAAGTTATTTTTTCCTCAATCTTGTTTACATCTATATTATAAGTCTGAGGATTAATATCAACAAAAACGACCTTTGCTCCTGTCATCGTAATCGCTTCTGAAGTCGCAATAAAGCTGTTTGCAGCAGTTATAACCTCATCACCTGTGCCAATATTAAAAGTTTTAAGTGCAATAAAAATTGCATCCGTACCATTTCCAACCCCAACACAGTGCTTAACATTACAGAACTTTGCAAAACTTTTTTCAAAGGAATCAACAAAAGGTCCTCCAATGAATGCCGATTTAGAAATTACTTCGGCAATTGCCTTGTCTATTTCATTTTTTATATTCTTATATTGCGTCTTCAAATCAACAAATGGTATTATTTGCATACGTACTCCACCAATTCTGTTAATTTCGATATCGCTAAGCTATTGTCAAACTTATAACCCGTTTTTAATTGGTTGATGTTTTTAATTGCTATTTCTAATTCATCTGCATTGTGAACAGCCTTGGTATAACCCAATTCTTCAAGTTTAATATAAAGATCTTCTTTCATATCACTTTTTGAAGGGACTTCACCGAAGGCATAATCCCGTGGCATGACCAAAAATCTTTTTTTTAACTTTAAACACTTTGTAGCTATTCCAGCGCTTTCTTGTGTAATAATATATTTCGCATTCAATATCAGATTATCAAGTTCATCAACGGAACAAAAATCAAATATATCCAGATAGTCTGACTGATATTTTGTATAACCAGCTTGAACTTTAACTTTATTAGTAATTATACCTTTTTCAACAAGTCGTTCGACTGATTTTATTAATCTCTCAAATGGCTCTAACCTACTTCCTAAGGTGACAAGCACATTGTCTTCGTAATTATTTTTCTCATTATTTATTTTGTGCTCCTTAAATACTGGGCCTATGTAAGTTACATTTCTGCCTAAACGATTTTCCCACTGTACAAAAATTGGATGTTTTATTTTCTTTAAAAAATTAGCAAAAAAAGTAAGATTATTGACTCTTGAAAATGAATCAATGTAGATAAATTTAATATTAAATAACTTTGCTAAAATAAAAGGTACAAAACAGGCTCGTCCAGAGCCTGTTGAAAGGGCATAAGATGGTCTTTCTTTCCAGAATATTTTAATAACCTTAGGAATTTGAGCGAAATAAGTTAATGGCTTTTTAAAGTGAGCATAATTTATATAATATTTTCTTTCATTTTTTAATCCATACTCAGTTTGAGGATGGTTCATTGTGATCCAAAAATGTCGATAATTGTTATAAAATTCAGATAAATTTTCTAACTGTTCGAAATGACCACCTGGGGCACAAATTAATGCAAATTTAATTTTATTTTTATTCATTTCTTAGTCATTTTTTAAATAACTATCTCTTGCCGCATTATAAATTTTCTCAATAATTTCGACTGTCTTTAATCCTTCTTCGCCGTTGGTAGCTATTTTCCCATTATTTAGTAATACATCTATCACATTTTCATAGACTTTATCGTGATTTGACATAGATCCCTGATAAAATCCATAGTCATTAGCAGGACGAGATTCAAAAACATCTGTTATTTTGTAATCCTGTATGTATTGATATTCCAATGTATTTAAATATTGCCCACCTATTTT
>Ga0209498_1000377_pt1 | contig 27356 bp, 21 predicted proteins | sample WalLakDeSediment_FD_184131 | JGI IMG/M metagenome (GOLD analysis project Ga0209498, IMG submission 184131) | Lake sediment microbial communities from Walker lake, Nevada to study Microbial Dark Matter (Phase II) - Walker Lake 11/02/13 Deep... | ecosystem: Environmental > Aquatic > Freshwater >...
CCGCGACCTCGCCGGGACAGGCTCCCGCTCCCGCCGCGGAGCCCACGCCCCCGCCGGCCGCCGCGCCGGCCATCCCGGCAAGGATTCGCAGCTCCCAGGGCGTCGAGCTGGTGCGCGCGCCGCCCGGGCGCTTCAGCATCGGTGCCTCGCGCCGCGAACCCGGCCGCCGCGCCAACGAGAACCTGCGTGATGTCGAGTTGACGCGCGGCTTCTACATTGCCGTCACGCCGGTCACCAACGCGCAGTTCCGCGCCTTCGATCCGGCACATCGCTCCGGCGAGGCCGGGCGCTTCGGGCTGAACGGCGATCGTCATCCGGTGGTGCGCGTGCGCTGGGAGCAGGCCGTCGCCTACAGCAACTGGCTGTCCGAGCAGGAAGGGCTGCCGCCGGCCTATCGCAAGGTTGGCGAGAGCTGGGAGCCGGTGCTGCCGCGCACCCGCGGCTACCGGCTGCCGACCGAGGCCGAGTGGGCGTGGGCGGCCCGTTACGCGGGCCGGGCGGCGGAGCCGCCGCGCTACCCGTGGGGCGCGGCCCTGCCACCGCCGGAGCGCTCCGGCAATTACGCGGACGAGTCGGCGCGCGACCTGCTCGGCGCGGTGATCCCGCGCTACGAGGACGGCTTCGCCGCCACCTCGCCGGTGGGCAGCTTCCCGCCCAACGCGCTGGGCCTGCACGACGTCGGCGGCAACGTGGCGGAGTGGATCGAGGATGTCTACGGGGTTTACCCGCCCTCGGACGCTGTGCTGGTCGACCCGCGCGGTCCGGCGAGCGGCCGCTTCCGGGTGATCCGCGGCTCGAGCTGGATGCACCATGGGGCGACCGAACTGCGCCTGAGTTATCGTGATTACGGCGATGAACCACGCCCGGACGTCGGGTTCCGGATCGCGCGCGACCTGGAGTAAGAGCATGAGGATGACCGCAAGACTGAGCCTGGCCTGCCTGCTGCTGTTGGCGGTGCCGCTCGCCGGTGTACAGGCGTTGGGCGCAGCGGAGGAGGAGGCGCCGGGGCCAGCCGCCGAGCGCGAGGCAGCGACGACGGCCGCCGCGGCGGCAGCCAGCGCAGCCGTCGCGGCAGAGCAAGCCGGGGAGTCCGACGCAGCGGCCGCGGGTGGCGAGATCGAGGCGACCTTCTCGCCGACCGAGCGGGTGCCGGCGGACGCCAGCATCCGTTTCCCCGTCGATATCTGAGGCCGTGCCGATGAAGCGCCGTTTTCCGACCGAGTTCGTCTTCCAGGTGTTCGCGCTGATCGTCGCGATCATCATCGTGCACGCGTTCTACGTCAGTGTCGTTCGCCCCAACGCCACCGAGGACCTGCGCGAGCAGCAGATCCTGCTGGCGGAAGATCCGGACGCCGTGGTCGAGCGTTCCGCCTGGGTGATCGTCAAGGATTTCGAGCAGGAGGCCTGCTTCATCCTGATGCTCTGGGCGATGGCCATCATGGGCTACAAGGGCTGGCGCCTGGTGCGTGAACGCGCGCTGCACGAGGTGGAACTCATCCCGGTAGCCGAGGGGCTGCGCATCCTGCCCGAGGACACGCGCGAATATGCCCGCCAGATCCAGGCGTTGCCCGAGCCGGTGCGCGAGTACTTGCTGCCGCGCGCGCTGCTCACAGCGCTGCATCGCTTCGAGTCCACCCGCAACATCCAGGACGTCGCCGCGGCGGCGGACGCCGTGTTCGACGAGGAGGCGGAGCGCCTCGAGTCCGAGCTGTCGATGATCCGCTACATCGCCTGGGCCATCCCGTCGATCGGCTTCATCGGCACGGTGCGCGGCATCGGCGATGCGCTCTCGCAGGCGCACCAGGCGGTCGAGGGCAACATCATGGGCGTCACCCAGAGCCTCGGCACGGCCTTCAACTCGACCTTCATCGCGCTGTTGATCAGCATCGTCATCATGTTCCTCGTCCACCAGATCCAGCTCTACCAGGAACGGCTGGTGCTCGAGTCGAAGGAGTACGCCGACCGCCACCTGGTCCGCCAGCTCCAGGTCAGGTAGAAGGCGATGGGCGTGCTCGCGCTCGAGCTCAACGATGCCGGCCTGGTCAGCTCGGCGGGCGAGGGCTGGCGTGACGAGGGGCCGGGTTACGCGCTGCTGGATCCCGACCGGCTGCTGCTCGGCGCCGAGGCGCGCGCCCAGGCGCGGCTGCGACCGCGGCGGCTGGTCACGCGGTTCTGGGCGCGACTCGATACCGCGCCGCTGTTGCAGGCCACGGCCTATGCGGGCTCCAACGCAGACCTGGCCTGCGCCCAGCTGGACGCGATCTGGCGCCGCCGGCTGGGCGGCACCGACTGGCTGCTGCCGGTCATCCCTGGCGGCTTCGACCGGGACGCGCTCGAGCTGTTGCTCGGGATCGCCGCCGAGCTCGGCATCCCGGTGCGCGGCCTGGTCGATGCCGCGGTGGCCGCGACCCTGCGGCGTGCCCCGGGCCGCGAGCTCGCACATCTGGATTTCAGCCTGCATGGCGCGCTGCTGACGCGCATCGCGCAGGGCGACGCGCTGGAGCGCGCCGAGTCGGTGGTGTTGCCGGAGGCCGGGCTCTTGGTGCTGGAGGATGCCTGGGCGCGTGCCGCCGCGGGCGCGTTCGTCGCGCAGACGCGCTTCGATCCGCTGCACGCGGCCGAGTCCGAGCAGGCCCTGTATGACCGGCTGCCGGGTTGGCTGGCGGCGCTGCACGAGGTGGACGAAGTCCCGGTGGAGCTGCCGCTGAACGGCGCGCCTTTGGCCGCCACGCTGGCGCGCGCGCCGCTGGTGGCGGTCGCCGGCCATGCCTACCGGGCACTGGCCGCCGAACTGGAGCGCTGGCGTCGGCCAGGCGCGAGTCTCGTGCTGCAGCTTTCGCATCGCGCCCTCGCCCTGCCGGAGCTCGCCCGCTTCCTCGCCGAGCAGCCCGGCATCGAGATCCTGGCGCTGCCGCCGGAGGCCGCGGTGGCCGGCGCGCTGGCGCGTCTCGATGCGCTGCCCGCGAGCAGCGCAGACGGCCCGCGCTTCGTGACGCGCCTGCCGGCGCTCGGCGACTGGCCGCCGGCGCCAGGCCCGGGCGCAACCGGCATGGGCGCGGCGGGCGCGACTGCGGCCGCCCCGGAAACGCAGCCGACGCATCTCTTGTACGGCGCCGAGGCGCTGCCGATCGGCCCGGCGGGCCTGGCGATCGGCACGGCGCCGCCACGCGACCGACCGGCGCTGCCGCTCCCCGGGACGCCGGCCGGTGTTTCCCGGCTGCATTGCGTCGTGCGCCGCGATGAGCACGGTGTCGTCGTCGAGGATCTCAGCCGCTTCGGCAGCTTCGTCAATGACGAGCGGGTAGACGGGCGCCGCGTGCTTGCCGCGGGCGACCAGCTGCGCCTCGGCAGCCCGGGGGTGGTGCTGCAGTTGATCCGCGTGCAGCCGGACAACGCATGAGCAAGCGCAGGCGGCGGCGCGCGACCGAGACCTTCAGCATGTCCTTCCTGGACATCATGAGCTGCGGCTTTGGCGCGATCGTGCTGTTTTTCGTGATCATCAACGCCACCATGGCGAAGCGCGCCGACGAGCTGAACCGCGACGTGTCCATCCGCGCGGAAATGCTCCGGCTGGAAACGGCGGAGGGCGAGGAGAACCTGGTCGAGCTGCGCAACTCGCTCGAGGAGATCGAGCAGCGCCGCGTGACCGCGCAGGGCCGGGCGCGGCGCATCATCGAGCTGATCCGCGCGCGCCAGGAAGAGCTGGCGACGCTGGAGCAGAGCACGGTCGCGCAGCGCGAGAGCATCGAGCGGCTGCAGGCGGACCTGCTGTCGCTCGACGAAGAGAGCCGCCGGCTGTCGGCTGCCGCACAGCGCCCGAGCGACGAGGGCACGCGCATGCGCGCCTTCACCGGCGACGGCGACCGCCAGTACGTCACCGGGCTGAAGGTCGGCGGCCGGCGCGTGCTGATCCTGCTGGATGCCTCGGCCAGCATGCTGGACGAAACCATCGTCAACGTGATCCGCCGGCGCAACATGCGCGACGAGCAGAAGCTGGCGGCGCCGAAGTGGCAGCGGACGCTGGCCACGCTGGAGTGGATCACCACCCAGCTCGCGCCCGACTCGCGTTTCCAGGTGATTCGCTTTGCCGAGACCGCCGCGCCGCTGGTCGCGGGCAGCGCCGGTGAGTGGCTGGAAACCGCCGACCCGGCCAAGCTCGACGAGGCCATCCGCGCGGCGCGCCGCACGATCCCGCACGGCGGCACCAGCCTGTGGCACGCCTTTGACGCGGTGCGCCGCATGGACCCGCCGCCGGACAACGTGTTCCTGATCACCGACGGCCTGCCGACCATGGGCGAGGGCCGGCCGCGCGCCACCACCGTCAGTGGCGCCGAGCGCATGCGCCATTTCGAGCAGGCGGTGCGGCTGCTGCCGGCCGGGGTGCCGGTGAACGTCGTGCTCTTGCCGATGGAAGGTGATGCCGAAGCCGCCAGCGCCTACTGGAGGCTGGCCATCGGCAGTCGCGGGGCTTACCTGGCGCCGTCGAGGGACTGGCCGTGAGCCGCCGCACTCGCCGGGAGATGCAGACCTTCAGCCTGTCCTTCCTGGACGTGATCTGCTGCGGCTTCGGCGCAGTGATCTTGCTGCTGGTGCTGACCAAGTTCGCCGAGCCGATGATCCTGGTGCAGACCACCGAGGACCTCGAGGCATTGGTGGTCACGCTCGAAGAGCAGCTGGTGGAGATCCGCGGCGAGACCCGGGTGGTCAACCAGCAGCTGGTGAGCCGCCGCGAGCAGGTCTCCGAGGTCGAGGAGCGCGTGGCGCGCCTGCAGGGCGACTTGTCCGCGGTCGAGGGCCGCCATCGCGCTACCCGCGACCGCGCGCACGTCACCACGCGGATCGAGGGCCAGCTCGCCGAGGCGCGCCAGTCGCTTACCGAGGAAATGCAGCGGGTGCTGGGCGACAGCTACCGGCGGCCCATCGACGACACCACCATCGGCGGTATCCCGGTCGACAGCGAGTACGTGATCTTCATCATCGACACCTCCGGCAGCATGTTCGGCTACGCCTGGCCGCTCCTGCTGCGCAAGCTCGAGGAAATCCTCGACGCCTACCCGAGCCTGAAAGGCATCCAGGTCATGAACGACATGGGCCAGTACATGTTCCCCCGCTATGCCGGCCGCTGGATTCCGGACACGCCGGCGCGGCGGCGCGCGATCATCGACACGCTGCGCGGCTGGAACGTGTTCTCCAACTCGAGCCCCGTGGAGGGTATCGAGGCGGCGATCCGGACCTTCGGCCGCTCAGGTCATCGCGTCAGCCTCTACGTCATGGGCGACGAGTTCAGCGGCAGTTCCATCGACGCCGCCGTGCAGACGGTGGCGCGCCTCAATGCGCCGGACGCGAGCGGTGAGCGGCCGGTGCGTATTCACGCGGTGGGTTTCCCGGTGATGTTCACCCAGCCTGCCAACCTGCAGACCACCGGCATCCGCTTCGCGACACTGATGCGCGCCATCACCGAGCAGAACGGCGGGACATTCGTGGGCCTGATCGACCTGCGGCCCTAGGCGGCGCGCGAATAGAATCTACGCTAGCAGTCGCTCGATCAGGTTGCTCCGGAGCCAGATCATGGCTGCGGCGAGGGTGGAATGCTCAGCGTGGGTTGGTACGATTATTACCTGCGGCCGAGCACCACATCGACGTGGAGTTCATCCAGTCCGGCGCTGAGTCCATTGGGTGATATGCGGGCAGGCCTTGGAGAACCGATTGAGAGAGGTCCCGCGCCGAACGCAGGGGCGGGCATCGAAGCGAAGGTTCACTTTGCGACACCCTTGCAGGCTGCCGGCGCGTAACACACGCGCATCCTCCGGGGCCTAGTGGATGCTCCTGATTGCCTGCATGTTGCAGTGCATGAAACACTGGGAATCCATTCCAGGCACGGATTCAAACCCATGGGGCCCCACTTCCTGAGTCGCCTGCTCTCGGCCCGCAGCGTTGCGGTGATCGGCGCCAGCGATCGACCCGATTCGGTCGGTGGTCGGGTGCTCGCCAACATGCTGGCCATGGGCTTCAAGGGCCCGTTGTACGCGGTCAACCCAAGTCATCAGCAGGTGATGGGATTGCAGTGTTACCCCGACGTGACCGCCATCGATCGCCCCCCGGAGCTGGCGGTGGTCGTTACGCCTGCGCAGACGGTGCCGAAGATCATTCGCCAGTGTGCCCAGGCGGGGATCCACGGCGCCATCGTGCTGTCGGCCGGCTTCGGCGAGGCCGGACCCGAGGGCGAGCGGCTGCAACGCGCCCTGCTGGAGGCCGCCGCAGAGGGCCGCGTGCGGGTCATCGGCCCGAACTGTCTCGGGGTGATCCGCCCGCGCGAGCAAATCAACGCCACGTTCAGTCGCAACACGGCCTTGCCCGGCGACCTCGCCCTGGTGTCGCAATCGGGTGCGATCTGCACCGCGATTCTCGACTGGGCCGAAGGCGAGCAGGTCGGGTTCTCGCTGGTGGCCTCGATCGGGGATGCGGCCGACGTGGACTTCGGCGACGTGCTGGATTTCCTGGCGCTGGACCCGCAGACGCGCGGCATCCTGCTCTACGTGGAAGGGATTCGTCACGCACGCCGGTTCATGAGCGGCCTGCGGGCGGCGGCCCGCATGAAGCCGGTGGTGGTCATCAAGGCCGGGCGGCACGCGGAGGGCACCCGGGCGGCGATGTCGCATACGGGCGCACTGATCGGCGCCGACGACGTCTTCGACGCGGCCCTGGAGCGCGCCGGCGCGGTGCGCGCAAGCACCGTCCAGCAACTCTTCTCCGCCGCACGCATGCTGTCGGGCGGCGCCCGGGTCAGGAACAACCGGCTCGCCATTGTCACCAACGCCGGTGGGCCCGGCGTGATGGCCACCGACCGGGCCGTCGAGCTCGACACCGCCATCGCCGAGCTCGCGCCGGGCACCATCGAGAAACTGAACGCCGCCCTGCCGGCTGCCTGGTCGCATGGCAACCCGGTGGACATCCTGGGCGACGCCAGCGCGGAACGCTATCGCGCGGCGCTGGGCGCCTGCCTGGAGGACAAGGGCGTGGACGGCATCCTCGTTATGCTCACCCCCCAGGCCATGACCGACGCGGATATGGCCGCGGAGGTCGTGATCGAGGCCGGGCAGTCGCGGACCAAGCCCGTGCTCGCCTGCTGGATGGGCGGACAATTCGTGGCAGCGGCGCGCGCGCGCTTCTCCGAGGCGGGCGTGCCGCACTTCCCGACGCCGGAGGCCTCGGTGGAAGCCTTCTCCTACCTGGCGGCCTACGAGCGCAACCAGCGCCTGCTGTTGCAGGTGCCCGGTCCGCTGAGCGATCGCAGCCGCGCCGACGTGGACAGCGCGCGCATGATCATCGACGGGGCGCTCTCTGAGGGTCGCCGGATGCTGGACAGCATGGAGGCCAAGGCCGTGCTGGCGGCGTTCCACATCCCGGTCACCCAGACCCTGCTGGCGCGCACCCCCGGCGAGGCGCTGGTGGCCGCCAGTACCGTGGGCTACCCGATCGCCATGAAGATCGCCTCGCCGGACATCACCCACAAGTCCGACGTGGGCGGGGTGCGGCTCAACATCTCCAGTGCGGATGCGGTGCGCCGGCATTTCCTGGAGATGACCCGTCACGCCAGGGAAGCGCGGCCCGAGGCGCAGATCGATGGCGTGACCCTCGAGCGCATGTACGCGGGCGACTACGGGCGGGAGCTGATGGTGGGCGCTTTGCGCGATCCGGTGTTCGGCCCGGTGATCAGTTTCGGCTCAGGGGGCATCTCCGTCGAGGTCCTCGCGGACCGCGCGGTCGCGCTGCCGCCGCTCAACGAGACCATCATCCGCAACATGATCGGGCGCACCCGCGTGGCCCGCTTGCTGCGCGGCTTCCGGCACATGCCGCCGGTCGACACCACCGGGCTGGAGCAGGTGCTGCTGCGCATCTCCGAGATGGTGTGCGAACTGCCGCATATCCAGGAGCTGGACATCAATCCGCTGATCGCCGGCGAGAGTGGCCTGGCGGCGGTGGATGCCCGCATTGCGATCGATTTCCCGCCGGTCGAGACGGATCCCTACGCGCACATGGCGATCCACCCCTATCCGGTCAACCTGGTGCAGCGCTGGCACCTCGCGGACGGCACGCCCGTGACGGTGCGGCCGATCCGCCCCGAGGACGCCCAGATCGAGCAGGCCTTCGTGCGCGGCCTGTCCGAACGGACGCGCTACTTCCGCTTCATGCAGGCCGTGCATGAGCTCACCCCGCAGATGCTGGTGCGCTTTACCCAGATCGACTACGACCGCGAGATGGCGTTCATCGCCGTGGTCGAGAACGAGCAGGACAAGGAGCTTCAAGTGGCGGTGGTGCGTTATACCACCAACCCTGACCAGCGCAGCTGCGAGTTCGCGCTGGTGGTGGCCGACCAGTGGCAAGGCCTCGGCATCGGCACGCACATGATGCAGTCGCTGATGCAGGTGGCGCGGGCGCGCGGAATGCGACTGATGGAGGGCGAGGTGCTGGCCGACAACGCCAACATGATTGCCCTGATGCGGCGGCTCGATTTCAATGTCCGTACCCGGCCCGAAGACGAGGGCGTGGTCTGGGTCGGGCGGGAGATCTGAGCGGCGGCTATTCCGGCGGCCGGCAGCCCATCCGGGTCGGTCGGCGCGGCTGCGCCGCGCGCTGAATTCGGGAATCAACGTATTGAAGCCGCAGCGCAGGCAGCTAAGCTGAAGGCAGGCGCCCCGGACAGGGGGCGGATGGCCTGGTGGCCAGGAATCTTCAGGATGTCGGTGACGCGCAGAACCTTCCTCAGGCGCCTCGCCCTCGCAGGCGGGGCAGCCTTCCTCGGCACGCGTTCAGTGCGCGCGGTGGCCGGGGCGGCGCCGTGGCGGCCGGCCTATGCGCAGCTCGGGCAGGGCGAGCTGGCCGAGCGCGTGGCAGCGGCCTACCGGCACCTCGAGGCCTGCGACCTGTGCCCGCGCAAGTGCGGCGTGAACCGCCGCGACGGCCAGAAGGGTTTCTGCCAGGCGCTCGACCGCGCGCGCGTCTACAGCCATACCCCGCACTTCGGCGAGGAGCTGCCGCTGGTCGGCCGCAATGGCTCGGGCACGATCTTCTTCTCACACTGCAACCTGCGCTGCGTGTTCTGCCAGAACTGGCCGATCGCGCACGAGGGCCGCGGCCGGGACGTCAGCGACGAGGGCCTCGCGGGGATGATGCTGGACCTGCAGCGGCGCGGCTGCCACAACATCAACGTGGTCACGCCCACCCATGTCATGCCGAACATCCTCGGCGGCATCCAGATCGCGCGCGGGCAGGGGCTCAAGATCCCGATCTGCTACAACACCAGCGGCTACGAGCGGGCCGAGATCGTCGAGCTGCTCGACGGGATCGTGGACATCTACCTGCCCGATCTCAAGTTCATGGATCCGGAGCAGTCGGCGCGCTACGCGACGATAGGGGCGCCCGACTATCCCGAGCGGGCCCAGGCATCGATCATCGAGATGCACCGGCAGGTCGGCGACCTGTTGACCGATGGGCGCGGCGTCGCGCTGCGCGGGCTGATGGTCCGCCACCTGGTGATGCCGAACCGGGTCGCGGGCTCGCAGGCCTTCGTCGAGTGGGTCGCGGCGCAGCTCTCGAAGGATACCTACGTAAATATCATGGCGCAGTATCGCGTCGAGTTCCGCGCTTTCGAGCACGAGCAGATCGCGCGCGCCATCACCTCGCAGGAGTTCCTCGAGGCCATGGATTGGGCGCAGGCGGCCGGCCTGCGCAACCTGGACGAGCGCTCGCTGGCGCAGGCCGAGGTGCACCGGCGCAGGCTGATGTGACTCAGTGCCAGCGGCCGGGGATCGAGTGGCCGCACTGCCTGCAGCGACCTGCGTCGAGGTGCACGGCGTCGATGATGAAGCCCAGGCGCTCGATCACCGGCTCGCCGCAGCCCGGGCAGAACGTGTTCTCGCCCGCGTGCCCGGTGACCTTCGCGACGTAGACGTACTCCAGCCCGGAGTCCAGCGCGATCGCGCGCGCCCGGTCGAGCGCGGAGACCGGCGTCTGCGGCAGGTTCGCCAGCTTGTAGAGCGGGTAAAAGCGCGCCAGGTGCAGCGGCACGTCCGCGCCGAGCGCGTCCAGGATCCAGGCGCACATGCGCTCCAGGGTCTGGCGGTCGTCGTTGAGGGTCGGGATGACGATGTGGGTGATCTCGAGGTGCACGCCGGCTTCCTTGAGGGCCACGAGGGAGCGGAGCACGGGCGCCAGCTCGCCGCCGCACACCTCGCGGTAGAAGCGTTCGTCGAAGCCCTTCAGGTCGACGTTGGCGGCGTCGATCGTCGCGGCCAGCGTCCGCAGCGGCGCGGGCTCGATGAAGGCGGCCGTCTGCAGCAGGTTGAGCAGGCCCGCGTCCCGGGCGCGCACCGCGATGTCGAGCATGTACTCGTAGAACACGACCGGCTCGCCGAAGGCGAAACTCACCGACTCGAGCCCGGCTGCCCTGGCGTGCTCGATAATCTCGCGCGGCGGCATGTCGTAGCTGTGCACCTCCTCGGGATGTACCAGCGCCATGTCCCAGACCTCGCAGAACTGGCAATGGAGGTTGCAGCCCGCAGTGGACACCGACAGCGTCCGGCTACCCGGTCGCACGTGAAAGAAGGGCAGGCGCTCGACGGGATCTTCCTGCACCAGCACCGGGTTGCCCCACGCCAGGGTCTGTCCCTCGCCGCCGTGGTTGGCGCGGACCCGGCACCGGGCGCGTTGCCCCGCCGCGAGCGTGCAGCGCCATGGGCAGAGCTCGCAGCGCACGGCGCCGTCGGGCGCGGCGGCGAACCACGCGCCCGGCCGCGGGCGCACGTCCCCAGGCATCCCGGCCTGCGCGCGCACTCCGCCCGGGCCGAGGCCGGCGCCGGCCAGGCAGGCCGCACAGGCGGTCGCCAGCCCGGTCTTCAGGAGTGCCCGCCGGGTCCTGGCGTCAACGGGTACGGTCCAACGGCGCATCGGGCCCCCTCGAGACCAGCAGCACGGCAGTGGCCGCCAGGTTCGCGATCGCCGCCAGCAGGCAACAAGCCACTATTCCAATAATAGGCGCCACGACGGCGCTCGCAATTGCGGCCCCTACGCATGCGCCGGCCAGTTCCACGCCGTACACGAGGCCGGCGGATTTCTCGGCGCGGCGGTTCAGGGCGCGGAAGCACTCGGCGGCGAGCGGGAAATCCAGCCCGTTCAGGAAGCCGGCGATGAGCGTCAGGGCGGAGAACAGCATGAAGACCATCGCCGGCGCTTCCAGCGCGGCCGCGCGCGGCAGCACCAGGGCGATCAGCCCGGCCGTCACGGCGATCGCCAGCTGGACCGTGGCCAGGATCGCCGTATCGCCCTTGTTGCGCACCCAGCGGTGGGTGACGGCCGCGCCGGCCGCCAGCCCGGCCATGAAAATCGCCACGATCAGGCCCACCATCTCGTAGACGAAACCGTACACGGCCTGGAAGGAGAACAGCAGTGCGATCTGCAGCGCCATAGTCGAGAGGCCGGTGGTGAACACGGCGAGGCCGACGGCATATGACCGGTCCGGCCGGCGTCCGGTCAGGCCCCCGATGCCGCGCAGCACCACGCCGAGCGCGACCAGCAGCCCGGCGATGGGCAGGACCCACCAGCCCTCGACACGGAGCAGCCTGCCAAGCGCCTCTGCGCTGCCCGCGCGGGTCAGGTCGCCCCAGAACATGAGGGTATAGAAATAGCCGATAGGCCTGAAATCGGCGTTGCTGAAGAAGCGCTCGTTGACCGGCGGCAGCTCGTGCTCCAGCCGGCGCTGCACCTCAACCGGCGGCGGCGCCAGGGGCGGCGGCGGCGGGGCGGCCAGGTGAGCGCCAGGGCTACGCCCGTGATTGCGCAGGATCCAGTCGATCCTGCGCAGCCGGGATTCCTCGAGCAGGAGCTGGAAATGGCCAGGCGAGAATGCGGGGGACTGGACGCCGCGCGCGAGGTACCTGCGCTGCAGCTCGGCTGGGTCGGTGGAGATGACGCCGGGCGAGTCCGAGGCGACGAAGTGCAGGAAGCGGTCGCCGATCGGCAGCACCTCCGCGAACACGCTCGCCAGGGTATGCCTTAGCGTGGCATTGCGATTCGCCACCGCCGTGCCGCGCAGGCCGGGCGTCGATACCGCGCCGGTCACCAGTACCCCGCCGGGTTCGAGGCGCGCGCGGACCTCGGCGAAGAACTCGCGCGTGTAGAAGCGATTCAGCACCGCGGTAGTCGGGTCGGGTGCATCGACGATCACGACGTCGTAGCGCCCGGTGGTTCCCTTGACGAACGCCCGGCCGTCGAGGTGAACGAGGCGGACGCGGGGATCGGCCAGGGCCTCCAGCGTGCGCGCGCCGACGCGCTCACGCGCGGCGCGCGTCAGGACCTCGTCCAGTTCGATGTAATCGATCTGCTCGACCGGGTGGCGGGCGATCTCGCCGAGCGTGCCGCGCAGGCCGCCGCCGATCAGCAGCACGCGCAGGGGACGCTCGTGCTGGACGAGCGCCAGGTGGGCGAGCACCGCCGCCTCCTGCTCCTCGAAGTGCGGCGCCGCCGTCTCTGGCCCGGCGGTGGAGAACATCAGGTGGCCGCTGCGGAAGAAGCTGTACTGGTCGTCGCGCCGGGCGACGGCGATGTTGCCGAATCTCGACACGCGGGTCTCGACGAGCTCGTGGTCCGGCGCCAGCTGTCGCCAGTGCAGCCGGTGCGCCCAGTCGTCGAGCTCGCCAAGGAAACCCAGCGAGCCGCCCGCCGCCAGCAACAGGCCGGCCGCCGCGACCCGCAGCGGACTGCGCGCCGGTTTGCCCTGCGGACCGCGGTGCCGTCCGGCCCACAGCGCGGCGGCCACCATCAGCATCCCGGCCAGCACGACGGACTGCAGCGAATTGAGGTGGCGCACCATCACGAAGGTGAAGGCGATCCCGCCGAGGATGTTGCCGACGGCCTCGGCGATGTAGCTCTTGCCGGCGCCCGACGTATCCTCGGCCCGATCCTCCTGGCGCCACGACTTCGCCAGCAGCACGAACTGCATGCCGACCAGCACGCAGACGGGCGCCAGCACCGTGAAGCTGGCCAGCGCGATGTCGCCCAGCGACAGGTAGGCGCCCGGCAGCACGTCGAAGCAGCCGCGCAGCCCGCGGATCAGGAGCACCGTCAGCGCCAGCAGCGGCAGCAGCACCATGGCGTTGAGCAGCAGCATCGGCAGCACGCGCGCGCTGCGCTCGGCGAGCAGCGCGCCGAGCGCGCTGCCGACGCCGACCCAGGCCAGCCAGGCCGAGAAAATGATGCCGATGGAGAGTTCGTTGCCGTGGAACACCATCAGCAACTCGCGCAACAGCACGACCTGCCCGACCTGGGACACGATGCCCAGCATCAACACCGACGGCAGCTGAGGAGGTGTCGTGCGCATGACCTGAAGTATAGGAAGCATGACCACGCTTTTTTGGGGCTGGTCAAGGAGAAGTCGCTGGTTTCGCAGCTTGCGGGTTCGAGCGAGCCGGGCCTGCTATCCTTCGCCGCACAGATCCTTCGCAATGGAGCGAAGCCAGACCCTCCGGAGCACCCCATGACCATCCAGCGCCACTTGTTTCCGGCAATTCTCGTCCTGTCCGCCGCGCTGCTCGCCGGCTGCGCAGGCACTGCGCCGAAAGCGGAATGGGATGGCCTCGTCAGGCAGCCCGGCACACGGCTCGACGCGGTGTTCGTGCGGCCCGACACGGAAGGCGAGATCGCCGCGTTCCGCAGCGTCATGCTCGATCCCGTCTCGGTCAGCTTCGCGCGTGACTTCGACCCGAACCGCGGCACACGCAGCCTGTCGCGACGGGTCAACGCCGACGACCTGATCGCGATCCAGGAGAGCCTCGCGACCCTGTTCCGCGAGGTCTTCCGTGAGGAACTGGCGGCCGGGGGATACGAGCTCGTGGAGACGCCGGGGCCGGACACGCTCCGCGTCACCGCGGCAATCGTGGACCTGTTCATCAACGCGCCGGATACCGCAATGGGCGCGACGCGTACTTACACGGCGAGCGCCGGGCGCATGACCTTGGTCATGGAATTGCGCGATTCCGTCAGCGGCGAACTGCTGGCGCGGGCGGTGGACAGGCGTATCAGCCGGGGCGCCGATGCCTGGACGATCAGCAACCGGATGACCAACACCACCGAAGCGCGCCGCGCGTTCCGCGCCTGGGCCGCGGCCCTGCGGCAGGGTCTCGACGAGCTGGCTCGGCGGACCGGTTGAGACCGGGGCCGGGGCAGGCAGCGTCAGCAGCGTCAGCAGCGTCACCGAGGCATCGGCGCCCGCCGTCCAGCCGCTGCTGCTCTGGAAGCGCGCTGTAACATTCCTGTAGCGTCCCGGCGGGATAGTGGCGGGTCGGAACTACCATGAGCGGGAGGCGCTCGAGTCGATGCGCTTGACTGGGCTTTTGCAATGGCTCCTGCCGCTCGGCGTCCTGGCCGTGGGGATGGCTACTGCTCCGCTGCACGCCGGCGAGGTCCAAGCCAGGCGGGCCATTCCGGCGCCGGACTCGCCGTCTGTGGAAATGCTCGACGCGGAGGCCCGCGCCCGCGCCGCCATGGCGCTGGATCCGCCCGACTGGGCAGCGGCACGGGAGGCATTCCTGGCGGCGGCGGAAACGGGATCCGCGACGGCCATGAGCTACCTCGGCTGGCTCTACGAGGAGGGGCTAGGGGTGGAGCGTGACGGCTCGGTGGCTGCCGGGTGGTATGCCAGCGCGGCGCTCGCCGGCGCTTACGATTTTTCGGTCAAGCTGGGCTGGATGTACCTCTCGGGCGACGGCGTCCCGAGAGATCGGGATACCGCGGAAGCCTGGTTCGGGCGGGGTATCGAGGCCGGCTACGCGCCCGCCCGGATCGCCTGGGCCTCGGTCCTGATCGCCGACGCCCTGGGCGGCAAGAATCCGGACGGCGTTTTCGAAGCCCGGGAGCTGCTGCTGGCCGCGCTCGATGACGGTTACACGGTCGCCTCGTTCTTCCTGGCGCGCCTCTATATCGAGGGCATCGGCAGTCACCCGGTCGATGACGGGCTCGCGGCGCGTTACACCCGCATCGGCGCGGACACCGGCAATGCCCAGATGCAGGGCTGGCTGGCCTTCATGTACCTGGAGGGCCGCGGCGTGGAAGAGGACGTGATCAGCGCCGCGATGTGGGCCAACCTCGCCGCCTCGGGCGGCGACTCGCTGGGCGAGCAGATCCGCCAGGCGCTCGAGGAGACCCTTGCTCCGGAGGACATCCACGAAGCGCGCCAGCGCGCCGTGGCGTGGGCGATGAGCCAGCGCTGATAACATCGCAGCCATGTCCCGAATTATCGCCTGGAGCCTGCTGACCCTCGGGATGATTTATCTCGTCGCCCGGGGTTGCGGCCTGACGCCGGAGCAGGTCGAGAGCCAGATCCTGCTGGCGGATATCAACGTGGAGGAGGGCGCGGCGTTTCGGCGCGAGAACGGCGCGCGACCGGGCGTGGTGACCCTGCCGAACGGGCTGCAGGTCGAACTGCTGGCCGAGGGCACGGGTGGTTACGCCACGGAGGACGACTGGGTGCAGGTCCACTACCGCGGCTGGCATATCGACGGGCGCGAGTTCGACAACTCCTGGCGGCGCGGGGAGCCGGCCACGGTGACGGTCGCGCGCACGATTCCCGGCTGGCGGCAGGTCCTGACGTCCATTCCGGTGGGCACGCGTGCGCGGCTGGTGGTGCCGCCCGAACTGGCCTATGGCCGCCCTGGCAGCGGAATCATCGGCCCGGAGGAAACCCTTGTTTTCGAGCTCGAGCTGCTGGCCGTCGTCGAACCGGCGACTGTGGCCGAGCCGGAGGAATGGGAAAAGCCGGTGCCTAACCTGCGCTGAGTCGACCGCGGTCGTCGCGCCTCCAGGTGCCGACTGTCATCTTCCTGTCACATTTTTTTTATCTCATTGTGATGCTGCGTCGGGATACTGCGCTCCCGTATCGAGGGCCGGGCATCGGGCCCACCCGCAGAGCTTTCGTATCCCACCTCACCGCAATCGAGGAATTCAGAAAATGACGTTGAAGAAATCCCTTGTCCTCGGCGTGGTCGCCGCCCTGGGCGTGCCCGTCTCCATCGCCTCTGCCGAGGTCGATCCGAACCTGCCCAACTACGAGCGCGTGTCGGGCATTTCCGGCAACCTGAGCTCGGTCGGCTCCGACACCCTGAACAACCTCATGACCCTGTGGGCCGAGGAGTTCGCCAAGTTCTATCCGAACGTCAACATCCAGATCCAGGGCGCCGGCACGTCCACCGCGCCGCCGGCCCTGATCGAGGGCACCTCGAACTTCGGTCCGATGAGCCGCCCGATGCGTGACTCCGAATCGCGCGCCTTCGAGGAGAAGTTTGGCTTTCCGCCGACGCTCGTGCCCGTCGCCATCGACATGATTGCCGTGTACGTCAACAAGGACAACCCGGTCGAGGCGCTGTCGATTCCCCAGGTGGACGCCATTTTCTCGGCGACCCGCGCCTGCGGTTTCGCCCAGGACATCAGCTCCTGGGGCCAGGTCGGTCTCACCGGCGCCTGGGCTAACCGCGACATCACCCTGTACAGCCGCAATGCCGTGTCCGGCACCTACGGCTTCTTCAAGGAAAATGCGCTCTGCGGCGGCGATTTCAAGTCGAGCATCAATGAGCAGCCCGGCTCGTCGGCGGTGGTCCGCGGCGTGGAGCAGACGATTGGCGGCGTCGGTTACTCCGGCATCGGCTACCGCACCTCCGGCGTGCGCGTCGTGCCGCTGGCCAAGGAACACGGCGGCAAGGCCTTCGAGGCCACCGGCGACAACGCTGCCACCGGCGACTACCCGCTGGCTCGCTTCCTGTACATCGCCGCCAACCAGCACCCGACCAACGGCTGGAACCCCCTGGAGCGGGAGTTCTTTCGCATGGTGCTGTCCCAGGAAGGCCAGGGCGTGGTGCACCGCGACGGCTACGTGACGCTGTCAGCCGCAGCTGCGGAGCGTTTCCGGACCCAGATGAACCTGAACTAAAGTCCGGGTAACGAACAGGTGGGCCCTGGCACATGGGGTGGCAGGGCCCATCTTCTTAACAGGCATCGCGAGTGAGGGGACGCCACATGGCGGCGACGACGCAGGAGCAACCGCTCTCCAAGGGCTCTCTTCTGCCGGATTCGGATCGGCGGCAGAAGCTTCGCAAGAAGCGCGCCCTGCGGGACGGGTTCTCGCTGTACGGCGTCGGCGCCGGTGGTATCGGGGTGATCATCGCCCTGGGCCTGATCTTCGTTTACCTCTTCTATGAGACCCTGCCGCTGCTCAAGCCGGTCAGCGTCGAGCTGGGCCAGGACTTTGTCGTTCCGGGCGACGTCGGTCGCGCTCCCGCGATGCACCTGACGCTCGATCGCTACCAGGAGATCGGCGCCCGCTTCTCCGCGGATGGCACGATCACTTTCTTCAATGCAAAAACCGGGGCAATCCGTGAAGCGCTGCAGATCCCGACGCCGGAAGGCGCCCGGGTCAGCAATTTCGGGCGGGCGGAAAGCCGCCGCAGCCTGTTTCTCTACGGCTTCTCGGACGGCACGGTGTTACCGCTCTCGATCGACTATGCGCAGAGCTTCGTCGGCAACGTGCGGCGGATCGATCCACGGTTGACCTTCCCGCTCGGGGAGCAGCCCATCCGCATCGGCGATACCGGTGCGGAAGAGTTTTCCGCACTGGGGATCGTGGAAGGCCGAGGCGGATATATCATCGCGGCCGGCACCGCGTCCGGCAAGGTGTCGATGGCCTTGTTTACCTCCCGGACCAATCTCATGACCGGCGCGGTCCAGGTCCAGCGGGAGGATTACTCGCTACCGACGATCGGCCGCCCGGTGTACCAGTTGCTGGTGCCCGAGTCCCTGCGAAACCTGTTCGTGATCGACGATCGCGGCAAGCTGTTCTCTTTTGATATCGCCGACCGGAGTAACCCGACCCTGATCGAGGAGGTTGCGCTGTTGGGCGAGGGCGCCCGAGTCACGGCGTCCGAGTTTCTGGTCGGTTCGCGCTCGATCATCGTGGGCGGTTCCGATGGCAGCGTGCGGCAGTGGTTCCTGGTGCGCGATGACGAAAGCGGGATCAGCAGGATGACGCTGGTAAGAAGCTTCCGCAGCCATCCGGGCGCGATCACTTTCATTGAGCCGGAGTACCTGCGGAAGGGCTTCCTGACCGGCGACGATACCGGGATGGTCGGCCTGCACTATTCGACCGCGAGCGCGACGCTCGCCATGCTGCAGGTAAGCGACCAGCCGATCGCGCGACTCGCGATGGGCCCTATCAACAGCCTGGCGCTGGTCAAGACGGTCGGCTCGGAGCGGCTGCAGACGCTGGACATCGATAACGCCCATCCACAAACCTCGATGAGCGCCCTGTGGGGCCGGGTCTGGTACGAGGGACGCGACGCCCCGGAATTCATCTGGCAATCGTCGTCCGCGGATGACGCCTTCGAGGCCAAGTTCAGCCTGGTGCCGCTGTCGATCGGCACGCTGAAGGCCGCGCTGTTCGCCATGCTGCTCGCCATGCCGCTTGCGATCCTGGGCGCGATTTACACGGCCTACTTCATGGCGCCCGCCATCCGGCGCATCGTCAAGCCCTCCATCGAGCTGATGGAAGCCTTGCCGACGGTCATCCTCGGGTTCCTCGCCGGCATCTGGCTGGCGCCTTACGTCGAGAACAACCTGCCGATCCTGGTGACGGGCTCGCTCGGCTTCCCGCTGATGATCCTGGTGACCGCCTTCGCGTGGTCGCGCCTGCCGTTGCGCATTCGCAGCTTCGTGCCGCCGGGTTGGGAAGCGATGCTGCTGGTGCCGGTGATCCTCCTGACCGGGTGGTTCGTCGTGGTCTCCAGCCCCTGGATCGAGTTGGCCTTCTTCGACGGGTCCATGCGCCAGTGGTTCACTAACGTCGGCATCCCCTACGACCAGCGCAACGCGCTCATCGTAGGCATGGCGATGGGTTTCGCGGTCATCCCGACGATCTTCTCGATCGCCGAAGACGCCGTGTTCAGCGTCCCGCGCCACCTGACCCAGGGCTCGCTCGCGCTGGGCGCGACGCCGTGGCAGACGGTAACGGGCGTGGTCCTGTTGACGGCCAGCCCGGGCATCTTCTCCGCGGTGATGATCGGTTTCGGCCGCGCCGTCGGCGAGACCATGATCGTGCTGATGGCCTCGGGCAACAGCCCGATCGTGAATTTCAATATCTTTGAGGGAATGCGCACGCTCGCCGCGAACATCGCAGTGGAATTGCCGGAGACGGCGGTCGGGTCCACGCACTTCCGGGTGCTGTTCCTCTCGGCCCTGGTCTTGCTGGTGTTCACCTTCATACTGAACACGGCCGCGGAGCTGGTGCGCCAGCGGCTTCGCAAACGCTACGCGTCGCTCTGATCCGGGCCGGAATTGAGGTTACCCAGATGAAAGACTGGTGGAAAAGCGGCGCACCCTGGATCTGGCTGAATGGCGGCGCCGTGACGCTCAGCATGATCATGGTGTTCGGCTTGCTGTTGCTGATTCTCGTGCGCGGTTTCGGCACCTTCTGGCCGCACGGGGTGTTCACCACGACGTATTCGCTGCCCGGCGCTGAACCCGTATCGGTCGTCGGCCAGCTGCGTCGATCCGAGACCTTGACTGCGGCCGCGCTGCGTGATGCGCGCGTGCCCATCCCGGAAGATCGCTTGCTGGTCACGCGTCACCTGGTGAAGATGGGAAACCGCGACGTCACCGGCAAGGATTTCGGCTACTTCATCGATGACTTCATGTCGCCCTGGGAGTATCCACAGCAGGTCACGGTGCTTGAGCGCCGCGAATGGGGCGATTTCTTCGGCATGCCGCTGCAACTGCTGGAAGTGGGCAACCCGGTCGCCAGCGGCGATGCGCTTTGGCCCGAGTTTCAGCAGCGCCTGCGTCGCAGCAACGAGCTGTTTGACGAGATTCGTTCCATCGAGCGCGGGGCCATCGGGCGAGTCAACTTCGGCATCGAGCGCGTGCGTCTCGACCGGCGGCGCGCGGAACTGCGCAACTCGCTTACCGCGGACCTCGAGGCGGAACTGGCCCGGCGCCTTGAGACTCTGCAGGCGGACTACAAGGTCCTCGAGACGCGCCTCAACGCGCTCTACCAGGACGCGGCCCGCGACAGCATTGTGTTGCGGGTGGCGGATGGCAGGGAAGTCACGGTCCGGCTCGCAGACATCGTCAAGTCCTGGCAGCCGAACAACATGTCAGTCGCTGCGAAGATCGCGTTTTACGTCAAGGATTTCTTCGACTTTATCTTCGGCTACCCGAGGGAAGCCAACACCGAGGGCGGAATCTTTCCCGCGATCTTCGGCACCGTCACCATGGTGCTGGTCATGTCCGTCATCGTGACGCCGTTCGGGGTACTCGCCGCGATCTACCTCAGGGAGTACGCCAAGCAGGGCGCCCTGCTGAAGACCATCCGCATCTCCGTGTACAACCTGGCGGGCGTGCCATCCATCGTGTTCGGCGTGTTCGGGCTCGGGTTCTTCGTCTATATCGTCGGCTCATCGATCGATGGGGCGTTTTTCCCGGAGGCATTGCCGGCGCCCACTTTCGGCACGCCCGGCCTGTTCTGGGCATCGCTCACGCTCGCCCTGTTGACCCTGCCGGTGGTCATCGTCTCGACGGAGGAGGGCCTGGCCCGCATCCCCTCGACGATTCGCGAGGGCTCGCTGGCGCTTGGCGCCACCAAGAGCGAGACCTTGTGGCGCGTGGTGGTGCCGCTGGCGACGCCGGCGATGATGACCGGCCTGATCCTGGCGATCGCGCGCGCCGCCGGTGAGGTCGCGCCGCTCATGCTGGTCGGCGTGGTCAAGCTGGCGCCGACGCTGCCCATCGACGGAAACTTTCCGTTCGTCCACCTCGAGCGGAAGATCATGCACCTGGGTTTCCACATCTACGACGTGGGCTTCCAGAGTCCGCACGCTGAGGCCGCGGAGCAGCTGGTCTACGCAACCGCACTCATCCTGGTGCTGCTGATCGTCGTGTTGAACCTGAGTGCAATCACCATTCGCAACCACCTGCGCGAGAAATATCGCGCCGAGGGCGATTAGGGTGGTCGGGGCGACCCATGCGTCCGATGCCTGAATCCTGCCGGAGAGTTATATGAGCCAGACCGAGCCCGTCGCGGGCAGCATGACCTCGAGCCTGTTCGATGCCAGCAGTCGCACGGTGCGATTGCTTGCGGATGAACACATTGCGCTGGCCGTCGAGAACCTGGACCTGTATTACGGGTCCGCGCAGGCGCTGAAGAGCATCAATATGCAGATCGCGGCCAAGCGCGTGACGGCCTTCATCGGGCCCTCCGGCTGCGGCAAGTCGACCCTGTTGCGCTGCTTCAACCGCATGAATGACCTGGTGGATATCTGCCGGATCACCGGTCAAATCCGGCTGCACGGTGACGATATCTACGCCAAGGGCGTCGACACCGCGGAGTTGCGTCGCCGCATCGGCATGGTGTTCCAGAAACCCAACCCCTTCCCCAAGTCCATCTACGAGAACGTCGCCTACGGCCTTCGGCTGCAGGGCGTCAAGGACCGGCGGGTCCTGGACGAGGCGGTGGAGCGTTCGATCAAGGCGGTAGGCCTGTGGAATGAGGTCAAGGACCGGCTGCAAAGCAATGCCTTCGGCTTGTCCGGCGGCCAGCAGCAGCGCCTGGTGATCGCGCGGGCCATTGCCATCGAGCCGGAGGTCATTCTGCTGGATGAGCCGTCGTCGGCGCTGGACCCGATCTCGACAGCGAAGATCGAGGAGCTGATCGATGAATTGAAGGCGAAGTACACCATCATCATCGTGACGCATAACATGCAGCAGGCCGCGCGGGTGTCCGACTACACGGCCTACATGTACCTTGGCGAGTTGATCGAGTACCAGGACACCATGCGCCTGTTTACGGCGCCGTCGGAGAAGGCCACCGAGGACTACATCACCGGACGCTACGGCTGATACGATAACCAGCTGCATGCATGCCGGAGCGGCCCATTGCTGCAGCGCGCCGTTTTCTCAATCGTCGCCGCCACCTTTTTTGCCGCCCAGCTTCACCCCGAAGACCTGGTTGCGGGTCCGGTGGAGCCCATGTGCTTCGATGCCGTTGCCGCCATCGGACTGCGCTACACTGATCCGATGCCCAAGGTGCCAGACATATCGATACGCTCCGAGGCGGAGAGCTATGCCGCTGCCTGGCGCCGCGCCGGGCCGGAGCTGGATGCGAAGCGTCTGCAAAAGCTCCGCAGCCTGTCCGAAGAGGACTCCGCTCGCTGTTTCGCAGAGTTGCTGGCTCCCATCGGAGAGTTGCCGTTGCGCTCCAGCAGCGGCCTGGTCGAGCAACAACGACTCTTCGCCAGGATGCGTGAGGAGTGCCGGTGACCGTCGGGCCGGTCCTGGATGCAGCGCTCGCTGCGCAGGCCGCATGCGAAAAACTCGGATTGTCATTTTGCGTCATCGGCGGGGTCGCACTGCAGCGCTGGGGAGAGCCCCGTTTCACTGCGGACGCTGACATCTCGGTGCTGGTCGAGCCGGGAGAGGAGCTTCAAGTTGCTGAGGCCCTGCTAATGGACCTGCCCGCAAGGATCGACGATGCCCTGGGATTCGCGGCGCGCACCCGCGTCGTCCTGGCACGCTCCGCCGGCAACGTCGGTATCGACATCGTATTGGCCGGCCTGCCGTTCGAAGCCAGGGTGATTGGTCGTGCCACTCCCTGGGCCCTCGGTGATGGCAATTCGCTGCAGACCTGCAGCGCCGAGGACCTGGTGGTCATGAAGGTGTTCGCAGCACGCGACAAGGACTGGGCCGACGTGACCGGCATCCTGGAACGGCAGGGTGAGAAGCTGGACTTCGACTTGATCCGGCACGAGCTGGTGCCGCTGCTGGAGGCGAAGGGCGAACCGGATCTGGTCAATGAGCTCGAAAGACGTATCAAGCGGCATGTCCCGCCGCGGGATTGACCGGTCCCAGGCCTGACCATCCCCTCGCGACCGGGCTCGGCGACAAGGCGCGGGCCACCGGGCTGGATGATCCGCAGGTCTGGACGGCACGCGCGGCCGCCAAGGTTCGCGAGGTCGTGTTTCCCGCCAACGCAAGGCTGGCGGCAAAGCTGGGGTCGTTGCGCGAGGAGGCGGTGGCCGAAACCGAGAGTCAATCTGCCCGGCTTTGATGCGCGCCCGTCGCCGGGGTGGATTCAGGTGTCACGGCGCTGTCGGCCGCCGAATAGGCAGTTTATGCGCCCTATGCTCCCTTCACCGCCGGATCCCCTTCGGATCAATGGCATCGCGCAGCCCGTCCCCCATGTAGTTGAAGCTGATCACCGTGAACAGGATCAGCAGCCCCGGCAGCACGGCGAGCATGGGCGCGTGCTGCACCATCTCCTGAGCATTGTTCAGCATGTTTCCCCAGCTGGCCGTCGGGGGTTGAATCCCGAGGCCCAGAAAGCTCAATGCCGCCTCGAACAGGATGGCGTTGCCGATACCCAGGGTCACCGCTACCAGCAGCGGCGCAATCACGTTCGGCACGATGTGCGCGCCGATGATGGTTCGGTCCCGGGCGCCCAGCACCCGCGCGGCGAGAACAAACTCCTGCTCCTTGATCGACAGAATACTGCCGCGCACCAGGCGCGCCGCCTGCATCCACGAGAAAACGCAAAGAATGATCACCATCTTGATCACGCTTTCGTACTGGTGGTCGACGATGAACGCCAGCGGGGTGCCGCCGAGCACCTTGTTCATGTCGATGGCCGACACCACGATGAGCACCACCAGAATCGGCAACGCCAGCAGCGCATCGGTGATGCGCATCAGGACCGCGTCGATGCGCCCGCCGTAGTATCCCGACAGGCTGCCCACCACCAGGCCGATCAGGCCGGCAATGATGGCGACCAGCAGGCCCACCGTGATGGAGACGCGGGTGCCGTAGACCAGCCGGATGAATACGTCGCGGCCCAGCTGATCCGTGCCGAACAGATGGAACGAGAGAAAGCCTCCGACCACGCGCTGGAATTCGGCAAGATCCTGCGCCAGGTGGTCGGGCGCGGCCAGGCTCTCGAGGAGCGCGCGGAGCTCCGTCGGCGGGTAGTGGATGACCAGTTCGTACAGCAAATCTTCGCGTGCCGCCTCGATCTCCCACAGGTTCAGGCCGTGCAGGTGGGCCTCGAGCGCTTCGCGGTTCCCCGCACGGAGGAACCGCTCCACGCGCAGCTCCCGTTCGTAGCTGGAGGCGTCGACCCAGGAGCCCAGCGGCTGGAAGCGGTTGAGCACGTTCTGGCGGTCGGGATCGAGCCCGGTCACCGCCGAGATCAGCGGCGCGAACAGCGCCACCGCGAGGAAGAACACGATGACGCACAGTCCGGCAACCGCCATGCGGTGCTCGGCGAACTGGCCGAGCACGATCTTCCACATGGGCTGTGCCTGCAGATACCGGCTGTGCAGGGCTTCGGTTTCGGCGACCGTCGCCCCGGGCGCTGTGGCGCTGGCTGCGGTCGTCACGAGTAGGTGATCCGCGGGTCGGCCACGCCGTAGAGCAGGTCAGCGGCCAGATTCATGAGCAGCACCATGCTCACCGAGATCATGAACGCCACCATGGCGACGTTGAAATCGTTGCTCTGGATCGACTGAAATACCAGCCGGCCCACGCCTTCGTAAGCGAATACGGTCTCGGTGATGATGGCGCCTGAGAACAGCGTGGAGAAGCTCAGGGCGGTGATGGTGATCAGCGGAATCAGCGCGTTGCGGAAGCCGTGCATGATCAGGATGCGGTTCCACGACAGCCCCTTGGCGCGCGCCGTGCGGATGTAGTCGTGCTCCATGGCTTCGATCATCGCTGCCCGGGTGTAGCGCACGTAGGTGCCGATGGAGAGGAACGACAGCGACAGCACCGGCAGGACCAGGTGGTGGACGCGATCGGTGAACGACTCCCAGGGCGTCATGCCGAAGGCGATGCCGCTGGTGCCGCCGGCCGGGAAGAGCGGCAGATACACGCTGAACAGCAGGATCAGCACGATGGCGATCCAGAACGACGGCACGCTGATCCCGGCGAAGGCGAACAGGTTGATCAGATAATCGGCGCGGCTGTTCTTCTTCAGCGCGGCCCACACCCCGAGCGGAATGGCGATCAGCAGCGAGAAGAGCAGCGCCGCGCCGGCGAGGACGAACGTGTTGAACAGGCTCCGGCCGAGAATCTCCGACACCGGCACCCGGTAGGTTCGCGAGTATCCCAGATCGCCGCTGAGCACCATGCTCGCCCAGTTCCAGTAACGCACATGGGCCGGCTGATCGAGGCCGTGCAGCTGCCGCAGGCGCTCGGCATCTGCCGAGGTGATGTCCGGATTAGCGGCGATCATCTCGTCCACAGGATCGCCGGGCATGAGCGTCATCAGGTAGTAGCAGAAGAACGACAGCAGCGCGATGACGACCACCGTCTGCAGCAGCCGTCGCAGAATGAAGGCCGTCACGGCGTCACCCCCGCGGCCGCGGGGGTGTCTCGAGCGTCGCTGCCGGAGGGCGGCAGCAGGTTCCAGCGCTCGACGTGATTGGTGGCTCCCACCTGATGCCCGGGGAGCTTGTACCCGGTCAGGTTGGCTGGCGTCACGGACACCTCGGAGCGGTAGTACAGGGGAATGACGGGGACGTCGTGAGTGTAATCGTAAAGGATGGCGTGAATGAGCTCGAGCCGCCGCCCGGGATCGAACTCCACCTCCAGCTCCTCAATCAGGGCGTCCACCCGCTTGTTGACCCAGCCGGGGCTGTTCTGCCCCGACCAGGAGTTTTCTTCCGTCGGAACCTCGGTGCTGTGCAGCGTCGACCGCGGGGACGCTTCAGGCGTGGATATCCACGCGTACATGCTTGCGCCCGAGAACTCGCGCCGCCGCATGGTCTGGCCGAAGAACACCCGGGCGGGCTCGTTCTGGATGCGCACGTCGACGCCGATGCCGAGCCACTGGTCCTGCAGATACACCTGCACGACCTCCCGGATCTGATTGCCGGCCGTGGTCATCAGCCGCAGCCGCAAGCGCTCGCCGTCGGCGTTGTAGCGGAAGTTGTCGGCGCGCAGGGTCCAGCCTGCCTCGTCGAGCAGGCGGTTGGCCAGGCGGCGCGAGTGCGGGTAGATGACGATCTTGTCCGGGTCGTCGGTGAACCACGGGTCCACAGGAGCGACGTTGTGCACGGCCGCCGGCTGTCTGCCCTGGAACAGCGCATTGCTCAGGCCGCCGCGATCGATGGCGTGCACCAGGGCGCGGCGCACATTCACGTCGGCGAGCAGCGGATTGTCGAGGTTCAGATCGACGTGCTCGTAAACCAGGCCGGGCTGGAAGTTGACGTCGAACGGCAGCCCTTCTGACTCCACCCGGTCGGCGAATGCAAGCGCCTGATCAAAGGTCATGCCGAGCATGGAAACCATGTCGATGCTGCCGGAGCGCAGGTTCGCCTCCAGCGTCCCCGTGTTGGGAATGAGCAAGATGATGATCCGCTCGATGTTGGCTGGATCGCCGTAGAAAGTGGGGTTGCGTTCGAACACCACGTGGGAGCCCAGCCGCATGTCGACGATGCGGTAGGGCCCGTGGAACAGCCCGGGATTGGTCGGGTCGCGCGTGTACAGGGATTGCTGCTCGTAGCCTTGCGGCTGATGGCCGAATTCCTCGAACAGCGGGCGCTCGAGATGCTCCGGCAGCGCGTAGAACTGAAACATGCGATTGAAATTCCATTTCGGCTCGGTGTACACGAAGGTGCAGCGCTTGGGGTCGAACGGATCGATACGGATTTCCTCGACCTGGCGGTAGACCTCGATGGAAGCCACGCTCACGCTGCCGCTCAGCGCTACCTCACGGGCGAAAGCGAAGTCGCGGCAGGTCACCGGCATGCCGTCTCCCCAGGTGGCCGTATCGCGGATCTCCCAGTCGGCTTCTATCTTGCGTTGCCCATCGGCATCGACGAATCGCGCCAGGCCGTTCTCCATGGTCGGCATTCGGGTCGCGAGTTGCGGCTGCCAGACGGTGTGCTCGTCCAACGCCACCAAGGTGCGGTTGACCATGCGGTAGAGATACGCCGTGGCTGACATGGACGAGGCCAGCGGGTTGAGATTCTCGAACTCCTGCGTGATGCCGATGACTATCTGGGTGTTGTCGGGCGGGGCCACGACACCGGATGGCCTGATCAGCGCATACGCGACTCCAATCAGCGCGGTTACGCCTGCCAACACGGCCAGGTTGCGAGTCGCTCGGCGGCCCATCATGCAGGCACCTGCCGGGCGGCGGCGTCGTGGGCGGTGCTGGCATGGGCGGTCGCATAGAGCCTGCAAGCGACGCGATGCCCCGGCGCCACCTCGTCCAGCGATGGATACGCGCGGTCGCAGCCGTCGAAAAACTTCGGGCAGCGCGGGTGAAA
>Ga0209498_1000378_pt1 | contig 27244 bp, 30 predicted proteins | sample WalLakDeSediment_FD_184131 | JGI IMG/M metagenome (GOLD analysis project Ga0209498, IMG submission 184131) | Lake sediment microbial communities from Walker lake, Nevada to study Microbial Dark Matter (Phase II) - Walker Lake 11/02/13 Deep... | ecosystem: Environmental > Aquatic > Freshwater >...
TCGCCCAGCGCATCTGCGGGGTCTGTACCCTCGTCCACGGCATGGCCTCGATCCGTTCGGTCGAGAATGCGCTGGACTACCCGATCCCGCAGAACGCCCAGCTGATCCGCAACCTGATGAGCGGGGCCCAGTACATCCACGATCACGTGATGCATTTCTATCACCTGCATGCACTGGACTGGGTGGACGTGGTCTCCGCGCTGAAGGCAGACCCGAAGGCGACTTCGGAACTGGCGCAGTCGATCTCCAAGTACCGCAACTCCTCCCCTGGGTACTTCTCTGATGTACAGACCAAGGTGAAGAACCTGGTGGAGTCGGGGCAACTGGGGATCTTCGCCAACGCCTATTGGGGGCATCCCGAGTACAAACTGCCGCCCGAGGCCAACCTGATGGCGGTCGCCCACTATTTGGACGCCCTGGCCTGGCAGCGCGACGTGTCCAAGCTGCACGCGGTTTTCGGAGGCAAGAACCCGCACCCGAACTTCGTGGTCGGCGGCGCCCCGACCGCCTTCAGCGGCGGCCCCAGCGGCAACGGCCAGACCACGATGAACGACCTGGGCATGAGCATCGTGCGCGACGCGATCATTCAGATGCAGGAGTTCGTAGACCAGGTCTATGTACCGGATACACTGGCCATCGCCAGTTTCTACAAGGACTGGTTCGAGCGCGGCGAAGGCGTGGGCAACTTCCTGACCTGTGGCGACTTCCCGGCCGAGGGTCACGGTGACCCGTCCAGCTACCTGATCCCCTCGGGCGTGATCCTCGATCGCGACCTGTCCAGGGTGCATCCGCTCGACCTGACCGACCCCGAACAAGTCCAGGAATTCGTTTCCAGCTCCTGGTACGACTACGAGGGTGGCAAAGACGTCGGTCTGCACCCCTGGGACGGGGAGACCAAGCTGAACTACACGGGTCCGAAGGCCCCGTACAAGTTCCTCGATGTCGAGAAGGACTACTCCTGGGTCAAGTCGCCGCGCTGGCGCGGCAGGCCGATGGAGGTGGGTCCCCTCGCCCGCGTGCTGATGCTCTACGCCAGCGGGCACGAGCCCACGAAGGAACTGGCGACGATGGCACTCACCCAGCTGGACCTCCCGCTCACGGCCATGTTCTCCACCATGGGGCGCACCGCGGCCCGCACGCTGGAGACCAAGATCATCGCCGACAACATGATGACCTGGTACGACAACCTGATGGCCAACCTCGTAAGCGGAGACCTCAGCACCTTCAACGAGGACCTCTGGCATCCGAAGAGCTGGCCCAAGCAAGCCAAGGGTGTCGGTTACATGGAGGCCCCGCGTGGCGCCCTGACCCACTTCACGGTGATCGAGGACGGCAAGCTGAGCAACTACCAGGCCGTGGTCCCGACCACCTGGAATGCCGGGCCACGCGATGCACAGGGCCAGCCTGGTCCCTACGAAGCGGCGCTGATGGACAATCACCAGATGTACGACGTCAATCAGCCGCTGGAGATCCTCCGCACCATCCACAGCTTCGATCCATGCCTTGCCTGTGCGGTGCACATGGTTGGGCCGGATGGCGAGAAGGGGGTCACCGTCAAGATCACCTGACCGGCTTCCCGGAGGCACCCTGGCGTGCCTCCGGCTTTCTGGCCTTCACGGCCAGCGCGGGGCCGGAGGATCGCTCCTCCGGCCTTTTTCTTTGCCTCCCGCTTGCGAATACACCGCCCATTGTCTCGGGGAATCTCGCGTCGCCCCCCCGCGGCTTGACCCCGACGCCCGCGGTGAGCACCCTAAGCGGCCAATTACCCAGGGCGAGGGGCCGGGACATGCACCTCAAGGTCATCATCGACGACGAGATCTACACACTGAACGTTCCCGACGAAATCGTCCGCGACTCCACCGACTTCTTCGACCAGATGGATCGCGACATGGACGCGGGTCGCCAGATGGGTCGCGAATGGGTCGCACGGCTAGACGTCGAGGACCGGATCCGGATCATCGGAGACAAGCTGCTGAGCGCGCTGGAGCGGGAGAACCACGACGTGGGGCGCATGATGGCGGCCTACATCCTGAACCGCGCCCCGGCGATCGACACCCTGCTGCTGGATACCACGGGCGAGATCGGCAATACCGAGATCCGCTACCGGAGCATGTGACTCAGGAGCGCTCGGTGACGGCCACCAGCTGGCGATCCCGCCACAGGCAGTAGAAGACCCAGAGAAACACCGGAACATTCATCAACAGGCCATAGAGCAGCGGCACCAGCCCCAGCGCAGGCAGTTGCAGGATGACGAATGCGACCATCATCGCGATTCCGGCATTCTGCACCCCCACCTCCACGGTAATCGCCCGCACACTGTCGCGCGGCAGTCGAAGGCCGCGTGAAACCTGGTAACCGAGGGTCATCGCCAGCATGCAGAGCATCATGACGGCCAGCGTCTCGACGCTGACCAGCGCCGGGAGCCGGTGCTGGTAGGCCAGGAACAGGGCCACCACGATGCCGACCATCGCCACGCCGGTCAGCAGCTTGACCCGCGGCAGCCAGCCCAGCACCGTCGCCTCCGCCAGCAGCCGGCGCAGCAGCATGCCGCCCAGCGCGGGAACCAGCGTGACCAGAAGCAATTGCCCCACGGTGTGCCAGTAGGGAAGCGAGAAGCCCTGCGCGGCGAGCCCGAGCAGTTCGAAGTTCCAGCCCATGATCAGCGGCAGCGTGAACGGCGCCACCATCGCGGCGATCGCCGTCAGACTAACCGACAGCGCCAGATCGCCCTGGACCAGGTAGCTGAACATGTTCGATGTCGCGCCCCCTGGCACCAGCGAGACCAGCAGCAGCCCGGCGGCCGCCATCGGCGGCAGGGGCAACAGCAGCACCAGTGCCCAGGCCAGCAGCGGCAAGGCCAGGATCTGCAGCCCCAGGCCCAGCAGGACCCGGCGCGGATGTCTCCAGATACGCTGAAAATCCGCCCCGGTCAGACTCATGCCCATCGCCAGCATCACGCTGGCCAGGACCCAGGGCAGGATCACCTGCGCCAACCACTCAGCCGCCATCTCACTCCCTAAAACCATCGACCAAAACCGGGAACGCAACCCCGGAAATCTGCCGGATCCGGCACTGATGCTAGACTGGCCGCCGTGCGAGCCAGCCGCGGCGCGCCTTGCGGACAGCAAGCGATGGAGCCCCGCATGGCGCGTTAGAACTTGAGCCGCTCGGTCGCAGCCCCAATCCATAGCCACACCAGCACCATCTGGATCTCGCGCGCCGTTACACTGCTCGAGTCCTGAACAAACGTCCAGAACCATGAGACTCAGAAAGGAAGGGCCGTGAGCCGCATCCGGGTTTGGTGGCAGACCCTCCGTCCACGCACGCTGCCGGCGGCGTTGGGTCCCGTGCTTCTCGGGCAGGTGATGGTCGTGCCAGGGTACTTCTCCTGGCTCACCGCCGTCCTCTGCGTCGTCTGCGCCCTTGCCCTGCAGCTGGCGGTAAACCTGGCCAACGACCTCTTCGACGGGCTTTCCGGCGTGGATCAGGCCGATCGACTGGGTCCGACCCGGGCGCTGCAGGCGGGGCTCCTGACCGCCAGTGAACTTCGCGTCGGCCTGGTGCTGACACTCGGGGCCGCGGTGGCTGCAGGACTCTGGCTCATCGTCTTCGGGCACTGGCTGCTCTGGATCCTAGGCGCCCTGGCCGTACTCGCAGTCCTTGGCTACAGCGGCGGCCGCCGCCCCTACGCCAACCTCGCGCTGGGTGAAGTGGCCGTGTGGTTCTTCTTCGGCCCGGTGGCCGTTCTCGGCAGCCTGCTGGCCCATCGAAGTCCGATCGGTTACGAGGCGGTTCTCGCCTCCGCACTGGTGGGCCTGCCGGTGGCGGCCATCCTGGTGGTCAACAACCTGCGTGACCGTCACACCGACAGTCGCGCCGGAAAACTCACCCTCGCGGTACGTCTGGGGGCCCGGCGGACCCGGGTTCTGTTCGCGGCCCTCCTCCTTGGCCCGTTACTGCTGTCGCTACCCGTGGGGCTGCCGGCCTGGGCCTGGATCGCCTGGACATCTGTGACCGTGGCCGGACTTTTCCTGATCCTGCAACTGTGTTCCCGGGACGGCAGTGCGCTGAATCCGCTCCTCGGGCGGACCGCCCTGTTCTCGCTGCTGTTCGCCTTCTGGCTGGCGCTGCGCTTTCTGGCCGCCACGGGCTGACCTCGGGCCGCGACCTTGCCCGGGACACGGTCCGAACCTGGACTGGCATCCTTCCCTGATCGACCATAGGCCAAGAGGCCTGGAGAGAAACTCCCCACATGACAGAAGAAACCGAGGGCAAAGGCCACGCCCCAGGGACCGTGGCACCATCACCGCCGGGCATGCGGCTGGTCTTCGGCGCCAGCGGGTATATCGGCACCAACCTGGTGCCGCGTCTCCTGGAGGCCGGCATACCCGTGCGGGCCGCCGCCCGGTCGCCGCAGGTCCTCGAGGCCCGCGGCTGGCAAGGCGTCGACGTGGTCGCGGCCGACGCCCTCAAGCCGGAGACGGTCGAGGCCGCACTGCGTGATGTGGACACGGCCTACTACCTCGTGCACTCGATGGCCGCCGGCCGCGACTTCGGCCGCATCGATCTCGAGGCGGCGGGCAACTTCGCCGCTGCGGCGGCCGCCACCGGCGTGCGCCGGATCGTGTACCTCGGCGGACTGGTGCCGGCCGGGGCCGACACCGAACACATCGTTTCACGCCAGCGCACGGGCGACGTGCTGCGCAGCGGGATAGTGCCGGTCACCGAGATACGGGCCGGCATCATCGTCGGTCCCGGCTCCGCCGCCTTCGAGGTCATGCGCGACCTGGTATTTCACCTGCCCGTAATGATCACGCCGCGCTGGGTGCTCGCGAAATCGCCCCCCATCGCGCTGGACAACCTGCTCGAGTACCTCGTCCGCGCCCCGACGATTCCCGATGCGGCGAACCGAATCCTGGACGCCTCCGGCCCCGAAGTCCTGACCTACGCCGAAATGATGCGGATCCTCGCCGAAGAGGCGGAGCGGCGCCCGCCACGCATCATACCGGTCCCCCTGCTGACGCCACGGCTCTCTTCCTACTGGCTCCGGTTGATCACGGCGGTCCCCACCCCGGTGGCGCGGGCGCTGATCGAGGGCATGCGGCAGGACTTCGATGCCGACGCCGAGATGATCCGGCGCCTGATGCCCCAGGACCTGCTCGACTTTCGCGCATCGGTCCGCCGGGCCTTCGAGGCGGAGCGGCGCCACACGGTTGCTGCCCGTTGGACCGAGGGGGCCTTTGCCTTTCGCGACTACCGTCCGGACTACGCCTACTATGCGAAACGCGCAGGCGGCAGCGCCCTGGCCCGAGCGCGTCCGGAAGAAGTCTGGGACGTGGTCTTGAGCATCGGGGGCAAGAACCGCTACTTCTATCTCAACAGCCTGTGGAAGATCCGGGAGATCCTGGACTGGATGGTCGGCGGCCCCGGCCTGAACTACGGTCGCCGCGACAGCACCGAACTGCGCATCGGGGACATGGTCGATTCCTGGCGCGTGATCGCGATGGAACCGCAGCGCCGGCTGACGCTGTTCTTCGGCATGCGCGCGCCCGGGGCCGGCGTCCTGGAGTTCGAGCTCACGCCCGAGGGCGACCACACGCGGATCAGCGCCACCGCGTACTGGCATCCGGCAGGCGTCTGGGGACTGCTCTACTGGTACGCGCTGGTGCCGGCCCACCTGTTCATCTTCGCGGGGATGACCCGTGCGATCGCGAGGCGGGCCGAAGCCCGGCATCAGGCCCGGAAACAGCCGGACCAGGACCTTGACGACGACAAGGAACCCCGGGCTTGAGGACGCCTGATGATCAGGACAGCTCCACAGGAGATCCTCTCGTACGCAGCGCATTCCCCCAACTGCCCGTGTCCTGTGGGAGGCGAGCCCTCTCGGCGATCCAACGTCGGAAACCCCATCGCCCAGAGACTGGTCTCCTGCATAGGCTCACTTGCAACGCCACCCATCTCACCACCGGCGGAACTGTCGTGGTCACCAGATGAGGCCGTGCGCGATGTCCTGCGGAGCCTCCTGGAGAAAGGATTCCGACTGTCATTCGCGGTACGGGTCCGAGACCGCTCAAGGCAAACCCCGAGCGAAATACAGGCGCTGCGGCAACCGCCTTTCGAGGGGCTGCTCAGTACCGCCCGTGCTGGTGCGAGATGTAGTTCGACATTTCCACGAACTGGGCATTCATGCGGTGCAGGATGTCATGCCCGACCTGGACGATGTTCTTCATGACCCGGTACACCAGCCAGGGATCGCTCTCGATCAGGGCCTCGAAGTCCGCGCGATTGAACGAACAGATGGTTGGACTCCCGATGGCGCGCATCGAGGCGCTGTGCGGACGGCCGCCGACGAAACCCATCTCCCCGGCGATCTCGCCGGCCGAGAGGATGTGCAGGGTGACCTCTTCGCCCCCGCCGACGTTGCGCGTCACGGCCATCTTGCCGGAGGTGATCACGTACAGGGCGTCATCCGTCTCACCTTCCTGGAAAAGCCTTTCGTTATCATCCAGCTTGCGACAGAAGGAAATGCCCGCGAGCGCATTGACCTGTTCATCGGAGAGGCCCGAGGTCAGCCGTGAGCCGCGCAGATCCGTATAGTTGTCAGAGTCACCCATTTCGTCCCCTGGTGCGGTGATGGTGCGTCGGGGCACAGTATCCAACCGGGGTCGCCAGACTTCAATGCCCAGGACGGTCCGCGTCCGGGCCGCAAGCAGCCTGAGGACCCTCGGTCCGGGTTGTGTCACCCAACCGACTCTCCGGGAGAGCGACTGATGCCGTCCATCGAAACCCGAGCAGTTCTGCCCGCAGACCCCGACACGGTCTTTGCGATGCTCCGCAAGGTCGAGGACTTTCCCCAGTACACCAGCGCCGTGGAGACCGTAACCCACCTCGGCGACGAGCGCTACCGATGGCAGGTGCGCGTCGCGGGTGTCCAGTACCAGTGGGTCGTGGAGATCGTGCAGAGCGAGGCGCCGGAGCGGCTGGCCTGGAAGTCCGTGACCGGGATCTCCAATACCGGACGCTACCACCTCTCGCCAGTGAAAGAGGGAACCGATCTGCGGCTGGTGATCGACTACACCCTGAACAGCCGGATCCTGGACCGGACCGTGGGCAAGCTCGCCGGCCCCGTCGTGCGACGCATCAGCGCCGAGGTACTGAACCGCGTGCGCGAGCGCCTGGCAAGGTAGGGTGCAATGAGCCCAGCGCATTGCACCGCAAAGGCCTGACGCTGACCTCGAACGCAGGCTGTGACATACCCCGGTGCGGTTCGGCTTCGCCTCACGGCACCCTACGCGCGTTCTTGTTGATGCGCAGTGTCCGATGCCCGGTGCCCGTAGAACCATCACGGCCCATGGTTGATCGGAATTCATCCGTGCCCAAGACGTCCAAAGGGGTATGACACCAGCTGCGAAGCCAGGAACCTGCAGAACCCGGGCGGCCGCCGCGACTCGAGTCGAGGGAGCCCGGATTGCCTTGCAGGCCGTCACTGTGCTGCTGCTTCTGCTGTTCTTCCTTGCCACCGCCCCGACGGCCGTCGCCGGCAACGACTATCCGACCGGATCCAGCATCGCATGGAACGACTTCGATCCGACCCTGTTCGCCCGTGCGCGGGCCGAGAATCGCCCCCTGTTTCTGTACTTCCACGGCCAGTGGTGTACCTGGTGCCGCGACTTCCAGGACGAAAGCCTGGAGCACGACGACGTGGTGGAGGTCATCCGCACGGGCTACATCCCTGTCCTCATCGATCTCGACCGCCGGCGCGATCTGTTCACACGTTACGGCGGCCGCGGCCTGCCCTTCGTGGTGATCGTCGATGCCCGGGACGAGGTGAGGGGTCGGTTCACGGGCCATGTCGGGCCGGAGGATCTGTCCCGTGTACTGGCGGAACGGCGACGCCAGATCTCGGTCACCGGGCGCGAACTCAGTCCCGCCGACGAACCCATCGCCAGCCTGGACGCCTTCCTGGAGATGCTGGACGAGGTCTACGACCCCCGCGCCCGGCGGCTGAGCGGCAGCGCGATGTTCGGAACCCTGAGCAAGCGCCCGCAACCGTGGACACTGGCCTTCCTGCTGCGCCAGGATGCCTGGAGCGAACGGATGCCGGAACTGCTCGACCAATTCGCGCAGGATCTCTGGGATCCCGAAGAGGGCGGATTCTTCTTTTTCTACGATCCCGATCAGCCCGACCCCGAGCGGGCCCGGGAGACCTCCAAGCGCCTTGATCAGAACGCCGCCTTCCTGTGGCTGTACGCCGATGCCTATCGAAGGTTCGGGGATGAGGCCCACCGACACGTGGTCGAACGCAACCTGGATTACCTTCGCACGCATCTCTGGGATCCGGACCAGCAGCGCTTCTACACCAGCCAGCACTCGGACGGCTTCTACTACGCCCAACCGATGGCGGTACGCCGGACCCTGGCCCCGCCGCCGGTCGACCGGACCACCTACGCCGATGCCTCGGGTCAGGCCATCGCCGCACTGGTACGGGCCGCCGAGGCACTGGATGACCCGACCCTGCTCGAATGGGCGGGTACCGCGCTGGAGGGACTGGAACGCCACCTGCGCTCGGGGGCCGAATACCTGCACGCCCTGCCGCCCGATGGCCCTGCGGAGCTGGCGGGCTACCTGCCCGCTCAGGTCTGGCCAGGCATTGCCTGGAATCTTTATCGGGCAGCGGCGGATGCTCCGGATGCAGGGAGCGAACAGGCATTGCTGGAGGCCGTGTCGGCCTACCTGGATCCTGGTCTCGATGCCTACCGCGAGCGGCGGACGGACGAATTCGAGCCCTGGGTCGAGACACGCACGCAGGCCGCCCTGGCCTGGTGGCTGGCGCGGCTGCCGGCAGCCGATGTCGAGCGGGCGGGCGTGGACCCGGAGCGCGTTCACGCACAGTTGATCATCCCACCGGGCACCGACCCGGACGACGTGGCCCTCGGCTTCTGGGCCCTGGATCGGCGATAAAACGCATGCCCTGACATGAAGGACCCCCACCCGAACGGCCATCACGCCGCCAGCGCCTATGGAATGCGGGAGCTTGCTCCCGCTTTCAACTCGGCCCCAGCCCCGCAGCGGCAGCGAGCCGCCGCACTCCATGTTGCGCTTCAGGATCGGAATCAGGGGTTCCGGGATGGAGCCTCCGAGCCCCTGGCCTCCGTCGCCGGGGAGTCTTCCAGAGCATCGATGAGCCGGATCTCGGGGACCTCGGGACCACGTTCCAGGGGAGCCACATCGGCATAGGGATCGAACCCAACCCCGTGCATGCGGTACAGCCCGAACGCGAGGTAGGCGAGGTTCAGTCCCAGCAACAGCAGCAGCACCCAGCGGATCACCCCCGGCCCTCCCCGCTGAGGCCATCGCTCTGTGCACAGAGCCAGAGTCCGTCCAAGACCAGATCCGGCTCGACCCGAGCCGGGTGATCCAGTAGTTCGGCCAGCCATGGACCGTCGCCACCGGTGAGCCACCATTCGCCGTCGCTGGCGCCGTCCCCGGTCGGCTCGGATCCGAGCCGTTCCACTGCGCCCGCGAGTCCTTGCATCCACCCCTGCAGCAGCGCCTCGGCGGTGTCATGACCGGGGTGGCGGGGCTCCCCTGGAGATGGCGCCCATCCCAGCGCGGGGACGACCTGCGCCTGCAGCTCCGCGGACAGCAGCTCGGATACCGCGGACAGGCCGCGGCGAAACCCCGGGAGAATGTAGCCGCCGAGGTGGCGCCCACCCGCTCCGAGCAGATCGATGGTCACGGCGGAGCCGGCATCGATGACCACCGCCGGTGCCCGTGTACGCCCGAGCACGCCGAGTAAGGCGCAGTAGCGGTCGGCGCCGAACTGGCTGCAATCGTAGTCCAGGCGGAGCCCGCCCAGACCCTTGGGTTTGGGGCGCACACTCCTGACGGCCAGATCGCCATACCGCGCCCGGATGGCATTGCGCAGCCACTGCTCCCGCCCGGCTGGGCCGACCCGCGCCAGCCAGACCGCGCCCGGCGGCGTCTTGGGCAGCGCCTGGTCCGGGGCATCCGCGGATCCCTCCCACTGGCCCTGTTCCAGGACCGCGCCGGATCCGGAACGGACCTGCCACTTAGCACGGCTACTGCCCAGATCGATCAACCAGGTTTCAGTCATCGCCCAGCACCCTCACCGAAATCTCCCCGGAGTAAAGACGCTTCAGGCCATCCGGCCGTTGCAGGAGCAGCGCACCATCGTCGTGATCGATGCCGGCCGCGATCCCTTCCTCGCCCGTGTCCAGCACCCTGATCCTTCGCCCGCGCAGGTAATCCAGCCTTGCATAGTCGTCGGCAACGTGTACGAGGCCGTCCCGCGCGAAACCGTCCCAGGCCCGCACGAGTTCAACAAGGACGGCACGCAGCAGGTCGGGCAAGGCCGCTTTGGCAGGTCCGGGCAGTTGCGAGAGATCGGCAACCCGACGATCCACGCCCAGGGTATGCGCACCGACGCGGTTCAGACCGACCCCAACCACCAGCGCCGGGAGCCGATCCTCCCGTGCAGCGCGTGCCTCGACCAGGACGCCGGCCAGCTTGGCGCCGTCCTCGGTCACCAGATCGTTCGGCCACTTGAAACCGAAGCCGGAGAAGCCGCCACGCTCAAGCCCGCGCGCCACGCCGACGCCGACCGCCAGCGACAGCGCCGGATCCACCGCCTCATCGGGCCGCAGTGCGCGTGCCACCGAGAAGGTCAGGCTGGTGTCGGCGCTGGAGACCCAGGCACGGCCCCTGCGCCCGTGCCCGGCCGTCTGCTCGCGCGCCACGCAGACCTCGTAACTGTCGGGAACCAGGGTGCTCGATTCCAGCAACCGCCGGTTGGTGGAGTCGACGCGTTGCAGGCAGTGCGCAGCACCCCAGCGGCCGGGCAGGTCCGCCTCCAGCCCGTCAGCGAGGCCGCCCAGGCTTCGTTCCCAACCGCTTGGTGAATAGTCAGTCACGGAGGGCTAGAATGCCGGGATGGAATACCGTCACATCCTGACTGCCGCGCTGCTGTCTGTCGCCTGCGGGCTGCTCGTCTGGGCCACGGTGGCCACTGCGGAACTCTATACCTACCTCGATGCGCATGGCACACGAGTGTACACGGACCAGCGGCCGTCGGGAGGGGTGACCTACCGCCGGGTAGGGACCCCCGGCGCCCGCACGACGCCGGGCCGTTCGGCCGGCCAGATCTTCGTCTACCAGTCCCCGACGGGAGAACGCCTGGTCACCAATCAACGGCAGCAGGAGGAAGCGCTGACGCTGATCGCGACCTACGGCCGCCCCACCGCATCGGTCCGCTGCCGGCTCCCGGCGGATGCCGTCATGCCGGTCGGGTCCGGTCCCTTCGATGCGATCATCACGCAGGAGGCAAGTGCCTGGAGCCTCGACCCGCTGCTGATCAAGTCGGTGATCTGGGTGGAATCCTGCTTCGACCAGCACGCGATTTCCCGCGTGGGCGCCCATGGCCTGATGCAGCTGATGCCGGCTACCGCGGCTGAACTCGGCGTGACCGACCGCTTCGACCCGGCGCAGAACATCCGGGGCGGCGTCACCTACCTGGCGCGCATGCTGGATCGTTTCGATCGGGATCTGGATCTGGCGCTGGCCGCCTACAACGCGGGTCCCGGCGCAGTCGAGCGCCACAAGGGCATCCCCCCCTTCCCCGAGACCCGCAACTACGTCGCGCGCGTCAATGCCCACTACCAGCTTCACGCGGCGGCCGCCGACGAGGCCGGAAGGCAGGTCGCGCGGGACTGAGTGCGCGGACTCGCCCCGGCATCAGTGGCGGGGCGCCATCAGCGCCTGGAGATCAACCGCAGCAGGGCCAGCAGGATCACCGCGCCAATGGTCGCCATCAGGAACAGGCCGCCCAGCCCTGCTACGCCGATCCCCATCACCCCGAACAGCCAGCCTCCGAGAAAGGCGCCCAGGATGCCCACCAGCACGTTGAGGAGGATCCCCTGCCCACCTCCATGGATCACGACGCCGGCGATCCAGCCGGCCATGCCTCCCACCACGACGAATACCAGAACCTGCATCAAGGACATCTTGCGCGCCTCACCTTTCTAGGAATGGTTTGCGTGGGCCGATACCGGAATGCTGAAGAAACCAATCTGTGGCAACACAGGCGGAACCTGACCCTCGGACCGGCCTGGCTGCCAAGGGATCGGTTGCCGCTAGCGATCCCACATCACGTAGGCCTCCGCCTCAGCAGCCGCTTCCAGCAACTTCACCAGCGGCAATGCGCGATGTGCCAGGCTGACCCGCTCTTCTCTGGAACCCGGATCACCCTCCGGGCTTCCCGGCAACGCCTCACCACCCTTCGCCTCGACGGCCTGCCGCAGGCGTTGCAGGGCCCCGGGTACGTCTTCCGCGGCAAGCGCGCCGGGTACCGAGGGGCTGTGTCCCATGTACTCGATCAGGGCGAGGGCCACGTCGCCGAACATGGTGATATCGGCATAGGCCGGGGTGCGAAAGGTAACAAGCATCAGGAAATCTCCCAGGAAGAGGAAGGGCTTCAGCATAACCGATCCACCCTCCGATAGCCCCGGCGAGCCCTGCATCTGCAGGGCGTGTCCGCGGGGCTTGTCCTGCCGCGGGGGATCCATCAGAGTCCTGACATCCGCGCGGCCGAACAGGGGCCGCTGTTTTCCAACCACGGAGTCGCCATCCCATGCCGACCCAACGACGCCTCTTTCTCGCTACGGCCGCCGCACTGATCCTGGGCGGCTGTGCCGGCGTACGCCCGGGCTACGAGCGTCCCTCAATCTTGCTGGACTCATTCCACGCCATTCCCTCCGAGGGGATGACGCCGCGTTTTGCGCTGGGTTTGCGGGTCGTGAACCCCAATCCCACGCCCCTGCCCCTCAGGGGCATGAGCTATAACGTGGAATTCGAAGGCTACAGGGTGATCACCGGGGTTGCCGGCAATCTCCCGACCGTGCCGGCCTACGGTGAGTCGCTTATCGAGGTGCAGGCTGGGGTCGACCTGATCAGCGGCCTCAGACTTTTGAACGACCTGCTGCAGGATCCTCAGCGCGAGCGGTTCCGCTACAACCTGCGGGCGCGGCTGGACACGGGCGGCATCAGCCGATTCCTGGTCCTGGAGGAGTCCGGCGAACTTTCGCTGGCATCCCTGCAGCGATAGGAGACGGCGCACCTGCGCTGCCGCCCCCGCTGAGAAGCTGGCGGATCAGCGCATGAACGGCATCATGATGCTTTCCGGGCGGGTGAACCGGTTCATGTCGACGCTCATGCGCCCCATGCTCTGGTTCATCGCGCCCATGCTTTGATTCATGGTCCCCATGTTCTGGTTCATGTGTCCCATGTGATCCGTCATCTCATTCATGCTCGTGCTCATGGTGACGACGTTGGTGGTCATCACGTCCATGCTCTCCTGCACCTGTCCGAAGGTGCTGGCCATGGATGAGGTATTCCCCTCCATGCTGGCGACGTTCGACTGCATGACGTTGATGACCTTGACCAAGGTGGCGATCTCCCCGGTCATCGTCGCCACGTTCTGCGAGAGATCGGCCATGTTCTTGGACATGGTATCCAGGTTGACCTCCATGCTCGGGTCCATACTCCGGGCCATGGTGGACATGTCCCCGGTCAGGTTGTAGATCAGGTAGAAGCCGGACAAGGTGAGAATCCCGATGATCAGCACCGCCGGGTACACCAGGCGCTCGAAGCGGCGCATGCTGCCCTCGAAGGCGCGGAAGAAATTCGTCAGCGCGATCTCGAGTTTGACCATCGCCTTCTGTTCGGGCGACAGGTTTTGGTATTCGGGTGAAAACGTGCGTGGGTCTTTTTCGAACATCCTGTGACGCCTCGACAGCGGTAACCGTACGGAATGCTCAACCCCCGGTTACCCACGGTGGTTGGCAGATTGTGGCCAATGCCCTCGGCCCGGCTAGGCGCGGCACCAACATCCTAGCCGTCGTCGGAAACCGCGCCACAGCGCCGGTTCCAAGCGCAGCTGCGACGATGTGCGCCTGCCCACCCAAGGCAGTAAATTCAAGGCTCTAACCAAGGGAATTTAGACTCTCGTGTCTCGGGCGTCAACGCGGGGGGAATTTGTGGCGGAGAAGGAGGGATTCGAACCCTCGAGAGGCTCGCGCCTCTGCCGGTTTTCAAGACCGGTGCATTCAACCGCTCTGCCACTTCTCCGAGCTCCGCATTCTCCCGGAACCCGTACCCACCTGACAACTCAGAGGCTTCGATGCGCGCCCGCATGGGCGCGTGAGAAGGAGGGATGGATTCGGGCTGCGCCCTCACCCTGCGGGCGCCGCCTGCGGCGACGTCCTGCGGCGGCTGGCGCCGCCTGGTCGAACCCTCGAGAGGCTCGCGCCTCTGCCGGTTTTCAAGACCGGTGCATTCAACCGCTCTGCCACTTCTCCAAGCCCCGCATTCTCCCGGAACCCGTACCCACCTGACAACTCGGACGCCATCGCTCCGCGCCCGGACGGGCTGCAGCGTCGTCAGGCATAGACCTTCGTCTATTCTCCGCATTGCCCTTTTTCATTGGTGCTACAGACACCGTTGGCCATATCCTCGCTTCGTAATCCATTGACCAGGGCTTATACTGGCGGGCGGTTTGTGGTGTGGGCATCGGACGCGACCTCATCTTCGACTTTGCGCGCGTGGTGCCGGAAGCGGGATGCCCAGCCCCTCTTCAGCGCCCAACCGTCTCCTGGACGAACTCAAGGTTCCTGAATGAATCCGCTTCTGCTCCGGCTCTTCCCGTTCATGCGCTGGCAGCGCCCGAACCGGGACATCCTGAAGGCTGACTTCTCTGCCGGGCTCGCGGTGGCACTGGTCCTCGTGCCCCAGTCCATGGCCTACGCGGCACTGGCCGGCCTGCCCCCGGTGTATGGCCTGTACGCCTCGCTGCTACCCGTGATCGTCGCCGCCCTTTGGGGTTCTTCCAACCACCTCGCGACCGGACCGGTGGCGGTGGTGTCGCTACTCACGGCCACGGCCCTGATACCGCTCGCAAGTCCCGGATCCGGCGAGTTCATCGCGCTCGCGATCCTGCTGGCCTTTCTCGTGGGCGTCATCCAGCTGTCGATGGGTCTGCTGCGCATGGGGGCCCTGGTCAGCTTCATCTCCCACCCTGTGATCGTCGGCTTCACCAACGCGGCGGCCCTGATCATCGGTCTGTCGCAGCTGAACAAGCTCCTGGGCGTGCCCATCGATACCAGCGGGCACTTCATGGTCGGCCTCTGGGGCGTGTTTACGGAGTTGACCCGTCTCCACTGGGGCACACTGGCCTTCGGCGTAGGCGCCATCCTGATCATGGTCGGCACGAAGCGGTTCGCTCCCAGGATCCCCGGAGTACTGGCCGCCGTGGTCATCGCAACGGCCCTGAGTTGGGCCGTGGGCTTCGAGCGCAAGGCCGAGATCGACCTCGCGCAGGTCGCTCCGGCCCAGGTCTCCGAGCAACTCGCCACCTGGACCGAGTTGAAGGTCCGAAGCCGTGCCCTCGACAACCAGGTCCGTGAGCGCACAGCAGCCGCCGAAGATGCCGATCCGATGGAAGCCGCCGCGTTCCGCTACGAAGCCGAATTGCTGCGTATCGAGGCCGACGCCGTGGGCAGTGAGGCCAGGGCACTGCAGAAGGAGCTGCGCGACATCCGTCTCCTGAGGCTCGCCGCGAATGGCGATGAGCCCCCGCGCTTCGTCGCCCAGCACGCGCTGGAGCCGGGCCAGGAAACGGTAGGCCCCGCCTGGCGCGTGGACGGCCTCGAAGACGCGACGGTGAAACTGAACGCAGGCGGCAAGGTGGTGGGCAACATCCCTGCTGGTCTGCCGTCCCTGGCCATGCCCGATCTCAGCCTGACCACCGTCGCAGCACTGTTCACGGCCGCGTTCGTCATCGCCCTGGTGGGCTTCACCGAGGCCATCGCCATCGCCCGCGCCATCGCCGGGAGGACCGGGCAACGTCTCAACCCGAACCAGGAACTGATCGGCCAGGGCCTGGGGAATCTCGCGGGCAGTTTTACTCAGGGCTACCCGGTCAGTGGATCCTTTTCGCGCTCCGCGGTGAACCTGAACAACGGTGGGCGCACGGGTCTGTCCTCCGTTTTCACCGCCCTGCTGATCCTGCTGGTGCTGCTGTTCCTGACGCCGCTCTTCTATCACCTGCCGGAGGCCGTTCTCGCGGCCATCATCATCATGGCGGTGGTCGGCCTGATCAATTTCAAGGCCATTCACCACGCCTGGCTGGCGAGTCGCCACGACGGGATCGCAGCAATCGTCACCTTCGTCGCCACACTGGCGGTGGCCCCAAGCCTGGATATCGGGATCCTGATCGGCGTCGGCCTGGCGGTGGGCCTGTTCCTGTATCGCACCATGCGCCCCCGCGTCTCGGAACTGGCCCGCTACTCGGACGGCACCTTGCGCGAGGCCCAGCGCTACGGGCTGAAGGCCAGTGAGGAAATCGGCCTTCTGCGCTTCGACCGTTCGCTGTACTTCGCCAACGTGCCCTATTTCGAGGACGCGGTACTGGAATTAGCCGCACGTCATCCCAATGCCAAGTACCTGATCGTGGTCACCAAGGGCATCAACGAGATCGATGCCTCGGGGGAGGAAGTGATCCATTCCCTGGTCGATCGCCTGAAGGCACGCGGCGTGACCCTGGTCTTCGCCGGACTCAAGGCACAGGTGCTGGAGGTGATGGAGCGCACCGGTCTGGACAAGGTGATCGGCACGGAAAACATCTTCCGCTCCACCGATGCCTCGGTTGCTGCGGTGCAGGCCCGCGTGGCGAGCGACAAGGAGAAGGAAAAGCCCGAGGAGTGAACCCCGTGGCGGGTGGGTGGGCCATGGGCTGGCGCCCCCGGCCGCCAACCAGAGTTGGAACACACGAGGTAAACCGCAATCAAAGGCAGGCAGGCTGCATATGCCGGCGCCTGCGGGTACACTGCGCAGCATTCAACGCTTCAACAGGAGGAGCCAGCCGTGGCAGAAGAACGCCTTGCCCGAGCCCGTACGGGCCACACCACCGTCGCGGAGACCATCCGCACCAATCAGGTCATCCGCAACACCTACCTGCTCCTGTCCCTGACGCTGGCCTTCAGCGCCGTGATGGCGTTCACGGCCATGGCGATCAACGCCCCGCCCGTGCATTGGATCCTGATGATCGGGGTACTGATCGGCGGCCCGTTCGCGATCCATGCCGCCCGCAACTCCATCTGGGGATTGGTGCTGACCTTCGTCTTCACCGGCGTGCTCGGATTCTTCCTCGGACCCATCCTGAGCATGTATCTCGGCCTGCCGAACGGCCCGCAGATCGTGGGCAACGCCTTCGGCACCACGGCGGTGGCCTTCGTTGCGCTGTCCGGCTATGCACTGACCACCAAGAAGGACTTCAGCTTCCTGGGCGGCTTCCTGATCGTCGGCCTGGTGCTGGCGCTGGTCGCCATCGTGGCCAACCTCTTCCTGGGCATCCCTGCCCTGTCGCTGACCATCTCGGCCGCCGTCGTCCTGCTGCTGTCCGCGGCCATCCTGTACGACACCAGCCGCATGATCCACGATCGCGAGGCCAACTACATCGTGATGACGGTGTCCCTGTACGCCAACCTCTACGTGATGTTCCTGCACCTGCTGAACCTGTTCCATGCCCTCACCGGCGACAGCTGAGCTTTGCGGCAAACCCCAAAACAAGCCCCGCCCGCCGGGGCTTGTTTCATTCTGGGCCCGGGAATACCTTAGAACCTTTGTATCCAGGGCGGTGAGATGAGGGGCGTCTTTCTCGATCTGAACACGGTGGACCGGGGAGACCTCGATCTGGAACCGCTGCGGCAGGCCCTGCCGCACTGGGACTTCTTCCAGCGCACCGCCCCGGGGGAGATTCCGGAGCGGATCCGGGATGCGGAGGTCGTCGTCACGAACAAGGTCTTCCTCGGCCCCGAGGCCATCGCGGCGGCCTCGCGCCTGAAGCTGGTCTGCACGGCGGCCACCGGCACCAACAACATCGACCTCGCGGCCACATCGGAGCGCGGCGTGCCAGTTTGCAATGCGCGCAACTACGCGACCGACTCCGTGGTCCAGCACGTCTTCGCCCTGCTGCTGACGCTGGTGACGCGGATGGATGCCTACCGGGCCGACATCCGCGCGGGGCGCTGGAGCGAATCCGACCAGTTCTGCCTGCTGGACCACCCGATCCGCACCCTGGCCGGGATGCACCTCGGCATCGTTGGCTACGGGGTGCTCGGACAGGCCGCCGGCAGGATGGCGGAGGCCTTCGGCATGCGGGTCACGGTGGCGGGCAGCCTGCGCCCCGACGCGGTCGGCGCCGACGACCGCCCGGCCCTGGACGCCCTCCTTCCCGAACTCGATGCACTCAGTCTGCACTGCCCGCTGACCGAGCGGACCCAGGATCTGATCGACAAGCGACGCCTCGCGAAGATGTCGTCCGGCAGCCTGCTGATCAACACTGCCCGCGGCGGCCTGGTCGAACCCAGGGCACTCGCGGAAGCCCTGCGCTCAGGCCATCTCGGCGGCGCCGGCATCGACGTGGTGGATCCCGAACCCCCTCCAGCCGACCATCCGCTGCTGGCACCGGACATCCCGAACCTGGTACTGACACCCCACACGGCCTGGGCCGCCCGCAGCGCGCGCCAGAACGTGCTCGAAGAGGTGCGAGCCAACATCGAGGCCTTCCTTGCCGGGGCTCCGCGCAACGTCGTGGCGTCATGAATCCGCCCGAAGGCCAGTCCGTGATGGAACTCGAGCGCCGCATCGAGGAACTGGAGATCCGCATCGCGCATCAGGAATACGCGCTGCAGGGCCAGGGCGAGGAATTGCTGCACCTGCAACAGGCCAACACCCGGCTCACCCGCCAGCTTCTGGAACTCTCGGAGCGCGTGCAGGCGCTGGCAGCCCAGCCGGCCGGCGACCCCGCGGATGAACCACCGCCACCACATTACTGAGGTGCCCGCCCGCAACCCGGAAGCGGCCCCGTCTCTGCGCGCCGGACCCAGCCGCACAGTGCGGACCCCTAACGCGCGTAACGCGCGGCACGCCTGTCGATTCGAACCCGCCTCAACGGTCATGACAACTGCGGGACCGTCCCTGCCGCTCACGGCGCGCCCATGCCCCTGACCTTCCAATCTGCCTCCGGCTGTCCCGAACACTCACGAGGCATTGCCGAAGCCTTGATCGCCCACGGCCTAATCTCGAGGGAGGAACAGGACCCCGACGGCCTGTTACTGGCCTGCGGTCCGGAGGGCCTGACTCTGACCGCCAGGGGAGCAAATCAGCAGCTATCCCTACACCTCGATTTCGTCTGCGGCCCGCAGGGCTACCGTCTCGCGCATGCCGGACATGCCCGGGAGGATCTGGTCCGCGCCCTGGGCCGGCTGCCGGGGGGCAGCACGGTCATCGACGCCTCCACCGGGCTAGGGCGGGACAGCCTGGTGCTCGCAGCCCGAGGCTTCCAGGTCATCGCGTTGGAACGGCACCCGATACTCGCCGCGCTCTTTTCCGATGCCCTGCAGCGCGCCGCCGGACACGACGCACTGGACCCCCTGCTGACGCGCCTGGACTTTCACCAGGCGGATGCCGGGGAATGGCTGGCGAAGAACGACCTGCTCTTTGACGCGGCAGTCTTCGACCCGATGTTCCCGCCACGACGCAAGGACGCGGCGGTGAAGAAGGAGATGCAGATCGTGCACCAGCTCATGGGCGCCAACGCAGATCCCGATGCCCCGGCCACGCTGGCGACCCTGAGGCGCCACGTCCGGCGGCGCGTGGTGGTCAAGAGGCCGCTGCATGCGCCACACCTCGGCAACCAGACCCCGGCACACGAGCTTCGTGGCCGCAGCACCCGGTTCGATATCTATCTTCCCGGCTGAGTCCCGCCGAGGATCAGCCGCATCCCGTCGATCCGGTGGGGCGGCACCTCCAGGTTGCGCATCGCCGGCTGGCCCTTGTAGACGCGCCCAGCGAAGTCATAGCGACCCTGGCGGCAGCGGTCGCGGAAGCCGCCCTCCCAGTCCCCTTCCGCGCCCGGCGGCACGATCTCGAGATCACAGCCGAGGTCCGTGCTCTCCGCGTAGACCACCAGCCATTCGGGAACCCAGCCCCGATGGGGTGCCGACATGCCGCGCGGCCTCCGGTCGAAACGCGAGGCCGGGTCGTACAGGGCCTCGTCCTCCGCTAACGCCTCGAACATCCCCCGGTCGCGGTGCAATACGAGAACACGGCGACCGTTCCACGAGAGACGCAACTCCTCGCCGGCATCGATGCCCCGCAGGTCGACCTCCAACGGCAGTTGGATGTTGCCTCCGGGCCGGGAGAACAAGCCGCTGATCAGCAGAACCACGAAGAAGACCAGCGCGAACAGGCCCATCAGCTTCAACGTGACCCGGAGGCGCAGCCGTGCTGCGGTGTTTCGATCCATGTGGGCTTGACCCGATTCTTGCTGGAAAGATCCGCATGGCCCACTAGCCGGACAACACAGGGCTTAGCGGGTAGAATCCGCCCCATGAGCCGAAGAGACAGCTTCACCCGGGATCGCCGTTACGTCGGCATCCACAACGACCTCCATGGCGGCATGACCGCGATGGGCGGAATCATCAAGGACGCCTGGGTCTTCGGACTGATCCCGGAGACCGAGACCGGCGAGGGCTGGCAACTGGCGCAGATCCAGATGCTGCACGACCGGGTGGCCGCGGAATGGGACAAGTACGGCCTCCTGGTTCGCAACCTGCCGCCGGAACTCGGCGAGCGTCACAGCCGGATCCACACCGAGGCGATCGAACGGGCGCGCGAGCTCAGCTGGGAACCCGGGCTGGACGTGGACAGCGACATGAGCGACAGCGAAGGATCCGTGCTACCGAAGTAGCCTGATCAGTCGCGGAAGTTCTGGTACTGCAGGGGGCGGTCGAAGGTCTGGGCGCGCAACAGGGCGATCACCTGCTGCAGGTCGTCCCGCTTCTTGCCGGTCACGCGGATCTGATCTTCCTGCAGGCTGGCCTGCACCTTGATCTTGGCGTCCTTGATCAGCCGCTGGATGCGCTTGGCGAGATCCGCCTCGATCCCCTGTCGGATCAGGATGTCCTGCTTCACCGCCATGCCGGACTTGGCGACCTCCTGCGGGTCCATGCAGGCGACGTCGATGCCGCGCTTGGCGAGCTTCATGCGTACAATATCGAGAACCTGTTCGAGCTGGAACTCCGCGTCGCCCTTCATCTGGATGGTCGTGTCGCTCAGCTCCACGGCGGCGGACGTTCCCTTGAAATCGAAGCGGTTCTCGATCTCGCGCCGCGCCTGATCGACGGCATTGCGCAGTTCGGGAAGATCCACCTCGGACACCACATCGAAAGACGGCATTGCAACCTCCGTTAACGGGAAAACGACTCATGGCGGTTCGTACACTGATTGTACTCGGAGCCGGTTTTTCGGGCCTCGCCGTGATCCTCGGCGCGTTCGGCGCCCATGGACTCGAGGCGCGCCTGTCGGAACGGGCGCTGGCGACCTGGCACACCGGCGTGCAATACCACTTCACCCACGCCTTGGCGCTGCTGCTGCTCGCGGCCCTGTGGGAACGCGTCAGCCCCGGTTGGGGACTCACCGCGGCGGTCGCGTTCGTGCTCGGGATCCTGCTGTTCTCAGGCAGTCTCTACGCCCTGGCGCTGGGCGCCCCGCGCGCCCTCGGCGCCGTCGCCCCGATCGGCGGGACGCTGTTCATCCTGGGCTGGCTGGCGTTGGCGGTTGCCGCGCTGCGCAACACGGGGTGAAGGCCTGCGCGCAAAGGCTGCCCACCGGCAAAAAACGACGAACGGGCCTTGATCCATCGAACCAACAGGTCCTGCGATCATGGAGTGCGGCGGCTTGCCGCCGCTGTGCGTGTTCGACACCATCCCGACGCCCAATAGCGGGAGCAAGCTCCCGCACTCCAGATGGCGCTGGGCCAGGGGATGGGCTTCTGCAGGCACAGCCCGGGTCGTCACAGCGCGCGCGGCCGCACCCATGGAGTGCGGCGGCTCGCCGCCGCTGTGGGGAGCCGGAATGTATGTGCAGGGAGAGACGGGTCAATCGGGCGCCTGCTCGTGACCCATCGCGTGTAGGTGGGCCTCCAGTTCGGCCATGACCTCGAGGGCCCTGCCCTTTTCCAGGGCGCGGTCGATCTGTTTCAGGACCGGCAGGGACTTCGCCTGTCCGCGCAGAGGCATCCGGGCCAGACTGAACGACAGGGTTCGGAACTGCCGGAAGAAGAGGTAGCTCAGGGTCGCGATGATCAGCGCGGCCCAGGTGTTGCCGCCGAACCAGACCCAGATGGCGACGCCATAACCGACGAAGGTGGCAACGAAGATCCCCACCGCGATGCGATGCGTTCGCGCGATGACCTCTTCGAAGACCGCCCGATGCTCGACCACAAACTCACGCTCGAAATACACGATAATGCCCCGCCACCACTTCTTCGGCCGCGCAGTATAAGGCAGCAGGCCGGCAACGCCATCGAACGCGGGCATACCCGCCCTACTCCGAGACATCATGACCTGGACCCCCGACCTCGCCGCCTTCGGCAACCGCCTGCGCAAGAACGCGCGCCACTGGGCGCGCTGGGCCCGGCGTGAGGACACCGAGTGCTTCCGCGTCTACGACCGTGACCTGCCGGAGTTCCCGTTGCAGATCGACTGCTACGGCGATCGTGCGCACGTGCAGCTGCTGCACAAGGGCCGCTGGACCGACCCGGAGGTCCTGGACCGCTACGGGCCGGATCTGCTGGACACGGTGGCGGCGGCGTTGACCGATGGCGACACCACGCGGCTGACCGCGAAGATCCGCGAACGGGGCCGCGGCGGCGAACAGTACGCCGAGAGCGGACAAACCGAAGGCGAGGCCTTCGTGGTGCGCGAACACGGCCTGCTGTTCGAGGTAAATCTGGAGCGCTACCTGGATACCGGCCTGTTCCTGGACCATCGCAGCACTCGGGCAAGGGTGCGCGCCGAGGCCCAGGGCAGGCGATTTCTGAATCTCTTCGCCTATACCGGGAGTTTCACGGTCCATGCCGCCGCCGGCGGCGCCCGTTCCAGCCTGACGCTGGATCTTTCCAACACCTACACCGACTGGGCGCGGCGCAACCTGGCGCTGAACGACCTGGACCGACCGGAACACCAGGTGTTCGCGACGGACGTGCTGCGCTGGCTGGAGGGCAATCCCAGGCGCGACGAGAGCTTCGACCTGATCGTGCTGGACCCGCCGTCGTTCTCCAACTCAAAGCGCATGGATACCAGCTTCGACGTGCAGCGCGACCACGCGTGGCTGATCAACCGTACGCTGCTGCGCCTTGCACCGGACGGGTTGCTGATCTTCTCCAGCAACCGCCAGGGATTCGAACTCCATGCTCCGGAGATCACGACCGGCGGGATCCTCGAGATCACTCGCAAGACGACGCCGCCCGACTTCCAGCGCCACCCCCCGCATCGCTGCTGGGAGATCCGGCACTAGCAGCCTACTGCGCGGAAGAGATCCTTCCCTGCGCGGCGCGCCAACGCTCGAAGGTGGGGTACTCCTCGTAGGCCCGGGTCAGCACGAAGTCCATCACGTTGCGCAGCCGGTTCAACGCCACCACGGAGTCGATGCGGATGATCTCCCTGCCCTTTTCGTCGAAGAAGACCATGGTCGGCGCCCAGTGGATATCAAGGCTCTCACCCCATGCGCGCGCGGTGGTCCGCTCGCCGCTGGGCGTGATCACGGGGGTCTCCGCATCCAGGTCCAGTTGGACGGCATCGAACAGCTGCACCTGGTGCAGCACGGTGGGGTCATTGAGCGGCTCTGAATGGAGCACATCGCAGGCGTGGCAGGCACGCCGTTCGAAGAAAACCACCAGCGGGCGTTGCGCCGGAATCCGCGAACGATCGAGCATGTGCGGCGGACTCTGGAAGAACTCCTGATGGTTGATGTCGTCGGTGTCGAATTTCGGCGGGGGATCGGCGCGCTCGAGGTAGTCGCGGAAGCTCGACTCCCGATCGTGGCGATCGATCACGTATTCGAGCGCCGCACGAAAGCGGTAGGGCGGATAGTACCCGCGGATGCGGTGAATCTCGTTGCCATCCGCGTCGAAGAACGTGAAGGCGGGGGTGAAGTTGAGGCGCCGCTGCACCGCGAAAGTCCGCTCGCTCATCGTCTCGCCGTCCAGGGTCACGACCTCGCGGCTACCCTGTACATCCACGGCCACCACGTCGAAGTGCTCGGAAAAATACTGTCGGATGTCGGGTTCCGCCAGATTCTTCTCGATCATGGCCTCGCAGTAGGGGCAATGGTCCATTCCGAAATAGATGGCCAGCCCTTTTTTGTCCCGTCCCAGAGCCCGCTCGAGATCCTCCCGGAAATCCAGGAAACTGAGCTCAAACCACTCCGGTGTGTGCAGGCCGATCTGGCGCGGCGTGTCATCGATGTCGAGTGCGTCCAACGGGTCCGCGGCATACAGGGTCCCGGCCGGCAGCAGCGAGAGTGCCAGCAGGGCTGACCCGAGCCACGCCGACGCTGCGAAACGAAGTCTTGATCCCATCTTGGACGGCTCCTGGGTGAAGGCTCACATCACCGGACAGAACCCGCATCGGCGCCCCCGTGGCGGCTGGACATCGACACCCTGCCCGACAAGTTGCGGGCGCCAAACCAGGTGCGGGGACGCCTCGCGTTCAACCTACTTGGACGGTGGAACCAGCCGTTCTGTTCCACCGAGGTAGGGCCGCAGCCGTTTCGGGATCACGATGCTGCCATCAGCCTGCTGACAGTTCTCCAGCAGCGCCACCAGGGTTCGCCCCACAGCCAGGCCGGAACCATTCAGGGTGTGCACCAGCTCGGGCTTGGCACCCGCCTCGGGACGGTACCGAGCCTGCATGCGCCGGGCCTGGAAATCTCCGAAGTTCGAGCACGAAGAGATTTCGCGGTAGGCCTGCTGGCCCGGCAGCCAGACCTCGATGTCATACGTCCGGGCCGCCGCGAAACCCATGTCGCCGGTGCTGAGCAACATGACACGATAGGGAAGCTCCAACGCCTGCAGTACAGACTCCGCGTCGCTGAGCAATCCCTCCAGCGCCGCGTCGGAATCTTCCGGGCACACAATCTGCACCAGCTCCACCTTCTCGAACTGGTGCTGCCGGATCAGGCCACGGACGTCGCGGCCGTAGCTGCCCGCCTCGGACCGGAAACAGGGCGTGTGGGCGACCATCTTCAGCGGCAGGTCCCTGGCATCTAGAATCTGCTGGGCGACGAGGTTGGTCACCGGCACCTCGGCCGTGGGTATCAGCCGGAAGCCCTGCTCGCTGTTCACCGCAAAGAGGTCGGCATCGAACTTCGGGAGCTGCCCCGTACCCATCAGGGCGGTCGGATTCACCAGGTACGGGACGTAGACCTCCAGATAGCCATGCTCGCGGGTGTGCAGATCGAGCATGAACTGAGTCAGGGCGCGATGCAGCCGGGCCATCTCCCCTCGCATCACCACGAACCGGGCCCCGGACATGCGCGCGGCCGCCTCGAAATCCAGCCAGCCGCCGGGGATACCGAGATCCACATGATCCAGCGGCTCGAACTCGAGTTCGATCCGCTCACCGACGCGCCGCACCTCGACATTCGCGGACTCGTCCGGACCTTCCGGCACCCCGTCCTGGGGCAGATTCGGGACCTGCAGCAGCAGATCCTCCAGCTCACCCTGAACCTGCTGGAGATCCTGCTCGCACTGCTTCAGTTCTTCGCCGAGTTCACCCACCGCCGCCCGCAACGGCTCGATGTCCTCGCCGCGCGCCTTGGCCTGACCGATGGACTTGGACCGTGTGTTCCGTTCGTTCTGCAGCTCCTGCGTGCGCACCTGCAGGGACTTGCGCCGCGCCTCCAGGTCGAGGAAACGCGCCTTGTCGAAGGTGAAACCCCGGCGCGCGAGCGCCGCCGCGGCCGCAACGAGATCCTGCCGCAGAATGCGGATGTCTAGCATGGCTGAAACCAATCGATAGCAGAAAACCCTGCAGTCTACGGTCGGCCCTGAAAAACGTCCATGTTGGGCACGCGCACCGCCGGAGGCTCTTGGCTCCAGCATGGCAAACCGACCACAAGCCGACGTCCGCGCTTCCGGCTTTATGCGCCAATCAGTTCCGAGTACAGGGCATGATAGGCCGCTGCCATGGCCTCGATCGAGTGATTCCGACTCAGATGTTCCAGTGCGAGCGAGGCACGCCGTCGCGCCTCATCAGGCCGATCTAGCACCTCGCGCAGACAACGCGCCACGTCGCTGGGATCGCCGGGCCTGGCAAGCCAACCGCGCTCATCATCGCCGATAAGCTCGGGTATTCCTCCCGCTCGGGTCGCCACCACGGGAACGCTGTAGGCAAACGCATCCAGAATCGCGGTCCCCAGCCCTTCAGTCCGGGACGTCAGCGCAAACACATCCATCACTGCGTAGTAGGCCCATGGATCGGGCTGAAAACCCTCGAAGATGATCTGCTCTCGCAGCCCCAGCTCCGCAACCTGACGTTCCAACAATGCCCGATCGGGACCATCACCAACCAGAACCAGGATAAGGTCGTCGCGACTCAAAGCCAGTTTGGCGAAAGCATGAATCAGGGTTGAGGGATCCTTGTGTCGGGCGACCAAGGCACCCACCGTACCGATGACCCGTCGCCCCTGGAATCGGTCGCGCAGCTCTGCGAGCCGCCCCGGGGCCGCATCGTGCGCAGCGGGCACGGAACTCGGGATGACCCGCAACGGACCCAGCGCCGGATCCCAGGCCAGAATCACCTCCCTAACCGCGTTCGAGATCGCCACCAGGCGGTCCACCCGGCGATATTTCAGGTGGGTCAGCCAACCGCTGCCAAGTGGATTATCGACTCGCCGCGTCGCCACTATCGGCGCCCGATGCCAGGGCTTTGCGGCCACCGCGAAGCCAACCGCACGCGCCTCATGGGCGTGTACCACGTCATGCCCGCGCAGCCTTCCAATCGGCGGCAGTCGCCCTGCCTGCAGCACTTCGAAACCCTCGCTCCGTGCCCTCTCCGCGAGCGTCCCGCCCGAACGGGCCAGCAACGTATTCTGTACCCCAAGGTTTCGGAGGCCCTCCATGAGAAGCACGGTCTGCCGCTCTCCCCCTCGCCAACCCCGCGCGAAGTTCACGTGGAGGATTCTCATCCTCGAGATCCCGCAAGCAGATCTCTGTATAGGGCCAAGGTCCTGTCGACGGTCGTATCCACATGAAACGTGGTCTGCAGTCGCAACCTGGCCTCGTGTCCCATGCGCAAGCGGAGTTCAGGGTCTCTCGCGAGGC
>Ga0209498_1000379_pt1 | contig 27223 bp, 20 predicted proteins | sample WalLakDeSediment_FD_184131 | JGI IMG/M metagenome (GOLD analysis project Ga0209498, IMG submission 184131) | Lake sediment microbial communities from Walker lake, Nevada to study Microbial Dark Matter (Phase II) - Walker Lake 11/02/13 Deep... | ecosystem: Environmental > Aquatic > Freshwater >...
CCGAATAACCCTACTTTATGTTCAGTAAGAAGATCAATTGTGCGCTGAGGAAGAGGATTGCCTTCATTACACCAGAAATCCCAGCCGATATCTGCGTGAATATATTCGGCATCAAAACCGACTGCATTTAAAACTCTTATTGATTCCGGTAATACTGTTTTACCAATGCCGTCACCGGGCATTGAAACTATAGTTCTTTTCATAAAGATATTTCCTGAAAAAAGTGAATAAATAACGCCATCAAACTTAGATAAATGGCTTTAGCTAAACAAGATTTTTTGGTCTCCGGTAATCGGTTTCGGAACCGATTTTTATAGTAAATTTAGCATTAGAATATTTAATTGATGAATAATTCACTTTGGCTTTTTAAATACCATTAAAATGAAAAAGAATTCCAAGCTTAACCGAACTTTAAAATTACGGGATGAAGAATTTCATAAGTATAGATCCAATTTGATTAAACTGAGAAAAAAGGTAAGTACAGATCAGGTTGTAAATAGAATAATCAATCAGGATTTTCTTGAGGCGATTGAATTTTTCCCGGATAATTTTGTCGACTTACTTTTTATTGACCCGCCATATAATCTTACTAAGCGATTTAACAGTCTTTCGTTTAAAGAAATGAGAAATAAACAATATGAAGAGTGGCTTGAATCCTGGCTGAGCAAATTATTTTTTCTGCTTAAAGATAATGCTTCAATTTATATTTGCGGCGATTGGAAATCATCATCAGCTATTTTTAATGTTGGCTCAAAATTTTTTAACGTAAGAAACAGAATAACCTGGGAGAGAGAGAAGGGAAGAGGAGCAAATACTAATTGGAAGAATTGTACCGAAGATATATGGTTCTTCACAAAATCTAAGACGTACACATTTAATATTGATACTGTAAAACTGAGAAGGAAAGTTTTAGCTCCATACAGGGACGAAAAAAGAAATCCAAAAGACTGGGGACAGAATAAAGAAGGTAATTTCAGAGATACATTTCCATCAAATATCTGGAATGATATTTCAGTACCATTCTGGTCAATGCCGGAAAACACAAATCATCCCACACAGAAACCTGAAAAATTGCTGGCTAAAATAATTCTCGCCAGCACCAATAAAGGTGATCTTGTGTTTGATCCATTTCTCGGCTCCGGTACTACTGCTGTGGTAGCCAAAAAACTTGGAAGAAAATATGTTGGTGTCGAAGTCGATGAATACTACTGCTGTCTTGCAGAAAAAAGATTGGAGTTGGCGGAAAAAAACAAAAGGATTCAGGGTTATGAAGATGGAGTTTTTTGGGAAAGGAATACTTTGACAGATCAGGTTAACAGTCAGAAGTTAAATGTCAAACCAAAATGAATGTTTCTTATTATCTTTAATTGTTAATTTTCAATTGTTTAGGACGTGAGATAGTAATTAGTAGTATAAAAATTCCGTTAGGCTATTTTATCTCACGTCCTGAATTTTTAATTGATTTTGGGTGCCGGTTAACAAGTGATTGCCCAACTCCGTCAGGTCCGGAAGGAAGCAGCGGTAAGCATAAGTTTGTGTAGCCGGTTACCCTTTTTTATTAAATGGTGGGATTAAGAATTCTAATTTTCCTTTTCCGACTTTGGTCTTTTCAGGAAAAGATATTTTTGCGATAGTTCCTGGTGATATTCTGGCTTTAATATCATCAACACCTATCATTGCTGATATATGCATAGAAATATCCGGCTGGTGTCCTACTATTGCAATATTCTCAAGGTCTAAAGCGGCAGCAAGATTCAGCAGGTCATCTATCTGACCTCCATTTAATAGTGAAAGCTCCACAACAACTTCTGTATTAATAGCAAAGGCTTCCTTTATTATTTCGGCAGTTTGTTTTGCCCGTTTGAGAGGAGAAGAAAGAATGATATCAAAACTGTCAACAAAATTTTTCCATAACAAAGAAGAGTTTCTTAATACGATTATACCTTCCTCTGTAAGTGCTCTCTCTTCATGAGGCTTATTATCAGAGGTTGGTTCTGCCTCGCCATGTCTGATCAGGTATATATTCATTCAGTAATTGATCTCAATGTTTCCTAAATACTAAAAGCAATCGATTTTAAATGAATTGATAATTTCTGAGAAAAACTTGCTCTTTTCAAGATAAATTGATTTTGGACATTGAAAGAGAAGGAAGTATTTATTTGCACCACAGGTGTGTTCAAAAATCTGGAGATAACTTTCTCCGATTTCAAAAACTGCACTCGTCCTGATATGATACTGTCCTTTTTGAGTTTCTGAAAGAACGTAGGGTGAATACTTCTCTCCATCCTCACCGCTTGGTATGGATAAAATAGTAAAACTTGAGTTCAATGATTTGTAAATAAACTTTTCTCCCTTCAGCGGTTGCTTCACAAGTTTATCTTCAATGTATCGCGGAATCTCTCCCCATTCATCGTCGAGAGAGATCTTATAACGCCTGTCTTTTACTTCTCCTTTTGGATCGCTAAACTCTGCTGTGATTTGTGGTTTGGTTATAAGCCAGCTGTAGTCTTTTATTTCCTGCTTAACATAATTATTAAACCAGTCTGAACGGCTTGAGTATTTTTTTGTTGCAGAACTTAGATAGAATGTATCGATACGATTATTGATTCTCCTATCCTGTACGCCAGTTATTTTTGTCAAAATATAGTCATCAGTTATTGCTTCAATAGTCTGGAATGATTCGATATTATCCTTTCCCAAGCGACTTATTGCACGGTAAATCAGTGATGCTGAGCCATCAAAAATTTCATAAATAGAAAGACGATCGAGGGATAAAACATCTTTGGTAAAAAATCTTTCCTGCACAAAAACAAATTTGCGTTCGCCAACCTTTACAAATTCTGAACTCAGATATCCATTAAGTGATTTGTCCAGCAAATAGAAATTCAGACTACCGTCGTAAATTGCAAACACATTCAAGGTTGGATCGGCATATTCAAGTATAACTGAGAAAAAACGTTGGTCGTCAATGAGGATGCTGTCAATATACAATTGATTAAAATCGCTCTTCCCGATGTGTTTTGGAGTAAGCATCCCCTGCAATTTATTGTTTGAATCAACATCGCCTGAAATTGCATCAATAATTGTTTTACGCAAACTGGCTTTATTAAACTGATTATCATCAGTGCCGCAGCCGAAGTTTAGTATAGCTGATAGTGTTATTACAGCAAAGAATATTATTCGCATTAAATTGTCCTCTCTAATCAATAGTAAAAATAATAATTATTTTTGAAATATTTATTTGATAGGCTATATTTCTTGAGGCGTTCAATTAAGTATTATCTCATATTTGAATGATTTCACTTGAATAGAATAAAACTGCTAAGTTTCTTATTATTTTTCTTCTGTAATAGTCTCTTTGGACAAAAGATTGAAATTCCCTCATTGGCTTTATCAGGAATAAGCTTTTCGGTAAAAGGTGAAGGATTTCCAGATAGCTTAAATTCTATAAATGTTCTTTTAATCGCTGAAGATGTTTCAGAAGAATATACTCTAAATCTAACTGAAGGTTCATTCGATACAACACTTACGATTAACGACTCAGGAAATTATCGGGTTGCTTTTTCTGGTATTAAATACGATGAGACAACGATAAATGTAATTCCAGGAATTCTAAGTATAATCCCGCCGCTTCTTGCAATTGCGCTCGCATTAATTTTCAGACAGGTGGTGATCTCACTTATTCTCGGAATTTATTCAGGTGCTTTTTTCATTTATGGATTCGATCCTCTTGCTGCATTTTTAAGATTGATCGATAAATATGTAATCGAGGCAGTCAGCGATGTTTCTCATGCACAGATTATTGTGTTCACTTTGCTCTTTGGCGGAGTGATTGGTTTGATTTCCCGAAGCGGCGGAACAACCGGAATAGCAAACTCGCTTTCAAAATTTGCTAAGACGAGAAAATCAGGAATGATCTCTACCTGGCTTTCAGGATTAATTATTTTCTTTGATGATTATGCAAACGCACTCGTCGTCGGTAACCTTATGAGACCGATTACAGATAAGCTTAAAGTCTCCCGCGAAAAACTTGCCTTTATTGTTGATGCAACCTCTGCACCCGTTGCAAGTATTTTTATTGTCTCTTCGTGGATTGGTTATGAAGTCGGTTTGATTCAGGATGGACTGGAAGCAATTGGCTCACCACTCAATGCTTACTCAGTCTTTCTTGAGTCAATTATTTTCCGATTCTATCCACTTGCAATGCTTGTCTTTGTGTTTCTCATTGCGTTTACAAAAAGAGATTTCGGTTCAATGCTCAAAGCTGAAAGAAGAGCAGTTCAGGAAGGGAAAGTATCCGCAGCAACGATTACCACTAATGATTTTTCAGAAAAAAGTGAGTTGTTTGGAAATGAGGACAAAGCAAAGTGGTATAACGGAATTGTTCCCATTCTTATTCTGATCTCCGTTACGGTTTTCGGTTTGATATTTACTGGAATTGAATCTCTGAAAGAGCAGGGGATTGATGAGTATGGAATGAGGGATGTTATCAGCAATTCGAATTCATATCTTGCTTTGCTATGGGGAAGTTTTTCGGCTTGTGTTATTGCCGCTTTAATGATTATCGCACAAAGACTTTTAACTTTACGGCAGACTGTTGATGCGTGGTTTGCAGGCATCCGTTCTATGTTTCTGGCTGTTTTGATTTTAACTCTTGCGTGGAGTATCGGTGCAGTTACGAGTGAAATCCGAACAGCAGATTATATTATCAGTCTGATAAGCGATTCAATTGATCCGCGCTTTCTTCCGGTGATTGTATTTATAGTTTGCGGCATAACCAGCTTTGCAACCGGAACAAGTTGGGGAACGATGGCAATTATGTTCCCGATTGTAATTCCGCTTTCCGCTGCAGTGACAGGAATGAATAACTATTCACCTGCGGATACACATTTAATTCTAGTTGGAGTTGTAAGTTCTGTTCTTGCAGGATGTGTTTGGGGAGATCACTGCTCGCCAATATCCGATACAACAATCCTTAGCTCAATGGCTTCCGGCTGCGATCATATTGACCACGTACGAACTCAGCTTACTTATGCAATTACTGTGGGAATAGTTACAATGCTAATTGGTGATATCCTGACTGCGTTTGGTTTGTCACCAATCATCGCGCTGCTGATAATTATTTCTCTTCTTGTTGGAATTATTTATTTGTTCGGTCGTAGAGTAGAATAATTATAATTGTGTCTCGCAGGGGCTCAAAATTTTGAGCCCCTACATTCCGATATTTTATCTCAATAAAATCATTTTACGTGTTTGTATAAATTCTTCTGTGTGCAATTGATAAAAATAAATTCCACTGCTCAGATTCCGGACTCCGCCGGAATGACTTGCTGCATTTCCGCCGGAGACGGATCCGCCTTTGGCGGAGAATTCAACTTCGTAAGTGCCTGCTGGTTTTTGTTCGTTGACAAGAGTTGCAATTTCATTTCCGAGAACATCATAAACCGTCAACTTCACTTGTAGAGACGCATCGCGATGCGTCTCTACTGATGGAATACTGTATCTAATTTTTGTAGTTGGGTTAAACGGATTGGGATAATTTTGCTCAAGAGAAAATTTTGTTGGTGCATCAACTATAACTTCGATAATGTTTGAGTATTCGAATGTTCCATCAAAATCAATCTGCTTTAATCTGTATTGATAATTACCTGGCTGTAGTGATTCATCAAGAAAAGCATAGTGATGTATTTCCGTAGTTGTTCCAAAACCGGGAACATAGCCAACTGTTTCCCAACCTCTCCCGGCTTCGCCACCCTCTCTTTGGTAAGGAGAGGGAAGAGGTGAGGTTCTTTCGATCTCAAAACCCTGGTTGTTTGTTTCTGTTGCTGTTGACCAATAAAGAGTTACTTTGCTACCATTTACTTGAGAAGAAAAATTTAGCAATTCAACAGGTATGGGTGGGAAAACATAACCCGTAGCTTCATTACTGTAAGTGTACCATTGATTACCTGGAAATCCTTCTTTAACTCCTACTCTGTATGTATAAATTGTTGAATCGGTTATTGTAGAATCTATGTAAGTGTTATTATATGTGGAATAATAACTCGCAAGAACTTGATAGTTAGTTGCATCTAATGGTAAACCTGTTTTTCGTTCGACTCGCACGTCAAGTGGAATTCCAACCTGAAATTTTACTATCATCTTTGGTTGATTGGCATAATTCACTTTCACGTTTGTTATGTAAGGATGAAAGTGTGACAATAATCCAGTGTTTCCTAAAATGTTAACATTATCAATTGCCCACCAACTGTCAGCTCCATATTGATTGGTTACAAATCTTACTGTAACAGAGTATATGGTATCAGGATTCCAATTGCTATCAAATAAAGACAAAATTAAATGTGCATTTCGATCACTCTCGCCAATCTTCTGCCAAATCGTGGACCATGACCCACTGTTTAATCTTACCTGAACTGCAGCATAATCATTTGAATTAGCAACTTTCCAATCAGAATCAAATTCAAGCCAGGCAAAATACATATATTTCATAATGCTCACCTGCTGATAAGTAGCAGTTGCATTTATAGTATTCCCACATAAATTTTTATCAGCCCTCAACAATTTAGCTGTTGATGGAGGTGGAATTGTATAATTAATTGATTCACCAATCTGCCAGCCGCATCCTCCAACATTATTAATATTCCATTTTCCAAGTCCAAATGAGAAGTCATCTAGATTGTAAAAATCAATTCCATTATAAGTTGTTGTGAAATGCCAAACTTTACCTTGTGTAAAGCTGCTTGAGCCATACTCAACTACACACCAGAAATATCTTGCTGGTTTGTAAAGTTGCTGATTGATTCGGATCGAATCGAATGTTGTGGAAGGAAATCCTGATACATACAGGGCTGACTGATCCATATTTGCGACTTTAGATGAATCATAATGAAGGTAAATTTCATTATATACTGTCCCAATTGGGTTTTGCCACCGCAACGATTGGTATTGGAAATATGCATTCTTTGCACCATTCGCTGTTTCAGGAAAGTAAGGCTCACCTGGTCCTTGTGCAAAGGTTGGGATAGAAAGGAGAACTAACAGAGAAAAACAAAGTGAAAATATTTTCTTTTTCATTTTTATTCCCCAATAAAAATATTGTTGGCCTAAAAGAAAACAATTTTCTGCAATAAAGCAAGGAGAATTTTGAAAATGTTTAGTTTTAATATGAAATGTAAAGGTAGAGACAGGTCGTGTAAGTACAACTATTATTCTTTTGCCCGAAAGCAAAAATTACAGCTGTTTTTTTTGCTCTTAGGCAAAAATAGCAGTAATTTTCCGCCAAAAAGATTAGAAAAATGCAAAAAGAACGATATTTAGAGAATAACATCATTGATGACCTTAAAAAGAAGATGGTCTTCCTGGGTGGCGCCAGGCAGGTAGGTAAGACCACCCTGGCAAAAGAAATTATCGCCAGAACTTTTTCGCATTACACTTATTTCAATTGGGATTATCAGCCTGACAGAAAAAAAATTATTGCAGGTGAACTGCCGGCAGAAACTGGCTTAATAATTTTTGATGAAGTCCATAAATACAGAAAGTGGAAAAATTTAATTAAGGGAATTTATGATACGCACAAATCTATATATCAAATTTTGGTTACAGGTTCTGCCCGATTAAATATTTATAGAAAAAGCGGAGATTCACTTCAAGGACGATATCATTATTACACTTTACATCCATTTTCTTTAGCAGAAGTTGAAAATATCTCTTACAATTATCAGCCTCTGAAAGAACTGGAATTTAAATCTCAGAACTATCAACCAGCATTAGACACCATATTCAAATTTGGTGGTTTTCCTGAGGCATTTATCGCACAGGATGAAAGAGTATTAAGAAGATGGCACAATGAAAAATTGGAACGTCTTTTTAGAGAAGATATAAGAGACGTTGAAAACATAAGAGATTTAGGCAGTATGAAATTATTGAGCGATTTACTTCCATCAAAAGCAGCTAGTGGTCTCTCAATTAATAATTTAAGAGAGGATTTAGAGATAAGTCACCGTGCTATTACAAGCTGGTTAAATATTCTTGAATCATTCTATTATCATTTTAGGATTTATCCTTACTCATCAAAGCGAATCAGATCTATTAAGAAAGAACCAAAATTATATTTAACTGATTGGTCTGAAGTTGAAAATGAAGGAGCAAGGTTTGAAAATCTGGTTGCTGCGCATTTATTAAAGTTTACAAATTATTTATTTGAACGGGATGGTTACAAAACCGGATTATTCTATTTGAGAAACGTTGATAAAAAAGAAGTTGATTTTTTGATAACTGTAGATAACAAACCCTGGTTTGCAGTAGAAGTAAAACTTTCTGACACCTCTCCGTCAAATAATTTATCATACTTCAAAGAAAGACTTAATATCCCATTTAATTTTCAGGTTGTTAAACAGGATGGAGTAGACATCCTTAAGGATAATATTAGAGTGATCTCAGCAAGTAAATTTTTAACCGGACTGATTTAAAAACTAGAATCTAATACAGGATTAAAAGTTAGCAGTTCTTTCTTTCTTCCTAATAATATCTCCGCTAATCTTTCTTCTTCAGGTTTACTTTTATCAACCCAGAGAGTGGAAGGCTTTAAGTTTTGTCTGGCTGGAATTAATTCTGAGTTGCCAACAGGCAATCCATTGTGCGTAAGGTTTTTCTCATCAATAAGAATTTTTTCGTTCGCGGTAATCAGGTAATCGCCAGCGTATAAAATCCGGTATCTCTCTTTTAGCAGCTTGTAGGTTTCTGAGTAGGAGTATTGATTATAGCTTGCGCCCTCACTTGTGAAAGCTATTTTAACTGCGCTGTTTCCTTTGTGAACAAGAACCGGAGTTCCTCTTTCAACTTTTGAATAAACGATTTGTGCATCTTCTCTTGAAAGTCTAACACATCCGTGAGAAACATTTTTCTTCCCCAAATATTTGTAATAACTTTTTCCAAGTAGTGCATGGAATCCGATTCCGTTGTTAAAGCCCATCCAGTTCAGCATCAGTGTACTGTCAAATTGAACAGAGTGAACTTTCTTCACTTTCGATTGAATTGCAAAAAGCCCTTCGTTTGTTTCCATTCCTTTTTCAACCCGCTTAGTCCCGGAAGAAATAGGGAATTGGAATTCTGAACCATCTCTTGAATATAGCGTTGCGTGCTGTGTTGCAAGGTTTACTTCGATGTAATGATCTTTATTTGTATAAACAGTATCGCGAAGTTGTTTAAAATCATATCCCGCGAATGGATGGAATGAGTATTTAAATTCTTTCGGCGAAAAGTCTGATATGTTTTTATTCAGGTAAGCGCTGTTGAAAAAAATAATTGCTGTTAAGGTAAGTGATGTTAAAAAAATCTTATTCGTTCTTTTCATTTGTGAAGTACTCTCTGACAAGCTGGGCTTTCTTTTTTCCTATAATTTTTGATAAAGATTCAGTGTTAGAATTTTTAATATTTTCAACACTACCCAACTGTGAGAGCAAAGTATATGCCGTCGCTTTTCCTATTCCTTTTATCTCTGTCAGTTCTGTCGTTATAGTTCTTTTAGATCTTCTTGCTCTGTGAAAAGTAATCGCAAAACGATGCGCTTCATCACGTATCTGCTGTAAAAGCTTTAATCCTGATGATGTTTTTGGGATTGATTCCGGTTCCGAGTTTTCGGGAAAGAAAACTTCTTCAAGTCTCTTTGCGAGACCAATAATATTGTATTGTTTTATTCCGAGACTGTTCAATATTTCAACTGCACTTGATAATTGTCCTTTACCTCCGTCTACCACAATAAGTTCAGGAAGAGGATCTTTGTTTTCAAGAAGACGAGTGTATCTTCTTCGGATAACTTCCTGCATACTTGCAAAGTCGTCGGGACCTTCAACTTCTTTTAAGATAAATTTTTTATACTCGCTTTTCTTTGGTTTGCCGTCAATGAACACAACCATACTAGCGACAGAATCAGAACCCTGTATGTTGGAGATATCAAAGCACTCAATTCTTCTCGGAAGAACTTTCAAACGCAAATCTCTCTGCAATGCAGAAAGTGCAAATGGAACATTTCCTTCTTTCTTCATTTTTTGAAGCTGGATTTCTTTGAGCTGAAGATTTGCATTCTCTTTGCACATCATTACAAGTGCTTTCAATTCACCACGCTGAGGAATAAATATTTTTACTTTTTTTTCAGCTTTTTGGTTAAGCCACTCTTCAAGCAATTCTTTTTCCAATGGCTCAACTTCAATCAGAATTTCTTTAGGTATTTCAACGTGATCGCTGTAATAAAATTTAATTGCTGCGTTGTAAATCTCTTTTAACTCCTCTCCGCCACGCAGACTTAAACGAAGCTGTTTCTTGCCAACAAGCTTCCCGCCTCGAATATTAAATACTGAGCATGCAGAATCTTTGTCTTCAAAAGCAATCGAGATAACGTCTCTGTCCTCAAAATCATTGCTCACTACTTTTTGTTTGGCTGAGATGATTTTTAGCTGATCAATTTTATCTCTAATCTCAGCAGCCTTCTCAAATTCCATATTCACAGAAGCAAATTTCATTTTATTATCGAGGTCTTTTAACAGGTCATCAGTTCTGCCGCGGATAACTTTAACAACTTCATCAACCATTTCGTTGTAATCTTTTTCACTTACTAATCCTTCGCAGGGTCCTTCGCATTTTTTTATGTGGTAATCGAGACACACTTTGAATTTTTTCTTAGCAATTGTTTCATCATTAATATCAAACTTGCAGCTTCTTATCTTAAAAACCTGGTTGATCATTCTTAAAGCTGCTTTCATATTCTTTACGCTAGTGTATGGTCCAAAGTATTTTGAACCATCACGAACAACTCTTCTTGTCGAAAAAATTCTGGGGTATGGTTCGTTTGTTACTTTGATGAATGGAAATGATTTATCATCCTTTAAATTGACATTGTATCTCGGCTTTAGTTCTTTGATGAGATTGTTTTCAAGTACAAGTGCTTCAACTTCTGAATCAGTTACAACTAATTCGAGATCAGTTATTTTACTAACCAGTACTTCAGTTTTTGCGTTTTGGTTTTTTGAGTGGAAATAACTTTTTACTCTGCTGCGAAGGTTAGCTGCTTTACCGACGTAGATTACTTTGTTCTTATCATTAATGAACTGGTAAACTCCTGGCTTTGCAGGAAGATTTGTTAATTTATTTTTAAGTTCAGGATTCATCACTCAAAATTAAAAAATTTTTCGCCTTGATGAATCTTGAAAAATTTGAGGATTAATTCAATCGAAAAAATCAAAAAGAAGGTATCAATAGATGAAAACTACTGATCCGGCAGAATTTCATTCTTGCCAATCACAACAATACCGCTTTCAGTCACGGTAAATTTTTTCTTATCGCCTTCCAGGTCAAACCCTATTTCATAACTTTCAGGTATGTTCACGTTTTTATCAATAATTGCTCTTCTGATTCTTGCGTGCCTGCCAACATTGCAGTTATCCATTACTATTGAATCAGTAATGTAAGAATAACTGTTTACGCGGACATTTGGACTTATGATAGAACGTTCAACCAGACCACCAGAGACAATGCAGCCATCACAAAGAAGAGAATTCAGGCTTCGACCAACACGTTCGCCTTCGTGAGAAACTGTTTTTGCTGGTGGAAACTGATACGTAAATCCCCTTATATACCAATCAGGATCGTACATATTAAAATCCGGGGATACACTAAGTAAATTCATACTAGCGGAATAGTAACTGTCTATGGTTCCAATATCTTTCCAGTATGGCTGCGACTTTTTGTTTTCGTCAATAAATTTATAAGCATAAACATCTCTTCCGGTCATAACCATATAAGGAATAACATCCTGACCAAAATCATTTGATGGAATATGTTTCTCTTCCATTTCTCTAAAAATTTCTCTCAATGCATTTGCATCAAATACATAGATACCCATATTAACGAAAGAATAATCAGGGTTATCTGGAATTCTTGGAGGAGCTTTCGGCTTTTCGATAAAAGAATCAACTTTGTAATTATCATCTACGCTGACTATTCCAAACCGTGAAGCTTCTTCCCTCGGTACTTCTATGCATGCAATTGAAAGATGTGCTTTTTTGGAAACGTGATATTGAAGCAGTTTAAAGTAGTCCATTTTATAAATATGATCGCCGCTGAGAATTAAAACCTGTTTGCATTTTCTTTCAGAAGAGAAAAGGTTCATATTCTGATAAATTGCATTTGCGGTGCCGAGATACCAGTCATTGTTAAGTTTTCTTTGGGGAGGAACTGTATAGATGAATTCTCCAAGTTCAGGATTAAAAATACTCCACGCTTCAAAAAGATGCTGGTTCAATGAATCAGATTTGTATTGAGTCAGCACATATATTCTTCGCAGCTCGGAGTTAAGGCAATTTGAAAGTGCAAAATCAATTATCCGGTATTTACCGCCGAACGAGACAGCCGGTTTGCTTCTGACTTTGGTTAACGGATAAAGTCTTTCTCCCTGACCTCCGGCGAGGAGCATTGTTATTGTATCTCTTAATAATGACGAACCCTGAATGGACATTTTCTCTCCTTTAATTTCAATTCAAAAATATATAAATATGCTGTGATTGGCAATTTAAGAAATGGTTAAGTCTTAAAAGTTGTAAATTTAGAATAATGAAAATTTCCATTAATCTCAATAAATCACTGATTGTTACCGGATGAAAAAGGGAAAAATTATTTTGATTATTTTACTGGCGTTACTGATACTAATCCTGCCGGGTGCCGTTTATTATAAAATTCAGCTTTACAAGCTCACATACATATACACTTACTTTTCCAAGCCCGATGAAGGCTACATCAGTCTGAACCAGAAGAAGTTAGATATTCTCAAATATGATTTATCGTTAGATCTTTACCCCGAAAAGAAACTGTTGATAGCAGAGGCAATAATAACAGGAAAAGTCCTTGATGAAAATTTAAATTCGATAGATCTCAATTTTTATGACAACTTTAAAATCACAAAACTGACACTAAATGGAGAAGTAGCTGATTATGAAAACGTGGGAACAAGATTATCTGTCCCCTTCAATTCATCTTCAGGTTATGAATTTATTTTAGAAGTTAATTACGCAGGTACACCTAAAAAAGCAGGTCTTGAGGGATTTGTTTTCGGAAAAAGGAACGGGACTTCAGTTGTATATAATTTAAGTGAGCCGAACTATGCATCTTCCTGGTTCCCTTGTAATGATATTCCATTCGATAAAACAATTTTAGACATTAGTATCACAAATGACTCAAGCATGGTTTCTGTTTCTAATGGAGTATTAGTTGATGTTGTTACAAAAGGTGATCGGCGCACCTATAAATGGAGAACTGAATATCCCATTTCGACTTACCTCGTTTCAATTTATTCTTCAATGTATGAGTATTTCTATGATGAATATGTTTCATTAGATGGAATGGATACGATGCGGGTAGAATATTATGTTCTCCCGGATAAACTAGAAAAAGCAAAAGTAGATTTTTCAACGCACATACAAATGCTTGAAGTATTTGCTGAAATGATCGGTGAGTATCCTTTCATTAAAGAAAAATATGGAGTTGCAGAGTTTTTATGGTATGCAGGTGCAATGGAACATCAAACGATTACCGGCGTCTCATCAAATATGATAGGCGGAAAAATGTTTTTTGAAAGCACTTTAGTTCACGAACTTGCTCATCAATGGTGGGGTAATGCAGTCGGTCCGAAAAGCTGGAAAGATATCTGGCTGAATGAAGGTTTTGCTACTTATTCTGAGGCGCTGTATTATGAAGCCGTATCAGGTGCGGAAGCTCTTCAGTCAACAATGATGAGTAAATACAGCAGTAATTTTTCAGGTTCATTAGGAGAACCGGGACCCTTTTTGTTTACGCGAACAATCTATGATAAAGGCGCCTGGGTGCTTCATATGCTCAGATGGGAAATTGGGGATTCATCATTCTTCAGTTTATTAAGAGAATATTATGAGACATATAAATACTCCAACGCATCGATAGCAGACTTTAAATTAATTTGCGAAAGAGTGTCTGGTAAAAATCTTGATAAATTTTTTGAGCAGTGGGTTTATGGCAAAGGACAGATAGATATTAATTATAAAACTGAAGTAACGGAAATAAATGATTCAATTCTTGTTAGTATTATGATTGAGCAAGTGCAGGATAAATATGCTGAATTTCATTTCCCGATTGAAGTGAAATTAAAATTCAGCGATTCTCAGGAAAAATTTTACAGATACAATATCTATTCGAAAGACGTTGTTTTGGAAATACCTGCAGGAACAGTGCCTGAGAGTATCGAACTCGATCCGAACAACTGGCTGCTGGCTTCTTTCAACTTAGCAAATGAATGATAGAATTTTTTTTCCATTGGTGAATACTTAGTTTTGTTCATACCAAATTTAAATAGTTGATTTGTGGAGAAAGTTTACTTTTTTATTTCCGATATTCACTTAGGATTGCAGGAAAAAATTCAGGAAGAAGCTAAAGAAAAGAAGCTTGTCGAATTTCTGAAATTTGCTGAATCCGGTTGCGATGAATTGTTTATTGTCGGAGATTTATTTGATTACTGGTTTGAATATAAAAGAGTTTATCAAAAAGGATTTTACAGGGCTCTTGCAGCATTAAAAGATTTAAGTGAAAAGAAAATTAAACTGCATTATTTTATCGGCAACCACGATTTTCTTCACCGTGATTTTTTTGAAAAAGAGTTTGGAGCAATTATGTATCACGATGGGTTATCAATTGAGCTGAATGGTAAAAAATTTTTTATTGCTCACGGTGATGGAATGGTAAGCAATGATTCTGGCTATAATATCTTAAAGTGGATTTTAAGAAATAAATTTTTCCAGTGGTGTTATTCTTTGCTTCATCCTGATTTTGGAATAGGTGTTGCAAGCAGAACAAGCAAGTCCAGCCGTGCTTATACAGATAAAAAAGATTATGGTGAAGTTGATGGATTATTAGAAGCTGCAAAGAAAAAGATTGATGAAGGATATGATTATGTTTTGTTTGGACACCTGCATAAACGGATCTGGCAAACATACAAGCAAGGAAATTATATCAATCTTGGTTCGTGGCTGGATAAACCCTGTTATGGAATCTTTAAAAACCAAAAATTTGAAATTGTTGAATTATAATTGTAGCTAAATTATGACTGACACAGATTACGACCAATATTTTAATGATCCGTCATATAGAAACAAAAAAATGAAAAAAAGAAAACATACTAACAAGAAAAAAATCTGGTTGATAAGCGGGGGAGTGATATTTGTAATATTTGGAATATTTTTTGCCATCATTTACAGTGGTTTGCCATCTCTTGAAGAATTAGAAAACCCAAAACCGCAATTAGCAAGCAAAGTATTCTCTGCCGACGGTGAATTGATCGGTCAATACTTTATTGAAAACAGAATTGAAACCCACATTAATAAATTACCTGATCATCTGATCAAAGCACTTGTTGCAACGGAAGACAGAAAGTTTTATAGTCACTGGGGAGTTGATGTTAATCGATTCTTTAAAGCGATGGTTAAAAATCTTTTTTCATTGTCGCTAAAAGAGGGTGCTAGTACTCTTACTCAACAACTTGCCCGCAATCTATATGAACTTAAAGTAACGAAAGAATCCCAACTTGATAAAGCAATCAGAAAAATCAGGGAATGGATCACTGCAATTCAGATCGAGAAGAATTTTACAAAAGACGAAATCATTGAACTTTACTTCAACGTATCTTACTTCGGCAAAAGCGCTTATGGTATTGAAGCCGCAAGCAGAGTTTATTTTGGAAAAACAGCAGGTGAGTTAACGCTGCCTGAGTCAGCTCTTTTCATAGCTTTATTAAAATCTCCCCGGGATTTTGATCCGGTTAACAGGTATGAGAACGCATTAAAGCGCAGAAACCTTGTGATGTATAATATGGTTTCAACTGGTTTTCTTGATAAAAATGAATACGACAAGCTTAAGGAAGAACCAATAGTTTTAGCTTCAGAAAGACCGAGTGTAATGAGAACAATTGCGCCTCACTTTATGGAATATGTTCGATTGCAAATGTCAGAACGTTCAGATAAATATGGATATGATCTTTATCGAGATGGCTTGAATATATACACTTCGATTGACTCACGAATGCAGAAAATTGCAAATGAAGTAGCTGCAAAACATTTAGCAGATTACCAGAAAATTTTTGACAAGAGTTGGAACTGGAACAAAAATAAAGATTTGTTGACGACATTAATAGATGAAGCAATAAAAAAATCCCGTGAGTATAGAAACGAAGAAAGCAAAGAGAGAAAAGCTGCCATCTACAACCGGTTAAAAAAGGATGAATCTTTTATTGACTCTGTAAAATTTGTCGCTACAAGAGTTGAAGTTGGTTTTGTTGTAATAGACCCATTCACCGGTGAAATAAAGGCAATGGTCGGGGGAACTAACCAGGAATTTGGAAGAGGTTTGAATCACGTTTCAGGAATCAGAAGACAACCAGGCTCTTCATTCAAACCGATTATTTATGCAACTGCCTTGGAAAATGGTTATTTCCCTTCTTATACAATATTGAACCAAAAGTTCGATTATAACGGATGGAGCCCATCGAATTCAGATAAGGCCTATTCAGGTTACGAAACGATGAGGTATGCATTAGCAAAATCACTTAATGTTGTAACCGGAAGGATGACGATCAGTGAAATCGCTCCTCCCAAACAGGTTGTAAAAATCGCACAACGAATGGGAATAAAATCCAGGCTTGATCCTTATCCGGCAATTGCACTTGGAACATCTGAAGTTTCACCACTTGAACTTACTTCAGCATTTGGAACTTTTGTAAATAAAGGAATTCACGTTCAGCCAATATCTATACTAAAAATTGAGGATAAGAATGGAATATTAGTTGACCAGTATGTTCCGGAATATGTTCAGGCGATTACTCCGCAAACTGCGTCACTTATAGAGAGTATGATGCAGGATGTTGTTGCGTACGGGACCGGTGCAGGAGTCCGCAGATATTATCAATATCCCGCTGCAGGAAAAACAGGAACAACACAAAATTATTCAGATGCCTGGTTTGTAGGATATACTCCCGAACTTGTTGGCGGCTGCTGGGTTGGTTTTGATGATCATAGAGTAAAATTCACTGACTGGTATGGTCAGGGTGCAAGGGCTGCAATGCCTATTTGGGCAATATTTATGGAAGGTGCTTATAAAGAATTAAAACTTCCCGTTGGTTATTTTACTTACGATGAGAATATTGACACAATTGGCATTTGTAAAAAAACAATGGACCTTGGTGATCCAAGATTAGCAAATAATTACTGTCCTGAAGTTATCTACGATATTATAAATTCAAAACATATACCGATGACTTGTGAAATACATTCCGATAAAAACATTATAATCAGGGAAGAACGGACAGGTGAAACAGGATGGTAGAGAAGCAATTAAAAATGAAAAATATCGTTTAGCATATCAAACAAATTGAAATTAAATTTCAGTTATAAAATTTTTAATTCTTAATTTATAATTTTTAATTCCTTAGCCCGGATGGTGAAATTGGTATACACGCTAGCTTCAGGAGCTAGTTGGCGCAAGCCAGTGCAGGTTCAAGTCCTGTTCCGGGCACCAATTCTTAACATTGCTCTCTGATCTTATTTTTAGAAGCTATTGATTGCGTCGTCAATCGACTTATACGAATCAAACACTTGAAGTGTGGAAGTCTTTTCCCTTAATACTTTAAAGACTGATGGTGGTTCGACAATTTTCAAATCGCCCCCGATTTTACTTATCGAACGTTTTGCTAATACGAGCGTTCCAAGAAAAGTTGAATCCAAAAACTCACATTGACTTATATCAACAACAAGCTTCCTGAACTTTTTTTCTATATCATCTTCAAGTATCTTTTTAAACTCCATTGCTTCTTTCCAGGTAGCTCGGGTTAAATTGACTACTTCAATTACTACGTCTTTTTCTATTTTCTTTTCAAAATCTTCCATTAAGGCTCTACTCTGATTTTTCAACATTCCTTAAAAAATATGGATTAAAACACTTTTTCAATTAAAAATAATGTGCCATTATTATTTTTATACGACAGCAATATTATTGATTAAAAAATGCTATTTTTAGACTCATTTTAGTACAAATACTAAAATTTCTTGTCCCAAAATAAACTGTTTTGGTTCTAAAAAAAAATAATTGGTTAAATAAACGACAAAAAAATATTCTTAGGAAGTAACCTTAAAAGTATTATCAGGTGGATAATTCTAATTTAATATTGACTCCGGAATACGGATATGAAAAAGCTCTTAAGCTTGCAACCACACATTATGAGAATTTTCCTGTAGTCTCTTTGCTAATTCCATCCGGATTACGAAAGGATGTAGCAATAGTTTACTGGTTTGCCAGATCTGCCGATGATTTTTCAGATGAGGGAAATTTTTCCGCTGCAGAAAGATTGGAAAAGCTTCACTCATTCGAGTTTGATTTTAATTCTATACTTCATAATGATCCAAAGAATGATTTTGAATCTGCATTAAAAGCAACCATAATTAATAAAAACTTAAGCACGGATAACTTCTTCAATCTGTTAAAAGCATTTAAACAGGATGTAACCAAAAAAAGGTATTCTGATTTTCAGGAGGTTCTGGATTATTGTTCCAACTCAGCAAATCCGGTTGGGCGGATTTTATTGGAGCTATTTGAAATCAGAAATGAGAAAGCGTTTCATTATTCCGATATGATTTGTACTGCATTGCAAATAGCCAATTTCATTCAGGATACTAAAATTGATTACAATAATGGGAGAATTTATTATCCTTTAAATGAGATGCATCAATATGGAGTAGACGAAAAAATGTTTGAGGAGAATGAAATTAGCCTTAAATTCAAGAAGCTAATTGAATTTAGTGTGGACAGAGTTCAAAAATTATTTGACGAAGGCAAGGGAATTTTGGGCTATCTGTCAGGTAGATTCAGGTATGAAATTGCCTGGACTATCAAAGGCGGCGAAGAAATTTTGAATAAAATCCGCGGCGCTGATTTTGATGTATTAAAGCAACGACCATATTTATCGAAACCGGATTATCTGAAATTATTTTTTAAATCATTCTTTGTTAAATGAACGATATAGCTAAAGAAATAGCAAAAAAAAGTAAAAGCAGCTTTTATTATGCTTTTAACCTGTTGCCTGCTGAGCAGCGTGATGCTATGAATACCGTCTATGCTTTTTGCCGTGAGACTGATGATATAGTTGATGAAGGAATTTTTAATGATGATTTGAAATTTGAAAATCTCAGAAAGTGGAGAATTGAATTAGAGAAATCACTAAATGGTCATTCAGAATATCCTTTGATTAACAAACTTTCGAAGACAATTCAAAAATTTAACATTCCACTCGAGCCGTTCTTTGATCTGATCAAAGGAATGGAAATGGATCTCCAGAAGAACAGATACCTCACATTCAGCGATCTTCAAAATTATTGTTACAATGTTGCTTCAACTGTTGGACTTATGTGTATTGAGATTTTCGGATACAAGCATCCATCAGCAAGGGATTTTGCTGTTAATCTCGGCATCGCATTGCAGCTTACAAATATTCTTCGCGATGTAAAGAAAGATGCTGAAAAAGGAAGAATATATCTTCCCAAAGAAGACCTTGATAAATTCAATTACAAAGAATCAGACATTTTTAACAGTATCTATAATGAAAACTTTCAGAGTATGATGAAGTATCAGGTTGAACGTGCAACTGATTATTTTAACGCAGCTACTGATTGCCTGAATCCTGAAGATAAAAAAGCAATGTTTGCAGCAAGAGCAATGCAGCATATTTATTACCGTATGCTGAAAAAAATTGTTTCTGCTGATTACGATGTTTATAACAACAAGATAAAAATTTCAACTGCTAAAAAAGTTGGTATCTCACTCGGAGTCTGGGCTAAATACAGGCTTGTGTATTGATCTAATCTGACATTCTCAGATGCAAAAAAAAGTAATTGTTATCGGGGGAGGATTTGCAGGACTTACCGCTGCAGCTTATCTCGTAAATAAAAATTATAAAGTAACACTTCTCGAAGCTTCCCCTAAGCTGGGCGGCAGAGCTTATTCTTTTCTTGATAAAGAAACCAACTCTGTTCTGGATAACGGTCAGCATATTCTGATGGGATGTTATCATTATACTTTGGAATTTTTATCACTCATCGGAGCAAAAGAAAATTTTTCTATTCAAAAAAGACTTGAAGTAAATTTTGTTGAAGAAGGTTTTCAGGTAAAACAATTAAAAGCATTTCCGTTTTTCTATCCGGTAAATTTGTTAATCGGACTTTTGAACTATCAGGCAATCAGTTTCAAAGATCGGATTAGATTACTAAAAGTTTTTTTCAAGCTTCCATTCTATAATTCAAATAAGTTTTCAAGAATTACAGTAAGCGAATGGCTGGAAAAGGAAAAACAATCACAGGAAAATCAAAATGCATTCTGGAAAATACTTGCAGTTGGTGCATTGAATACCAGCATTGAAAAAGCATCCGCAAAAATCTTTATTGACATTCTCAAACAAATTTTTTTAGAAGGGAACAAAGCTGCCACTATTATATTACCAAAGTACGGATTGAGCGAATCATATTGCAAAAATGCCGAAGAGTTTATTACAAAGAATGGGGGAGAGATAAGCTTGTCGGAATTTGTTGAAAAAATTATTATTAAGGATGAACAGGCTGCTGAGATCCGTACCTCAAAGAAAATTTATTCGGATTTTGATTTTGTTGTTTCCGCAATTCCTTCTTTTGCACTGAAGAGAATTATTGGAGAAGAGAACAAGATTTTATTTCCTGAGTTTCAGTATTCCTCAATTCTGAATATTCACCTTTGGCTAAAGAAAAATGTTATCCCTGATGGCTTCTATGGATTGATCAATTCACCATTACATTGGGTGTTCAACAAGGGAAGTCATTTAAACATTGTTATCAGTGATGCAGATGAGCTTGTGAACAAATCGGATGAGGAATTATTAGCAATTGCTAGAGTTGAAATGAAAAAATTCTTTTTATTGGATCCAGAATTAATAACTGGCTGCAAAATCATCAAAGAGAAACGAGCTACATTTATTCCTTCAAATGATAGCCTGGATAAAAGACCATCGCAAAAAACTCCGATTAAAAATTTGATTCTCGCTGGTGATTGGGTAGATACAGGTTTACCTTCAACGATAGAAAGTGCAGTAAAAAGCGGGAAGGTTGCTGCGGATCTCTTATTCTGCCACCGTTTCTCCAAATGAGTCCTTTGGACAGGATCTTATTCTTTTAGTATTAAGATGCTGAAATAAATTCAGCATATTTATTCCAACCCTTCCTCACTAAGCAGGTAAGCCATAATTGCGATAGCTGCTGCGCCAAGTTCAAACTCTCTCGGATGTACTGCATCAAAAGTATCATTCGCTGAGTGATGATAATCCATATAACGCTGGTCATCAGGAACATATCCGAGATGCAGTTTTGCATTTTTTATTTTTTGTACATCAACACCGCTTCCGCCTTTTCTCACCCATTCAATGTTGGCTTTTTCTAAAACAGGAAGCCAGCTTTGTAATCTGCTGATAATTTCAGTTGAATCTGTTTCAGCATAAAATCCAATCGGAGTGAAAGCCCCTCGGTCAGCTTCAAGAACTGCTAGATGAATTTGAGAAGATGTATCGGCGAACGCTGCATACTCAGTTGCACCGCGAGTACCATTTTCCTCGTTAATGAAAAAGACGCATCGCAAAGTTCGTTTTGGCTTCAGCTCGATACGCTTGATTAAGTCGAGTGCTTCCATAGTTTGAACGCAGCCGGCACCATCATCGTGAGCGCCGCAGCCAACATCCCAGCTATCGAAATGTCCTCCAACTAAAACTATCTCATCAGGAAATTCAGACCCTTTTATTTCACCGATTACATTAAATGATTGTGTATCGGGCAGAGTTCTGCAGTTTAACTTTAAATTTATTTTTAAATGTGGATTCTTCTTCAATTCAACATTTAAAAAATCTGCATCAAGATAACCTATGGCAGCGGCAGGAATTTTTGGAATTGTGTCAGTGTAATCCATCACTCCTGTATGAGGAACATTATCGCGTCTGGTGGTTATTGATCTTATAACAACTGCTACAGCACCATACTTCGCTGCTTCAATTGCACCTTTGATTCTTTGATCTACCGCTCCACCATAACCTGCAAAGGTGTTTATTTTGCTTTCATCCAATGCACGGCTGAAAAAAACAATTTTACCTTTTGCTTCATCTTTTCTTTGTGCAAGTTCACCGAAAGATTTTACTTCTATCACTTCAGCAGTTATTCCACCGGGAGGAGTAGCAATACTTCCACCCAGTGCAAGCACTGAAAGTTCTCTGTTCAAGTCCAGAATTTTACAGCTTTCAGCTTCACCACGTTCCCAGTGCGGAACCATTACAGGCTGAAGCCAGACTTTATCAAAACCAAGCGACTTCATTTTTTCGTAAGCCCAGTTGATGGCTTTCATTGAATTTTCTGAGCCGCTAAGTCTCGGTCCGATTTCACAAAGTTCTCTTAAATATTCATAACCTTTTCTCTCTTTTAGTGCAGTTTCTACAATCTGTTGTGCTGTTTTAGTGTATTGTTCGATGTTTGTCTGTTCTGTTTTTATGGATTGGGGCATAATAATTTTTAAGTTAATTATAAGAGTAAATAAGAAAATTGATTTGATTAAATGACGATTCACTGTTCCGGAAATGTTTAATTTGTTAAAAAATAAGATACAATAAGCGATTGGTTTATGTAGTATTTATATTTAAGCAGAAAAAAGTTTTATTTATTAAGAATACAAAATTTTCAAGTGTAATTTAAGAAAGCAATCAAAATGAAACTAACATTTACATTTATTTTTCTATTGATAAGCACTAATCATTTTTATGCACAGGATTTACCACACTGGGAAACTGAAGAAGAAAAACTCTATCGGGAAAAATTTGGATATCCTGTTTATGATTTTCTAAGTGATCCTCCACCTTCTCCCGTCCGTGGAATGGCTGAGTGGGAAGAGTTGCAGGGAGTGATAATAACCTGGGCTACTCAGCAAACAATTTTACGGCAGATTGTTGACTACGCGCAGGAGGAAGGTTTAGTTTATATAATCTGCAGCGATTCGAATACTGTTAAAAATTATCTGCAGACGTGGGGCGTCCCGCTTTACAACATTAAATATCTTATCACTTCATTTAATTCTATCTGGGTAAGAGATTACGGACCCTGGACTGCTTATACTAACGATTACGATACTCTTAATATTATTGATTGGATTTATAACAGACCTGCACGTCCGCTTGATGATGCAACACCAGTGTTTTTTGCAAACTACATTGGTGCACCAATTTATCAAACAACAACACCGCCTAATGATCTTATTCATACAGGAGGAAACCTGATGGTTGACGGTCACGGAACCGCTTTCTCATCCAAATTAATTTTAAATGAAAATCCATCCAAGACAGAAGCACAAATTGATGAGATAATGAATAAGTTTTTGGGTACTGAAAGGTATATTAAAATGAATAATCTGCCTTACGACCAAATTCATCACATAGATATGCATATGAAATTACTTGATGAAGAAACTTTACTGGTTGGTCAATATCCTCCGGGGGTTGCCGATGGACCGCAGATAGAAGCAAACCTGCAGTATGTTTTGAACAATTTTCAAACTTGTTTTGGAAGACCGTACAAAGTAGTACGAATACCAATGCCGCCTGATCAGAACGGACAGTATCCTCCGAGTGGTCAATATCGTACTTACACCAACTCAATCATCATTAATAAAACGGTAATAATTCCAACTTATGAATACCAGTACGACACTACAGCATTTAGAATTTATCGTGATGCAATGCCGGGTTATAATATCGTTGGAATAAACTGTAATTCAATTATTGGTTCTCTTGGTGCTATTCACTGTATTGTAAAAGAAGTCGGTGCGTTTGATCCAATCTGGATTTCTCATCCAAAAAAAGAAGGAATTGCTGAAACTGCCGATTCAATTCCAATTGCTGCAGTTATCAAATCTAAATTTGCAATCACTGATGCTTCAGTTTTCTATACATCAGATACATCACAGGGTTTTGTTTCAGCACCGATGAGTTTTGCTTCGGGTGATACTGCTGTTGGTTACATTCCAGCGCAGCCTGACAGCACTGAAATATTTTACTACTTATCCGCTACTTCGAACAGAGGCAAAACGATAACGAAACCTTTAGTAGCTCCGGATGGATTTTATAAGTTTATAGTTGAGAATTCTGTAACAGATATTGCAGACAATTCTCAGCCATCAGAATTTTATTTATCTCAGAATTATCCAAACCCATTTAATCCGGTAACCAGTATTCAGTATTCAGTAGGCAGTAGGCAATTCGTGAATTTAAAGGTTTATGATATACTTGGTAACGAAGTTGCAACTCTTGTGAACGAAGAAAAACCAGCCGGCACTTATGAAATTGAGTTCTCCGCCAAAGGCGGATCCGCCTCCGGCGGAAATGCTTCATCCGGCAACGTCCGGAATCTGACAAGCGGAGTATATTTCTACAAACTTCAGGCAGGTAATTTCAATCAAACTAAAAAAATGGTTTTGATAAGATAGAGTAAGAGAAAGATTAGGAGTAAGAGTAAGAACTTATATTCTCTCTCGTTCTCTTACTCTTAATCTTACTCCTTTTTCCCTTTCTTCTTAGCTAACAAAGAAAGCAATACAGAACCAGTCAACATCACCAAAATGAATGCGAGTGAATACTCAGTTGGAATATGGTACCACTCTGAAATAATCATCTTCATTCCAACATAAAATAAAATTATTGCTACTCCATACTTCAAGTAAACAAACAAATCAACTACTCCCGCCAGCGCAAAATAGAGCGCACGCAATCCGAGTATTGCAAAAATATTTGATGAAATAATAATGAATGTATCTTTTGTTATTGCTATGATCGCAGGAATTGAATCAACTGCAAATACAATATCAGAAGATTCAATTAAAAGCAGTGTAATGAACATAGATGTTGCATATCGCTTTCCCTTCTTCGTAATGAAAAACTTTCCTCCTTTATACTCAGGTGCAAAGTTAACATAACGTGAAGCGATTTTTACGAGCCAATTATTTTCAACATCAATTTTATGCTCGCCGCCGAATGCCATCTTGTAAGCTGCATAAAGAAGTATCGCAGCAAAGACAAAAATTATGGGTTCAAAAAGATTTATCAGAGCAACTCCAGCGAGAATAAAAATTATTCTGAATACGATTGCACCGATTATTCCCCATTTTAGAACGTGAGGCTGGTTTTCAGGTTTAACATCCATCACCTGGAAGATGAGAAGAAAAACAAAAAGATTATCTACCGATAATGATTTCTCGACAAGATAACCTGTGAGAAATTCTATCGCCTTTTCTTTTCCAAGGTCAAAATAAATGAATACATTGAATAGAAGTGCAGCACCTATCCAAACTGCACTCCAAATAAGACTGGCCTTTAATGTGATCCTGCTGGTTCTTCTCTCACTGACATAAAGATCAATATAGAAAAGTATAACAACTATCGCCCAGAATACGATCCAATCAAATAATTCGCGTTCCACTTAGTATCTTTTTAAGGTAGAAGTATTGCGGCTGCTATTACTGTTGTCCACAGACCATTTTTATCACCTTCAGCAGACTGAGTAATGTTAAACGTTTTAACAATTTTGCCGGACATTTTATAAATGTCTTCACGTTCATTCCAGTCTATATCAGAATTGAATTCTATACCAAGAGTGGTTGCGAGCATAGTTGCTGCAAGATCTTCTGCATACTCGCCGGCAATCTTTTCGGTCTGTCCATAAGGATGATGCTCGGATAAATAACCATAAGCATTTTTATCGGTTGGTAATGCAACACCAAGAGATGCAGCGACTAATCGGTTAGGTTCGTTAGTAGAATTACGTGCGATTACTGCGTGTACAATCTGTCCGGGTTCAATTTCTTTTAAACCCTCTTCGATTGTAACCCTGCGGCAGTTTATGGGAAATATACTGCTCACTGATACAAGGTTGCACATTTCAATCCTGGCGGACCGCAATGCTAATTCAAAAGAGGTTAAATATTCTTTGCTTCTGCCGACACCCTTGGTGAAAAAGATTTTACTTGGTCTGTACAATTGAGTTCCCTCCTTTATATCACGGCGTAGTTCGGCTCAGCTGAACGAAGCCGGATTAATTAATGAATTTAATGAACTTTCTTTTACCAACTTTCAGAATCATCCCATCGTTTAGCTTTGTAGAATAATTAAAATCTGTAATTTTATTTCCATCGATTGAAACTCCACCCTGTGTTACCAATCGTCTGGCTTCACCTTTTGATGGAGCAAAATTTACTTTCAGAATCAGGTCTAATATATTAAACTCTGATTTATTGTCATCAATCTTAAATTCTCCAACTTCGTCAGGTACTTCTTTTTTTATGAAAATTCTGTCGAACTCTTCTTCAGCATGAATTGCTGCTTCTTCGCTGTGATACATTCTCACTAAAGTGCGGGCTAGTCTTCTTTTTATGTCTCTTGGATTTACTTTCGAATCTTCAAGTTGATGCTTAATTGATTTTAATTCTGAAGAAGAAATATCTGTTGCTAGCTCATAGTAGATGTAAATTAAGCTGTCAGGAATCGAAAGAGTTTTACCAAAAATTTCTTTTGGAGATTCAGAAATACCGATGTAGTTGTCATAAGATTTACTCATCTTTTCAACACCATCAGTTCCTACGAGCAAAGGCATTGTTAAAATAACTTGCGGTTCCTGTCCATTTTCTCTTTGAATATCTCTTCCTACCAGCAGATTAAATTTCTGGTCAGTACCACCGAGTTCGATGTCGCTATTAATAGCAACTGAATCCATCGCCTGAGCAAGAGGGTAGAGGAGTTCGTGTATACTTATTGGCTCACCTGTTTTGTAACGTTTGGTAAAATCATCACGCTCGAGCATTCGTGCAACTGTATATTTTGAAGCCAGCTTGATTACATCTTCAAAACTCATCTTACCGAGCCAATCGGAATTATAAACGATTTTAGTTTTCTTGGCATCCAGAATTTTTGATGCCTGCTGGAAATATGTTTCGCCGTGTTCTCTCGTTTCTTTAAGTGAGAGAGATGGTCGTGTTGCATTTCTTCCGGATGGATCACCAATCATTCCTGTAAAATCACCAACAATAAGTATAGCCTGATGCCCGAGTGATTGAAACTGTGCAA
>Ga0209498_1000380_pt1 | contig 27197 bp, 20 predicted proteins | sample WalLakDeSediment_FD_184131 | JGI IMG/M metagenome (GOLD analysis project Ga0209498, IMG submission 184131) | Lake sediment microbial communities from Walker lake, Nevada to study Microbial Dark Matter (Phase II) - Walker Lake 11/02/13 Deep... | ecosystem: Environmental > Aquatic > Freshwater >...
CCCATGACCTTTTGATGGGGGAATGATTGGTATTAACTTTGCAAATGTACTAGGGGCGTTTGATGTAGATGTTCTCAAATCAATCATTCCATAAGTATATCCACTTCCTCCAGACGATACTCTTGCACTTACAATTCTTCCACTAGAATCAGTATCTACAGAAACGGTTCCACCCTCACCATCACCAATAATATTAAATATTTGATTATTATATGATGGATATCCAAATCCCGAGTTTTCAATATATATTTTTTTTATCTGATTTTTGTTTACATCTGAGTCTCCATTTTCTCTTATGGAAACAATTTGCGGATCAGTAGATGAATCCCAATCATTAGGGACAGATATATATTCAGTAGAATCAAATTTAATTATATCACTTGGTGATACCGTAAAAAGATATTTCCAAACATATCCATCATTACTAGAACCTGCTCTGGATGGTTCTAAGTCAGTAAAAGTTGGCTCATCTTGTGATTCATTTCCAAGAATATTATTTCCCGATGATCCGTTATCAATACATATATAAACTCTGAAATCACTATTCATTACATAATAGTTTGCATCATATAATCTAGATGATTTAGTTATTGGAGATCTATTAACAATGCTATAATCATTTCTATACATTTCATATCTTGTCGATCTTACCCAATCGACTCTACGTATTAATCTTCTAATGCTAAATTCATTTATTTTCTTACCAAATAGCATAACACTTTGATAAAAATTTTCATAATCAAAATTATCAATGGGATTTGGTACATTAGAATCCCAAGAATCTATCCTACCAAATCCAGTAACAGATGGCTCAGGATTTGGTAAAGAAAGAAAAACATAATATGAGTTATTTGGATCTTTAACAGATTCTATAAAATTATTTGCATTTAGTATTCTAAATTGATCTGTTACTATTGCTGGCATTTTTACAATCTTTTTTTATATTTATATGATATTATATAAAGAATTTTGTTAAGGCCCCAGTTTTTCTGAGACCATAATTTCTTCTTTGTATTGTTGGAAAAGTTGAAAGTCCAACATCAATAGTATTTCCAGTAACTGCAATTGATACTGGAGAGGATGATCTAGTAAATCCCGATAGTCTACCCCAAGAAAACTTACCAAGATAATCACCGGTAGTAGATATTCCCAACGGAGATGTAGTGGATAAAATATTACAGGTTATAATACCAACTCCTAAACTAGGAGAAGATATCGCATGAACATAATAAATATTATCTACAAAATTTGTACCAATACCAACGAGTGACATATCATCGAAATCGATAGAAGTAATTCCATTTCCAACTGCCGTATCTGAGACATAAATTGGATATCCTATCTGCAAATCAGAAAAAGGTAATGATGTATCATAATTGACGGTAAATTCTAAAGATAGAGTTGCGGGTGATATTCCATTAGATGTACTTATACCAACAATAGTTCCATTAAATCCAATAACATCAGAAACTGAAGAAATATTTTCCACATCTATTTTTGGTAATGGAACTATCACTGATGGTTCCAGACCAATACTATATCCAAGTCCGGGATTTGTAATTGTTATTGGATTGGATACTTGTCCATTTAAAATAGTTGCAATTGCTGTTGCAGTTTCTCCAATACCAATCCCAACATCCATTGGCAATAACGTACTTACCCCCACTGTCAATGGAGAAGCAATTTTAACTTCTATCGATGAACCCGTATAACCACTTCCACCACTCACTATAGAAATAGATTCTATAGTTCCTCCGATAGAAACATTAGCATTTAATTCCGCTGAAACTGGATCAGGTTCACCAGAAATTACTATTGCATCAAAATTAATAAAAGACTCATTTTCATAATTAAATAAACTAGCATCATCTACAAATATTTGTGTGTCTGCTGATGATATATTCTTAATAATTTTAGATGTTGGATAAACAGAAGCAGATATTGAATTTCTGGATTTATATACAATATCTCCATTTATAATTCTATCTATTTTTTGCTTTGTCCAATTAATTGGTTTGAAGTTAATTTCATCTATTCCTTCTCCCAGATATAAATTAGTCTCAATTATGTCTGAACTAATAATATTTTCAATTAATCTCAAATCTTGAGTTTTTGTGATATTTAATAAATTGTTATTTTTAACTACCTGAACAAAATCACCAGTTTTTAAAATTTCTTTGCTTTCTATTCTGATACTATCCAATCCTCTAGTACCTTGATAGAAGAAAATATCCACTCTATCATCTATTTTTGGAGGTTCTATAAACTCTAATATACTTCCTCCATTAAATATGTAAGATTCTTCTGGATTTTGTAAAATACCATTTATAAAGATTACTAATAAAGCATCAAATTCAATAACTTGGGAATCTGGGTTGTCAATATTTATTTCAAAACTAAGAATTTCCGAATTGTATCTTAATGGAAATCTGACTCTTTTCCCATCTTGAAGATTTTTTATAGAATCTATATAATCTAATTCGCCAAACTGCCAAGATGAAAATGAATCTGTAAATGTATCTAGTACTGTAATTTGAAAATCTTCAATAATATTGGGTATTCCAATTGCAGTAACTAAACCTACTGGCTTAAATACATCCCCTCTGCTAAACCCATATCCAGGTCTTGATATCTTAAAAGAACTAACTTCAAATAAAGTAGATCCTATACCTGTTGTTGAACTAGCACCAACTTCAATATCTATTAATAGTCCAGTTCCAGTATCACTAGTGGTTCCTATTCCTAGTCTTGATACTCCTATTACTGGCAAATTAGAATATGTTGGAGTTGGAATTTCAATATAAGGATTCGTATAACCAAATCCACCGTTATTGACACTGAATAATAATGTTCCACCAGCTCCAACAACTGCACTCAATACTGCTCCACTGCCAGAAACATCAGATATACCTATAGATACCGGACTGTTATATCCAGATCCAAAATTACTATCAGTACTAATACCAATAATTTCACCAGTTATATTTAAAATAGCAGTTACTGATGCACCAACTAATGGGGCAAATCCAAGTCCAGGAGTTGATCCGAGTGATACAATAATACCACCCCTAGGAAGTTGATTTTGATTTACATCGTAATCTGATATAAGTATTTTTCCAAAATCTGTTGTGATTCCAGAAAATACTATACTACTTATTCCAACGGAAATATCTTCTGAAATTGAATAGTTATTTTCTGGATTATTTTCTGTCGTTGGTGTTTGAAATACATTATTTAAAAATACAATTCCATTTCCACCCGTAGAACCAATACCAATGGTGCTTATTCCTTGAATAGTTAACTCATAATTTTGATCAATACCCGTAAATTCACTGGAAATGTCATCATATAATAAATTGCTAGTATAATCTTGTCTTAAAAATACTCTACCATTAAAAGAAGATCTTGGTGATGTTAAATTAAATAACTGATATTTTTCCTCATCAGCACCTCCTAATGGGGGATCTGCAAAAAATAATTTATTTCCGACTATATTAAATGCCCCTCTGTGTACATATGCCGTTGTAATGCCAGAATGTGTAGTGGAAATAGTTCCAACTGATCCCCTATTAACCTCAACTAATGGAGTATTTCCGGTATTCGTTATAGGACCAGAACTACTAGTTCCAATCCCAATACTAGTCACTTTCATAAACTCATCATTAATTTTTAGAAAATCTCCAGTTGTAATTGATGTTATTCCACTTAAAGCAAACAAAGATACTCCAATTCCAATATTATCAATCGTAGATGTAAATAATTTTGCGTAAGTTATTGGATATTGAACAATATTATCCAAAGAAATAATACTTTTTTCAAGTTTTTTAACCATTTCTAATTCATGGGCGTTACCTTCTCCAAAAGAAGTAAATGTTACAAATATACCTGCTTGAGCATATTCTTTTTTGGTTGAAAGTCTAAATCTATCATTATTATCTTTAATAACATAAACTATTGATGGAAGTCTATCAGTGACTATACCAAGATAATTTTCTGTGGCACCTATACCTAAAGGTTCTTCTCCAATTCCTATAAATGTTGATTTTGGTCTATAATATAATTCTTCTAGGTTACTAAAGAAATGATTTATAATTGTAAACTCACCAGTTTCTGGATTTAATCTATTGCTATTTCTGGGATTAAAAGTTTTTTTGTAAATTGGGATTCCATTGTAATTTGCATTAAATTCAGTTTTTTCCCCATCATTTCTATTTGTTGCAAAAAATTCTGAAATTAAAATAGATTCTTCTATTTGTCCATATTTTAACGATGGATATACATTTTCTTTATCTAAATCAGTAAACAAACTTTCAGTAAAACTTAAAACTTCAACTTCATCATTTATTTCTAAATCTGGATAGAATTTAAATAAGAAATTATCACCAACATATTCACCACCAAATGTACCTATTCCAGTAGTACTTCCTATTGATAGAAATGGATATTGCGTGGTATAGATGTTAGTTCCATCTTGTACTAAAGAAACTTGATGTAAAGCACTTGTATCCCCATAACTAACCCTTACAGTACTCTTAAGAGAAGAAAAACTAGTAATATCTAAAGATATTATCTCAACTTCCGACAAGTCCCTAGAAAATCCAGAAGTATATGTTGCACTTCTTTCATTTCCAGGTATTTGTCCAAATTCAATAAATCTATAAGTAGAAATGCCCAAAGATGTTGAACCAAATCCAACATTCTTTGTCAGTATTGTTATATTATCTGATGTTGTATTTGTATAATTTAATGATACTATATTATTTGATATTGATGAATCAAAAGATCCAATAAAGTTAATATTAAATAAATCGCTGGAAAAATAGTATTCACTTATAAAGCTATCTATATCATTGTGACTTAAATAAATTTCTACATAATTTATTTCATTTGTGGTGTTGTTAATAACTTGAATAGAAGAGTGGACAGAACTATACTTTTCATTAGTAAAAGAGACTATAGAAGTAGTTATTCCACTTCCAATATTTTTGTTTACGGATATAAGATCGATCAAACCAATTGATTGAGTTCCAATACCTGGCAATGTATTATTGATTGTATTTTTAATGAATTTAATTTCGTAATCATTATCTGCGGGATTTTTTGGTTCAAATCTTAGATAAAAATCTCCCAAAATATCTTCATAACCAAAAATATTTCCAAATCTATCATCAGTATTTCTTAAAGAACTTTTTTCTAGAGTAAAAATATCAATATCATTATTTAATACGACTAAATCAGAAAATTCTAATTCACTACTATCATTTTTTCTAACCTGAACTAAAAATCTATTATATTTTTCATTTTTATTAATTTTCACAAGATTATTATACTCTGGAAGATCCAAATCTTTGTTAGAAAATTGTGAGGAAATATCATCTATTTTAAGAACTCTATTTGTTCTTACTTCAACATAATCTGTCAATTTAATAGTTTGAAATCTTAAAAATTTAGAAGAATTATTGAGTATATTAATATCAGTAACAAAATCAATATTATTAATAGTATCAACTCTATTTTCTTCAATAATATCATATATAATTGATTCATTTGATAGTCCTAAAAAGTTTTCTCCTGCGTTAGATGAAGAAAAGACTTCGGTATCTGCAAAATTTTTAAATCCACTGATATGCACTAGATTATTGACAGGACTTATGAAGTCATCAAATTCTATCGGACTTTTTATCGTATATGAAAGTTTTTGATAATAATCATTGTCTGGAATAACTTGAATATCATCATTTAGAACACCCACATTATTTTTCCATCCTATATCTGTTTTTGATGAGTAATCAATTTCAAAAGATAAATCATTTTTTTCTTTAATTTTTACCAATCCAATACTTCCACTTTGTATCCCTTTTATAAATTGCCCAGGCAATAAGATATAAGATCCAATTACCTTGATGAAATTTTTATTGAAATAACTTACATACAAATCTTGCTCATTGTATCCATTACCATCATCTACAAATAATTTTTCACCTGGTATAAAAGTAGAAAATATTTGTTTTGCTTTTAGTTCTGGGTAGTTTGATTTTTTTATAACAGTTGCATAAGATCCTTGAATTGTATTTGCAATTCCCGGATTTGTCGTAAATTCTGACAGGTCAAATTCTATCTTTACATTTACCCCAGAAGGAACATAGTCGATAATCTTAAAAAACTCATATCCATAATCTTCGGAATTAAATCCAGTTCCATCTAAACTATATTTTCTAATTCCTTCTACAAATACAGAATCTCCAATTTCAAATGGATCTACAGAAAAACCCAACAAAGGTGTTGTTAAGAAACAAGTGACTATTCCAGAAGAAGAAGATTCTATTCTATCAATAGTTACTCCATTATCGTTATTGACTGATCTTAATGTAACATCATTTTCCGGTAATCCTTTTGGAGAAATTATAACATTTACACCCGATACACTACTTCCAGATAAAGATGCATTTAATATTCCATCATTAATTTTTTTACCAGTATTTGGATTAATTGTAATAATTTGAGGAGGAAATATGTATCCGGACCCACCATTTATAACTTCAATACTTTGCATTTCATTCGATTGTTCGAGAATAATGAAATTTGGAACTATTGCATTTGGTATTAATGTGGTGTCTGAAGGATAATCAAATCCAATATCAATTACTCTAGATTTTGATATTTTTCCTATATTATTTGATTTTGATATAATATATGCACCACTACCCTCAATAGAATTGGATCCAGAAAAAATAGGTAATCTACTATAATTGTCCCCTTTTGAAATAATTTTTGTTTTTTCTATAGGTCCATTGGCGGAAGGTGAACTTGTATTATATTTTATTACATCACATTGTTCTTGGTTGTATGTCAAACTTTCTGGTATTCTTCTTAAAGAAATTTGAAATGTAGTCTGACCGATTCCATATATTTGATATTCTCCCGAATAAGTGCTATCTACAAAGGTTATTTTAGAAAAATCTGAAACTTCCTTATCTACTTCAATATTATTACCATCTTTTTGTAGAGAATAAAATAATCCATTGCCTGAAAGTTCATCTGAATAGTTTAAGGTAAATATTGAGTCTGTAGAAATACCTATAGTTCCCACACCAATTGTAGAAAATAAATTAGTACTTCCGGTTGAAATAAATTCATTATTAAAACTTTCGTCATAAAAAAGCTTCAATGTATATCCAGATAAAGATGAATCAGACAAATTAAATATCAAATTATTATTTTTTACTACGGATATTTGTGGATTAACTAATGACAATTCTTGAGATGGTCCTCCACTATCTGTAATATTAACTTTTATTGGAGGATTTAATCTAGCATCTAAAGCAGTCTCACATAAGTTGATATTATTATCATCTATTTTATGAATAAAATAAAAATTTGTAGAAAATCCAGAATAATAACTAACCTTATCTCCCGTTTTTAATTTGTGATCAAAAATAGTAATAGTAGAATTTTGAATATTGACCGATGAAGATGTAAATCCAATTGGATTTATTAAAATTTTAGTATTCAATTCATCCAATTTAACATATACTGAATCAAATGTTCCGATACCCAATGATAACGAAGGTTTGACTGTAAGTTTTACCTTGTCTTTATTTTTTAATTCATGAGATGTTGATAAAGAAACGGTTGTTTTTATATTTTCTACAGTTGTAGTTAATTGAGGATAATTGCTCTCGAAGGAATACTTATAATCATCTCCTAAATTTACATTAGGAACAAAACCAGTAAAGAATAATCCGTTATTTGTAGTTGTTAATCCTACGTTAGTAACTATTCCAATAAAATCCTTAGACTTTTTAATGGCGTATAATTTTTGTTTATTGTCAGAATCTGGTATTGTGAATGATAATCCCGAGGATGAGTCAAAAACTGATATCTTATTGAATGACAAATTGGGAGTTGATAATATAATTTCTTGATTTGTTGTAAATGAATGATTTGGAATAAAAATACTCTGTGTTTGTATCGATATTAATTTTTCAGTATCTCCTATCTTAAATGTGTTTTGAACGGATGTTCCTGATGTAGTACCAATTCCAAGTGCTTCTACAGGATTAAAGTAAAATAAATCATTAACTCTAGAATCAAAATAATTTGATTTAGTTTTAAATGTAAATGAATTTGGTTTAAAGTCTACAATTGATGATTCTTCATGTGATATTCCAGTTGATTCTCGAACAACTCTCAAGATATTTGATTGGTTAAAAATATTTAATATTTCAAAGACTTCACTTCCTATAAGGATGCTACTACCAATTGATATATTTTCCGGAATATTTGATAGATATATGTCAGTAACAAATCCAACGGATATACTAGAAGGAATATCTTTTATTAGTGTAGATGAATAAGTGACAATTCCCGCTGTATAGTTTCCATTTAGATTAGTAGCAACAGATGTTATTCCTGAAATAACAATATCATCCCTATTATTTAAATCATGATTTGGAGAAATAACACCAATTATATTCTCCCCACCATCCCACATTAAAACAACATTGGAATATTTTTTAACTTCTGTGTTAATACTTTTAATGGGTTTTCCTTTTATTTCTGAAACAATTGCAACTAATCCTCCACCAATTTTATCATCATCACTATTTTCAAAAATTAACCTATCATCAACTTTATAGAAATTTCCAGGATTAATAACTTCCAATTTATCCACTGATCCGGTATCAATAGATTCAATCAATGATGATTGTTCTACAATTTCATTAGACTCTAATATAAAATCATTCCCAGAATAAACTTCTCCAATTTTATATGGGAAAGTATTTCGTATTAAATTAGAATCTTTAAAATTAAATCTTTGATTGATAGATTTATTTTCTACTAAAGAATTTGATCTATAGGAATTTCCTATAAAATATGGAAATGTATTTTCTATATTTCCAAAAACAGTAGTTATTCCGGCATAATATGCATAAACACCTTCTGGAAATTCTGGAGTCTTAGCAAATCTTCCATTGTTTTCATCTAAGTTTCCAGAATTATTAAAAATATAATCCTCAATAAAAAATCCAGGTTCAAATATTGAAATTTCTGGTCTATTAATAATATTATCGGTGTTAAGAATATATCCAGACTCTAAAGTTTTTATTCTGGAGTTTGAATCATTGGGATCTGAATACCCAAATCCTCCGTAAATTGGATTACCATCATATGACCACCCTATAATAGGAGAATGTTTAGATGTATCGGTATCATTCAATTCTTCTTTCAGATTATCTCCATATGCACATATAGAATATCTCAAATTATCTTGTGATTCTGAAATAATTTCATCACCATATCTTATATAATTATTTACTGTAAGTGGCCGAACTTGAGGTTCTAAAACACAATTTTTTCCAGAAGATATTGCTAATATGGAAGTATTTTCTTTAGAATATCCAATACCTTGATTTATAATTATTACATCTATAATTCTATTTCCCTCTATTACTGCTCTTATTTCTGCTCCTGTACCATCCCCTATCACAACTATGTCTGGTGTTGAATAATAATCAATACCACCATACTCCACTATAACATCTAATATTCTTCCATCAACAATAGTAAAATCAAATTCTGCCGACGATCCATTTTTAATAGTAATATTTGGTTTTTTATGGAAATTTAAAATGTTTGATCCATAATTCTGACCTTTTTCGTACACAAAACAATCTATTATCTCCCCTCTTACTACAGGTGTTGCATTAATAAATTCAAGCAATGCATCAGTTCTTATTCCAGATTTTGAGTATGCTACTGATACCATTATATCTGGATAACTAAAAATATGATTTCCTTGACCAACAGAATCAAATTTTACATAAGATCTTCTTTCATATCTTGATATATCTGTTCCTCCAATTCCAGCATCAGATAATCTAAAAGTGTCCTCTGTTAGTTTTATTACTTTATATGATATGTTTGTATCTAAACCAACTATTGGTTGGTCTTTATAATTATATTCTATCAATTCTCCATCGTTAAAACCATGATTTTTAAATGTTATTGAACTATTGGAAGTTGATACTCCCAAAGAGTTGACTATAAGTTTTCTATTCTCATACCCATCCCCCCCATTTAAAACTTTTATTTCAGATAATATATTTTTAATTTCTGTTTTAAATGCATGTATTCCTGAGTTATTTGTAGTTGTAAAACCTATAGTATTAATTCCTAGGGCATAATCCGAAAATGATGGATATATATTAATCGCTCTATCATTCAGTATTTCTGCGTAGTAGAATGAATTATCTACCAATGCCAATTCCTGATCAAAATTAGATCCCAAAAATGTTCCAATTCCAATTGGGGGATTATTATTTGAACTATAAATTATAGGTTGACCTGATATTAAATTATGAGGTTCTAAAAATAAAATGGAATCATTATCTACATCCAATCCACCACCATTTTGAATAGATCTAGCATCAAATATTATTTCACGTCTTCTTTTTGCAATAACAGGAATTAAATTTGCTCCGGACCCATTTCCACCAGTAACTGCAACTGAAACATTAGAATCAGGATCAAATTCTTGTGGATCTACAAAAACTTTTTCAATTTTTCCTCTTACTACAGGTTGAAGAAGAGATCCAGTCCCATCTTCAGAAGAAACTTCCAATAAAGGTGGATTTATTACGTCATATCTTTCTCCTCTATTGAGAATATTGACACTTTCGATAGGACCATAATATATTTTATCTTGAGATTTATAATTATAAATCTCTACGCCATTTACCGCAATTCCAATTGTTCCTGGAACAGTTTGTTCCGACTTTCCATCTTTAATATTTGGTCTTACTATAAATTTTTTAAGTATTTTTTGGGGAGAAATTATAGCATTTTTTTGAAAGAAAATTACAAAAGAACCATCTGGTATTGAATTAAATTTCACATAATTTTCGGTATCTACAAAAGATCTTGATTTGTATAAAATAATTTCTTTTTTATTTAAAGATACTTTCACATAATAAGAACCTTCTTCCAAATCTGATAAAGAATTATCTGGTGGAGTATAATAAACTTCATCCCCACTTATAAATGAAACTTCATCCTCAAATTTTAAGATGTAATAAGTGTCAAAATTGGAATCAAATCCATCAATTCCAGTTGGTGAATATTTTAAAATATTTGCATTAATTGTATATGATGGTAATGAATTTGATGCTATGTATAGATATTCATCATTCTCGACATAAAGATTTTGTACATCACTTACAATATCGTTAAACTCCAAAGGTACTATAGAAGTAGACGACTTGTTTAATTTTCGTCTTAGATCAAAATCCCCATCTAGATTTGATAGGTCTACGTTCAAAGAAACTAGTTTATTTGAAATTGATACTATCGTAGCATCACTTATCACTACTTGTTCAGATTCTTTACTTAAAATTTCTACCCTATCAGTAACTTTAAGACTAGATTTATCAATATTGCTAAAAAGTTCTATTTCATTTCCAACAATATTTTTAATCTTGTATCTTGAACTTGTATTATAAATTAAACTGTTTGCAAATATTTGTTTATAAGTTTTATTCTTTTCCGGATTGTCTATCTTATCACCCAAAGATCCTACTATTATCTTTTCTCCTGGAATAAAATTATTCGATTCAGAATCTCCTAGAAGATTTGATATTACGCCAGTAATTAAAAATTCTGCTCTTTTTTCAATATCACCATTTTCATATCCAAAATAAGTTTCATTGGATCTTAATATATCAGTTTTTTTTAGTGGATTTAATATTCCAGAACACCCAAAAAATTGATTTACACTTTTTTCAGTGTAAAATATTTCATTGCCGTCATTAGTAAATACTGAACCAAAATTTGGAAATCCTATGGTGGAGTCTACAGTTATTGTAGAAGATCCCAAATCCACATTATCTACAATTTTAGTCTTTCCTGTAATATTAAAATTTCCAAGTATAGTTTCAGATTCATCATATCCAATAAATAATGAAATTTTATAATATGGTCTACCTTCTCTGCTTATTATCTCAATTTCAGATACTGACGCACTTGTATTTGGGTCAGTTGATTTAAAAATAGTTTGTCCAACTAAGTTTAGTAGATCTCCTGAAATTAATTCTGCTACTAAAACTTGCCTTCTTATATAGTTTGCTGAGGATGGTTTTAATAAAAAATCTTCCTGATTCAATACTGTTGGTGTTAATCCATATAACACATTAAAAAGAATTCTAAAAGATTCTTTTGTTCCTTTGGAATTATAAAGAGAAATTGATTCTTTAATCAAATTTCCAACATTTAATTCAGAAACAAAATCAATATCTTCTAATCCTGGAGTGAGTGTGAATTTAAGTTTTTTATAAAATTCCTTGATAAACAAGGAACTTAAATTTTCTACTTTAGAATCTTTAGAATGGGAAGATTTTTTTGTACTAGAAAAAACTAATTCACTAGTATTTAAATCTTGATGATAGTTGGTTATTCCACTAAATCCACGAATACATCCAATAAATGTATTTGATGTTATTCCAGTATAAGTAATTATCTCATCATCTATTTTTATTAAACCATAACTCTGGGGATATCCTTTAGTACTAGAGACTTTTATGACATTTGATTCGGAAGTAATATCATCTTCTAAAAATGTAAATCCCGATATAACCTCAGGTATTAAATTATCTAGTTTTAAATATTGATCTAGATTTTCAGATAGATCAGTAGGACCACTCTTATATTCTTGGGAAATGTAATATTGCTTTAAAAATTCTGCGAATTTAGGATTCTCACTTAAAAGAAACTCTGGTAATTGACTTTCAATAATTTGCTGTACTTTTATTCTACTTTCAAACTTTTTATTTGTCATATTATTTCCTTATTAACTCTCCATTAGAATAGCTTGAAGTATAAAAATCTCTTGAAAATACCACACCCGATACATCATCCCCAGAAGAGATTACGTCTCTAAGCATATTTATTGAACTTTTTTTGATGTCAAAATTTAAGTATAAATCTTTTAATCCAATTATATCATTTGATTCGGGAAATGCTTGTATCTCTATAATATTATTCGGCAACTCCGTAGATACAATATTAATAGTGTTTATTAATATTTCTCCTGTAGAGTAATTGACTATTCCTGCGGATTTTGCAACGACTTTCACATCTTTACTATCTGTGGGTTTTACTATTGATAAAATTCCAGTAGTTCCATCTTGATTTGGTGTATCAGTAAAATACACAGTATCCGGATCTAATATAACTCTAAATCCAGTTGATTTAATATTAAGTCCATTTTTATTCATATGAAATCTATTCCCAAAACAAAGTTCATATTGAGAAAACTGATTTGTTAAACATTTCAAATCCCTTCTAATTATTACTTTTGTAATATTTGATGTTATTGCTGAATCGGTGTTATCGATGACTTGAAGAACTTTACTATATTTAAATCTTCCTCCAAACTTATTTAAATCCACAGAATTTGAATATAAATTTAAATTACTAATTATTTTCGATCTTAAGTTTTCTACTGAATTAGTTTGAGAATAATTATAATAAATTGAAGAATTTATTTCTACGTGCAAAATTTTCAAATCCAATATTATTTGCTTAACTCCTGCTACAGTATATTGGGTTAATTTATTTAAAATTTGATTTTTATCGAAGTCTGATACGAATAACCCATTTTTTGGTTTTATGCTAATTAAAACATTTCCAAACTGTGGAGGATCAAGTTCTTCTCCACCAATAACAGATACTGAGTCTGTATTTGGATATATTTTTTTAAGTATTGCCTCATAGTCTCTTGATGTTACTGCTCTATTCTGTGAAGAATATGATATTGGGGAATAATACTTTACTGAATCTATAGATTCAATATCTGATCCATTTTGTGACGGAGAAATAGTATTTATTACTATAGATTCTAATGGAACAATCGGAGAATCACTTGCAGATCTTATATTACCAGAAAAAGAAAATTGTGATGCGCCATTTCCATCCTTACCATCGGTAATGATATAATTAACCGTAATTATTGAATCATTTTCTAATTTTTTTCCAAAAAATCCATCTCCAAAAAGAAGTTCATATTTTTCATCTTTAACTTCTTGCAATAAGAAAATTTTTGATTGAGAATTAACGTCAATAATATTATCAACAAAATTGTATTCAGTTCCCAATCCTGTATCTGAAGTTCCCTTCACATACACTCTAATGGTAGATGAATCTATATTTGGATTATCTAGAATAAACTTTTGATCTAAAGAACCATCTACTTGAAATCTTTTCGTTAAAAATGATCCTTGATATATTGTAATATTAAAAACAGATTCGTCATCAACAATATTTGCTACAATATCTTCTGGAATAGAAAATATATATGATGAATTAGAAGCACTTCCTACGCAAACTAATCCTGCTTTAAGCGTTAAAGTAGAAGTTTCCGTTGTTTTTACAGAAAACGATATTTGTGCCTGAGATGCGGTTCTAGATCTTGGAACATATCCAATATTTCTAGCGAGAGAAACAACATTTTCTCTAACTGTTGCAGAATCCAAAAAGGATTCATTCACAATCATATTTGAGTTGAATGCTGAAATATAGGTATTGTATGCTAGTGTATCAATTAAAATCGAAAAATTAGATCCCTCAAAGTCAAAATCCGTAAAATTGGAATTTGCTCTGAGATAATCTTTTATGGAGGTTTTTATTTGATCGAAATCAAGATTTGAAAACTTTGTAAAAGGCATTTTATCTTGTTGCCTCTAAAATAAATGTAAACTGTTGTGAGGGAACTTCTTGACCAATAATATTGAATACTACAGTAACTTCAAATTCATTTGTGTCAGATCTTGGATTGACTTCAACTTGTACATTATCAACTCTAGGTTCAAAATTAGAAATTGTATTTAAAATCTGATCCTTAATAATAGATGCGGTTCCAAAATCAACAAACTCAAACAAACTTCTTCGCACATCAGAACCAATTTCCAAATTAAAAAATCTTTCTGTTGGTATTGTCTGCACTAAATTGCGAATAGATCTAATAATCGCTCTTTCATTGATTAATACAGGAATATCACCTGTCACTGGATGTGGATCAAATGACAGGCTAATATCTTTAAATGATCTTGATATTCTAGTTATGGACATCTATTGTGATGTTTCTTGATTTATTTATATCTATTGCCAAGAGATTCCATAGTTTGGTTCAGTACCATACTCCCAATCATCATAGTCTTCGTCATTTCTAATTTTTTCGTGAAGTTCTTCTTGTTTCTCGAAATTATGATTAGGAGCACGATCATACATAACTTCTTGAATTACTTTTTGTTCAGAAACATCAGTATAATCAGTGATTAATTTTGTGGTCCCCCACATTTTATACATATGTTCTTTGTTTCTATCTACTAACATTGATTTTCTCCTGTTTTATAAGTTAAAACAGAACTTTTATGAAGGAGGTTTCTATCTCCTTACATATATTTAACGATCTATTTCTCTAATTCTATATTTATCAGAATCTAAGTATTTTAAAAGTTCTAGAGCGATTAATTTTGGATTTCCATCTCCACAGGTATAGGCATCAATCGCAATACATCCTCTTTCAGGCCATGTATGACAAGAAACGTGACTTTCTGAAAGTGCAAATACAATTGTTACCCCCTGAGGAAAAAAACAATGTTGAAAAACATTCAAAATAGTCATTTCAGCACGTTTTATTCCATCTTCCATTACTTTTTGTAAGGAAATACCGTCATTTAAGATATTAAACTCAACATCATACACTTCTAAGAGTAGATGTTTGCCCATTGAATATTTTTCCAATTCTTATGTATTAAAAATCATATTTATTCGATTAAAAAACCAATTCTATCGTAACTTACGTCTTCAATAAATCGATAATTCTTATATTTTTCACTCAAATCTTTTTTATTTTGATTCCAAACTGGTATTGCTACCTTATTATTATATCTAAAATTTGGGTTTCTTCGAAATTGAACTTCTATTAGGTTTCCTCCTATAAATTCGCAGTTAATCCATTCATAATGTTTGTTTAGATTTTTTAAAATATCTGGAAAAATTATGTTTTTATTTATTTTTTCCCATTTATCCCATTTATAAATTTGAGATTCCTTTTTTCTAGTTCCCAATACACACAAATCTTGTTTTTGATTATGATAATCAACACTAATATGATCCCCTTCAAATATTTGACACCAAAACTCAGAAGGATGCATATCATCAGTTCTTTTCTCTATCCATTCAATACGAGCCAAACGACTCATACCAAATAAATTGAAAGATGGGCGAACAATATAAAAGTCGGGTTTAGGAACTGTAGTACCCGCAGGTCCACATAAGTATCCTAAACGCCGACTTAAAAAAAGTTTATTATAAACCCAAAGATCTTCAGAATGTATGTGATTCCACTCATCATCACATTCGAGTAAATACATTTATTTTCCTTGACCTCTGTATTTTTTCTTTGCCTTATTTCGAGATGATGCCGCACATTTCGTATTAGATCCCATACCCTGACGAGTTTTTTTAGGTTTGGATTCTACAACAATTTGCTTTCCGCCGAGTGATTTTTTAATTGCCATTGAGATTCTCCTATAATTTCAGTTTTAATTTCGTTCGGATTTGGAGAACCTGTCTGATAGAACTCTATTGACAGATCTTCCATTATATCGAAGTATTCTTCCTCTGTGAGATTGGAGTGTATTTTTATTCCGTTACAGAGAATATTATACTTTTCTTTCATTGTCAAATAACCCTTGTTTTTTCGTGACCAACACGAATGCGAGGATCGCACCAAATCTCAAATCCTGCTTCTTTTGCATCTAAACAGAATGACACATCTTCTCCACACATGTCTTGAACCTGTCCAGACTCAAAGACTTGCATTTTAGGAGCAAACCAAGGATACTTCATTTCTGAATGTTCAAAAACTCCATTCTTGATAAGTAACCAACCAAATCCAGCATAGTCTACTGTGAATGGTTTACGACGCTTCGAGATACTTTCAACTGTTTCGTGATTCATTACTCCACCATTATTTCGAAAGTCATCCTCCTCCATCCAGTGCGCAACAGAGGTAGTGTGACCATCTTCTGTAGCATACCATCCAGAAGCAATGTCCTTATTCATTAAAACCAACTGCCAAAACTTTTCAGTATTAAAGACAATATCAGAATCAATCCATAATTGCCAATCATAATTCAACTTTCCATCCCATGGAAGTTGATCTGGACCTCGAAGTACGTTTGCTCCAAGACATTTGCATCTGGCAAAATTTACCATCGAAGAATAATCTTGAGAGATTTGAATACTTGCTCCGGCCTGAACTAAATCAAAACAAAGTTGAACAAAGTTTTTTAGGTAGGTATATGATACCCCTCTACCTGGAAGACAGAATACAACAGATTTACCGCGAACCATTTCTTTTGCAAGATTATAATCCCATTCTGGGGCATTATTTGCTGTGACTGGCGCTTTTGCTTTTACCGTGAAACCTCTAGACATAATAGTTTAATAATCATTTCAGTATAATAACACAGTATCTATAAGAAGTCAATCACACCTCTCACAGATCACAATTTCTTCACCTTCGAGTCTTATTTTTACTTCAGTATCTTCGTACCAAGAAAGTTCATTGATGATTTGCTCTGGAACAACTATAAAATATTGTCCTGTAATTGGATCAACCTGTATAGTATCAAAAATTTCTCCGGAATTTTTTTTCATATCTTTGTATTTTATGCAACCTTTTGTGATTTATATATAGCAAAAAATTTTTTTAATGAGATTGATATTTACAGGTCGATCTGGGTCGTTTATAGATTATAAGGACCCATAAAAATCAAACAACCCCCCCCGGACCCCTGTTTATATACGAACGAATAAACTGTCCGCACACGAACACACTTAGGGGGAGAGACTGTGCCCTCCCCAGTGTAACTAACTCAGGCGAATACCTCCTTGACGATGTAACTGGGTCCACCTAAATTAAAGGTGCCGATCTGTACTCTCTGACCTGCAAGTTCTACGCTCCAGTCTAAAGCAGCATCCTCCGCTTCATGTAACGTATCGAACCACTCTGAGTCTGCAGGATGACCGTCAGCGGTGTTGATCCAGTAACGCATAATCCTAAAGTGTAGGTGAAAAGTTTAATTAAAGGGGGCAGGATCTGCTGCCCCTAAGTGTTAATCAGATCTCCTCAGCGATTGCCTCCAGGTCGCCATTCTTGCGTGCCTGGGCAATCACCCGCCCCAGCGATTCTCCACGCAAATCAGTGTAGGAGATCATATCAATCAGATCCTCGCAGAATGTAACGCTGGCATTGAAACCATAGGCACGGTTATGGTTGGACTGAAAAATCACCTCAACATAACCTTCCTGTTCGATGTGAAGGTTATGAATAGCGGAAGACTCAGCAGTGCTAAAGGTGCGGTAAGCGGGGGCGGTGCGGGTGGTGGTGGTCATGGTGCGGTGGCGGTGGTTCGGTTCAATAATAGCACGGATTCGGGGGGATTTAACCGATCCCCCCAGAATAGGATCACCGCTGCAGGTAACCCTCCGGCGACAGGATACCACCTTCAGAGTGCCAGCACTCGAACCTGGCACGCTCAAAGGCGTCCCACGTTTCCGGCGTGAAGGCGTGCTGCCATTCTGCCGGAACGGGGTCCAGGCGGCGGGCAGCGGTGCCGCGAACGCGGGCGCGGAAACGTTCGGCGGCGATGTCGGCGCCGCAGAGGTCGGCGCTGATACCGGGCAGGTGCTGCGTGTTGGGGATCATGAATCGCTTGCCTTGGGACCTCCATACAATACCAGCAGCACCCCGATCCCACAAGCATCAAACGGTAGCGGTTGATACCAAAAACAGAATCCAATAGATCAGCGACGCTTATGGATCGGATCTGTGGTTTGGTATCAGCGGATACACTGCTGCGGACCGTGGCGTCCTACTATTGCATCAGCAATCAAGGGAGGGCACCTTGAAAGTCTAAAGCAAAACATAACTAACGCGGGCGGCGTGATGATACAAACCAAGACACTCACCCTGCCGACAAATAGTTGGGTATATAAAATATAAAAAACTTAAGTGTAAAGAAAGGGGGGGATGATTAGTCCCCCTTAAATGTACCTTACTTCAAGATAGATTCGAGTTGGTTTAATACACTTAACTTGCTTCCTTTTAAGTTAAACTCTCGTTTCACGATAGAGTATGCGCTGGGACCGTTGCGCTTCATACCCTTACACTCTAATCGTAGTGCAGACAGTAAAACAAGGGCGCGATAGTTGGTGATAGATTCGCCAGTCAATACGGTTGCCATAACTATAAAGAATAAAGAAAGAATGGGACAGGATGGGGGCAGGATCTGCTGCCCCTAAGTGTAGATCAGGCGCAATACCTGCCTACTACGATCCGCTCGCAAGATTCCACGATCTTAATAACTAACCCGCTGAAAAACGTTTCATTCAATATACCTTGCCATCCGTCGCGCAAGATATCACCTTCAGTCCGCATGAAGTCTGCCAGGGCATACACTTGTCCGCGATACTCAAAAAACATCGCAGAATCGAAGTCCGCGTCGTCCAGGTAGTCAAACTCGGCGCGGAGTTTCGTATACTGGGCAGTGTCAAACTCAAAGGCGGACAGAAGATCACGGGGAACGTTGTTTGTCTTGATTGTCAGCGTCATTAGATCGAGTGATCGACTACCCCTAAAGAATCCCACGGATCCGCCGCCAGGTCAAGGGGTCCGGACCAGTTCGCAAAGTGGCACAGGACCCCTCTAGGATCGGTGCCAGATCGACTAGACTATGGGAACAAGAGAAGAGAAGCGCAGAGAGCGCCATCACACAAATCTAGACACTCACCCTGCCTACAAATAATAGTATAAAGAATAAAGAAAAAGAATCAAATCATTTTCTATTCTTTATACTTAGTTATTTTATTCTTTATACTTAGTTATTTTATTCTTTATACTTAGTTAAATGTAAAGAATAAAACAGAGAGTTAGGATTATGATTCTAACTCTCTTGTTTGTTTGTTATGCAGGAGAGAGAAGAATAGCGTCCTGATTGTGATAACGTGACAGTGTGTTAAGTATACCTTGCTCTGTCATCGGTTTGCGACAGACTGGCAAACCTTTCTCCCATCCTGTAGCAATCCATCCTGCACTTGTCTTATCAAATGTAACGGACTCACCCGTGATCTGAATGTAACGAATGTTGGCGAGATTCATGATGATGATGTAATGAATGTGTGTGTATCTCGACGAGATTGTGATGTGATCTCGTCGAGACTTATGTGTGAATCTAGTCGAGATTAGAAGTCGAAAACGTCGCCGTTAATCTCTGCACGATTCACTTTAGGATCGTCCCACTTCACACCGTCGGGCGTTTCTTTGCTGCCACAATCATAGAAGACTTCCAGCAGTTCCTCATAGCAGCAGACATCATTTTCTTGAATGTAGTTGTAGATGCTCTCATCATTCTCAATCCACAAAACCACATTCCAGGTTTCGTAGTTAGTCCAACCCTGATAGGTTTGGTCGGTGATGCAGGTCTGGTAGGTGGTGGCGGGCATCGGTCGGTGTCGGTGGTTGACTTAATCAGTATAGGGGATGGGGAGGCATCCTGTCGCCTCCCCGTGTGACACTTAACGGATTGTCACAGACCCAGAAAGCGGGCGATCCGCTCACGCTTGCGAAGCGGCAGGATCCTTTTATAAGTTACAAACCGGCGATTACCGACTTTGTAATCATAACGCTGCACCAGACCTTCTGCCGCCATTTCTTTCATCATGAGGCACAAAGATGTTCTAGCAGCATTAGACAGACCCAACTCTTTTTTAATCTCAGGAGAGTTCAATCCGTGACGCTTTTTATCAGAATCCATCGGCAGAACCGACAGAATCGCCCACTGATAGGTAGCACCAAAGGAACGAGAATCGGTGAGAGTGGTGGAAAACATTTGGATCGAGTGATCGACTACCCATAAAGAATCCCACGGATTCGGCAGCAGGTCAAGGGGTGGCGACCAGTTCGCAAAGTGGCACAGGACCCCTCTAGGATCGGCAGGAAGGGCGCTATCCTATAAGAAAGCAAACAAGGGGCGAAACCCCCGACGACGACCACTTATAGGACACTCCTCCTGCCTACAAATAATAGTATAAAATAAAATAAAAAATATAAAGAATAAAGAATCAATCCTTATTTTATTGTTTATAGTTAACTAAGTATAAAGAATAAAAAAAGAGTTAGAATAACTAACTCTTTTCGGTGTGCTATGATAATCAGGCAGGTTCCAGAATGTCTATAAGAGCATTAGGAAACTTGTCTGCATAATAATCATACTTTTCATCTGCTTCATCATATGTAGAGAACCTCTCCAGAATAGTCCAGTTCTCTTGATTGTCTAGACGGGCGATTGAAAAGAGTTTCATTATTCTAGATGATGATGATAATGATGTAATCTCGACATAATGTGATGATGATTATGTCGAGATTGTGATAATGATTAGAATGCGATCTCGTCGAGAGTAGGCACGATAATCTCGTCAGGTTCCGTCGAGATCGCATCGAGAATCGAGAGAATCTCGTCACCCGTGTTACCTTGCTCCAGCATCGTAATCAAAAGATCTTTAGTCATTTGTGTGTGTTGTGTACGAAGGTAGTATAGGGTAGTTTTAGGTCATACCCCAGGACCAGTGTGCCAGTTACTGAACTGTCATCCAGTTACGCACGGGATACTCCAATTGGTCTAGGAGACAGGCAGCGACCTCATTCATCGCCACATTACGATCTGTGCCGGGAACATTATGTTGTAGATCCATTGCCCGAATGTAGAGAGCATCAGCGAGTGCAGTCTGCTGCTCTGGGGTGAGCGTGATGGTGACAGTTGCGGTGTTGCGGGGCATGGCGGTGGTTCCGTTGAACTGAATGTAGTATAGGGGGGATGAAGGGAACCAGAGGTCCCCCTGTGCCACTTCAGCAACTGACCCAAGGTCTAAATAGTGTCGCCTGGTTTGTGTGGTAACTTCTCAGGTTGGGGGGATTTTAGAGTCTCCCCTTATAAATAATACACCACACAAACATAGAGCAGATGAAAGAACATCCAGTCCATAAGGGTTACTTTGTCACAGAAGATGGCAGAGTGTTTAGTGCCTGGCAAAGAAAAGCAAATCCAGGATTTGGTAATAGTTTTTACTATGTGATAGATACAAATAAGATGAGGGAATTAAAGTCTTGGGATAATAAAAAAGGTTACTTAGTGCTGAACCTCAAGGGGTCAAAAAAGAATTGGTATGTTCATAGATTAGTAGCAGAATCTTACTTACCAAACTCACACAATCTACCGCAAATTAACCACAAAAATAAGAACACAAAAGATAATAGCGTTACAAATCTAGAGTGGTGTACCGCATCAGAGAATATGAAGCACTGCGCCCAGTCTATAAGTTATGATAGAAAACTATTAAAGGCAAAGCGTTATTTGTTGGAAAATGTTTTGACGAAAGAACGATTTGAGATCTTAAATCTTGCTGGTTGGTGTAGAGAAAATGGATTAAGTGATGGAACCTTACATAGGACAAAAAGACATCCAAAACTACAGCATAAAGGATTTAGATTGCTTGAAACCGTCCAGAGTTAAAGTTTGCGTGGGAAAAGACTTCTCTATTCACTAACTTATAAAGACCGAATTCGTTAGAAAAGCAATATCCCTCTGCATCCACACGTTCACCGTTCAAGTATGCTGCAGGACCATCATTACGACAAAGATGCAAACAATCATCCTTGATAGTCTTCACCAGCGCCCACAAACCAATCAGGTTAGGATCACAATCAAAGTCTTCCGCTTTGATCTCTTCACCAGTACGAATACAAGCGTTGATTTGTTTTTTGATCTCTGCTGCTTCTTTATGTGTTACAAAGTTTACAGCGAGTGCCATTACACGCGCAAACTTCACCACTTCCTCTACATCATCAAAGCACACATCACTCACACTCTTATTCCAAGGATCGTGAAGAATGTATGCTTTAGGTTGAACGAACTTGATGTGTTGAGTATCATTCCAGATCGCACGATCAGGCATCGCTACAGCATCACGAAGATCATTCGCAGCATAATAACAAGTATGCGGTGCGATGATAATGTTTTGAGTCACTACATCAGGGAACTGATAGACGATGGTGTTAGGTTTGTACTCACAAAGTCCCCCGAACCCTAGAAAATCCATATGATAAACTGTTTCAGTACGAGGCAAATGATCGTAGCAGCAGTGCAGAATCTGCGCTACTTCACCCTCATAAAATGCATCAATCTCTTCGTGATTGTGAGCGATACGAATCTTCTTTTTATTAAATACTGCCTTGGTTCCTACAAAGAACTCTCCGCAGGCAGGATCAATACCCCACACAATTGCAACACTACCATCCATCTTTGCAGACAGATAACCGGGAGTAATAAACCAATCCAGGACAGAGAGATCACCCGTCAGGATAGAATCTTCAGGATGTTCGATGTGTTTGTTCTGCATTTGTTTTGTGTTGATGAATGTAATGTAGCAGGAACGGGGACCGTTTCCAGTCCCCTTGTGCCAGTTCAGTAACCGTTCAAGAAGTCTGCAAGCGCCTCCTGATACTGCTCTTCGCTGTAGTAGGTCCTAGCACCGAGAGTCAGCGGGAAGGTCCTCTTAGGGGCAGGAGTGCGGCACTCAGCGGCACTATAACCTTTCTGCTCCAGATGCTGAACGTAGGGATTGGATGAAGTCATTTGCGTAGAGGAGAGTTGAAGTAACGACGAAAAGATGTAACCACAATAATACCCGTGGAGATTACACCCACGAAACCAATCACAGTAACGATGTTGCCAGAGAAGTCAAGAGTTTCAATCATAATCAGAAGTCGTAGTTAGAGTTCAGAAAGGAATCAAAGTCTTGTGAAGGATTCTCACGAAGTTCAGGAAGATCAAAGATCTCACCTTCACAATCTTGAATCTCAGACCAGAAGTCGGTGTCGATGGTGTCGAAGTCCATTTGGTTTCTCAGGAACAAATGTAATGTATCAGGGTTTGAGGCGGGAGTCTAGGGGGTGTGTGCCAGTTTGCCAAATGTCACACTCTTCAGTGCAATCATATGATCCAGAGCATCTCCCAGACTAGAGCGAACGTACTCATCTCTCAAACCAGCAAACTCATAGGCAGAATAGAGTTTGACGTAAAGATCATCCCATTCTTGTCGGGTCATTTGAGGTGGGTGTCTCAGGAACAAATGTAATGTACCCGGAATCAGGGCACCTCAACCAGTTCCTGTGCCACTTCGCGAACTGTCTGCTATGTGTCCCATATGCCTGCTGTGGGTCTTATACTATGGGAACAAGAGAAGGACAGAGGCGGAAACCTCAACGACAACAAATAGGACACTCCTCCTGCCTACTATTAGATACTATAAATCGACTCCTAAGTAATTGGTCTTAAATATAAGAATCCAATCAGGAATCATCCTTCTTTTTTTATTCTATTCGTCTCTATTGAATTATTCACTAATTGGTTGGATTTCTAGGATGGTTTAGATCCTAACGATTTTATTGCGCCGGAGACCGCGTTCTAACTCCCTCAGTGTATCATATAATGTTAGTTTCTTATTGTTCTTGTCAGATTGACTCTGTATCCCGTAGGAGAGTTCAAGTGCTGCTCTAATAGAACTTTAAGATTCTTGTTTTTATTTATACTTAAAGATTCTTATACCTTATCTCTCATCGGGGACAAACCTAGTCTAGCAGTATATTTGAGTCTTGTCAAGCATAAAAAAAGAGAGGGAAACCACTCCCTCTCTCAAACCACTTACATCCACCATTTTAGAAATTATCTATACTCAACACATTGGAGAACTTTTTATACCAGAGGCAACTACCATTCCTCTTTTATTATAAATAAGTTAGAATGTATGAAACATTAGTAACAGCAATGATGAAGGAACATCCAGAACATAAAGGGTATTTAATAGGTAAAGATGGAACAATCATAGGAAAAAGGGGGTGGGTGCTTAAGTGTTATATTGCACCAAACGGATATGCAAAAGCAAAAGTTGCAAAAGTAACTAGATTAGTACATAGATTAGTAGCGGAAACTTTCATCCCCAATCCCGATAACTTACCACAAGTAAATCACATAGATGGAAACAAATTGAATAATAATGTTACCAATTTAGAATGGTGTACTATGAAAGATAACCTACAACACTTTTTCTATAAAAGAGAAATGTGTTATCAAATCTTCAAAGATGGAAAATTGATTGAAGAAACTTGGAGTTTAGTAGATTTTGCAAGAAGAAATAACCTTTGTAAAACTTCACTTTATGAGTGTATCAATATCAATAAAACCTTTAAGGGGTTTACCATAAGAAGAGTAGAAAAATAAAGAGGAATTATAGTTCCTCTTATACTCACCAGTCACTACGGAAGTAATACCCATCCTCCTCATTATAATCAAAGCGAATAGAAGCATTCCAGGTTGCTTCATAATCCACTACAATCCACGAAGGAATGTTCTCTCCCAGCATCTCCAGATAGTTCTCTACAAAGTCTCTCACATCATCATAATGACCCTCATATGCTTCCTCAAAGGCATGAAGATCGCTGACAGAATACATCGACAAAAATGCTTTTACAGCACCCTCATCATAGTTCTCCATCATTTCTTGATACTTATCGAAGAACTCAAGTTCATCAATACCTTGCTCCTCAAGATAATCATAAAGATCACTTTTGGAAGCACCAGTATCCTCAAGAATCTCAAAGATACTCACCAGATTCTCATAATAATCTGCACCGAAGTAATCCAGAGTAATAAGAATGTCCTCAAGATCATAACCATCTTCTACAAGTTCATCAACAATCGTGACAATCTCAGCAGGAAGAGTTTCTTTGTAATTATCAGAGAGAGTGATAGACATTGTTTTAGAGGTGATTTTGGTTTGGCGGGTGGTGTTTGTCCCGTTGAATGTATTATGGCACCTGTAGGGGGTCCTGGGTGCCTCTGGTGGACGGTTTGTGAACTGTCACATTGCCATCACAAGATTAGCAACTCGCTTTTCTCCCGGAAGTTCATCCAGTTTCTCCACAATTGCCTCAAATTGCTGTAGAATGTTCAGGTAATATGCAGACAATTGATAGTTCTCTGCCTCTTCTAAAATCTCTGCTCTCTCCTCAAGAGAAGAGATTACATCCAGAAGTTCACCCGAAGTCAGTGAGATTGTAGTCATTTGGATGAGGTGTTTTGATTACTTTGGTAGAATATCAGGGTTTTGAGCATCCCACAAGGGGTAGTGTGCCAGTTCCTCAATTGGTCTTACGGGCACGCATTTCGATGTTATCCATAATGCACTGCGACAATTCTACAACTAGATCGGTATCTTCTGTCTGCAGATGTTCAGCAACAATTTCAGGGACGATTTCCATCAATAAATCTACCCAACGCTCATCCATAAAAATATCATCAATTACATCAGATGTCAGGGCAATTGCTAGATTCTGGATTGTTTTATTAGAGAGTGCCATTAGATTTCTGTCGAACAAATGTAGAATATCAGGGTTTCAGGTATTCTGCAAGTGTCTCTGTGCCAGTTCATAAAGTGGCACTCTCAGGGTCTTTATGGTGCTTTATTAGGCATAATGTCGATATGCCATCTCCTGATAATCGTTTGATTCTCTTGAATAATCTTCGTCTAGATCTAGATTATCATATGTTTCTAGATCACCATATTCGCTTGTGTATGCGAAATCAAAATCGTAATCGTCGTACATAGAGCATCCTTGAATACTTGTATATGATACCATGAATCTCGAATGAATGCAAGTAGGTCGCATCGAGATTCATAATGATATATATGCTTCTCGACGAGATTATGTGATATAATGATGTCTTATCTCGTCGAGACTTATGATAATATATGATGATATCTCGACGAGATTTGTGTCGGTATGTGAAGTTTTATGTGGGTCTGTGTGGGTTTTTGTGAGGTCCCTTGACTTTTTCGCGTTCTTGTGGTAGACTGCGGGCTTAGTGGGACATAAGAATCAGCATTCTATAAGCATTCTATAAGTCTTTATCAGCATTTATAAGTCTTTATAAGCATTTATAAGTCTTTATAAGCATTAGAAGACACATAAAAACTTTATGCGTCTACAAGCATACAAACATATACACATACAAAGA
>Ga0209498_1000381_pt1 | contig 27195 bp, 21 predicted proteins | sample WalLakDeSediment_FD_184131 | JGI IMG/M metagenome (GOLD analysis project Ga0209498, IMG submission 184131) | Lake sediment microbial communities from Walker lake, Nevada to study Microbial Dark Matter (Phase II) - Walker Lake 11/02/13 Deep... | ecosystem: Environmental > Aquatic > Freshwater >...
TTTGATACGGTAACTATGAAGCGCCTAAAAGAACTTCACGATAAATATCACAAACCTGTTGATTCTTCAAAGTATGATAAATTTTTCAAGAAAAGTTCTGATAACGAATCCGATAAATGATTATTGCAACCCTGTTTTCATTGTATACAAATCCAATTGTAGCTAATTTTGGCTTTCTTTTTCTAACGAGGAAATAATGAACTTAAAACTTTTACACAGGCTTTATGCCGCAGGAGTCTTTCTTGTTACTCTGATAGTTTACTCGATGACTGTGCAACCTTCAGTCTCTTTCTGGGATTGCGGAGAATTTATAGCTGCCAGCTATTACCTTCAGGTCCCGCATCCGCCCGGAACACCGTTTTTTTTAATTATCGGTAATATATTTTCCAAAATTCCCTTCATTGAAAACATTGGATTGAAAGTCAATCTCATTTCAGTTATTTCAAGTGCCCTGTCTGCTTTCCTTCTATATCTGGTTGCAGTTAAGCTGATAAATATTTTTAAGGGAAAGAAACCTGAAACAATTTTAGATGCCATCGTAACTTACACCGCAGCAGCAATTGGAGCTTTTTCACTTGCATTTAGTGATACTTTCTGGTTTAACGGTGTGGAAGCAGAAGTATATGCATTTAGTACACTGCTTGTAGCTGCGATTATATATCTGATAATTAGATGGTACGAACGTGCTGATAACAAGGATAGCGAAAAATATATTTTAGCCATTGCTTACCTTGTTGGCTTATCTACGGGTGTTCACCTGATGAGTGTATTAACTATTGTTCCTATTGTGATGGTAATTTTCTTTAGAAAATATATGGATGATGAAGAAGCTCTAAAGAAGACAGGCTACATTTTGCTAACTCATGCAGGAATAATTTTAGTCCTTGCACTTGTCTGGTGGGCTAGTGAGACCAGCACAACTCCGCCAACGAATGAACAATACAGTGATTTTGATACAAAATTCAAGCTGATGTTTGTAGGAATCAGTGCGATAATTATGGGAATTTACTGGAAGAAAGTTTTCAATAAGAATTCTTTTTATCTGCCGATTATTATCGGTGGAATAGCACTCTTTGCAACATACCCCGGTGTAGTAAAATTTCTTCCTTCTTTGATGACCTCGATCGGAAAAGAAAACATTGTTATTGAAATAATTCTTTTTGCTCTTATTCTTGCAATGTTGGGTTATGCAGTTTATTACTCTGTTAAAAATAATAAGCCAACTCTGCATATGATTTTTATGTCAGCGATTTTTATTCTGTTAGGATTCACAACATTTTCAATGGTGATTATCAGGGCTAATCAAAACCCTCCGATGAACGAAAACGAGCCAAACACATTCCCTGAATTGGAGAAATATCTTAACAGAGAACAGTACGGAGATTTTCCAACATTTAAAAGAAGATTTACCAGTGAACCTCATCAGCAAAGAGTTTTTGCAAATTACTCCAGCGATCTGGATTTCTTTTATGACTATCAGATGAATCATATGATGACCAGATACTTACTTTGGAATTATGCTGGTCGAGAAGGATGGGTTCAGGACGACGGGGCAAATATCGCTCCCTTTAATTCCATTGGAAATATTTTTGGAAAAATTATCCGTGTAAATTTCAATGGTAATGTGTCCGATTCGTTATTTGGAATTCCACTACTTATAGGGCTCTTTGGAATTTATTATCACTTCCGGCGCGATTATAAAATGGCATCTGTTTTTTTGGTAGCCTTCATCTTGCTTGGATATCTAACAGCATTTTATCAGAACCAGCAGCAGCCTCAGCCAAGAGAACGTGATTACTTTTACGTTGGTGCTTTCTTTGTTTTTTCTATCTGGATTGCTATCGGTGTGCGCGGCTTGGTTGATATAGTTCGGAAAAAAATTAAAAAAGAAACCTACGGCACCGCTGCTGTTTTTGGAGTTCTTGCTTTTACATTTGTGTTTGTTCCCATAAAAATGCTGGATGCAAACTATCATACTCATGATCGCTCAAGAAACTGGGTCCCCTGGGATTATTCATATAATATATTACAAAGTGCAGCACCAAACGCAGTGCTATTTACAAATGGTGATAACGATACTTTCCCTCTTTGGTATTTGCAAGACGTTGAAGGTGTAAGAAGAGATGTAAAAGTTGTTAACCTTAGTCTTCTAAATACTGACTGGTATGTAAGACAGTTGAAGAACAACGATCCTTACGGAGTTGGTACGGTTAAAATAAGAATTCCGGATGCGAGAATAAATTCAACTGACCTGAGACCGGCACAATGGTCTCCAACTGATGTAACAATTCCAACTCCGCGTGCTGCAACATCGGAAGAATTGTCAAGAATCATTGCTGAATATTCCATCAAAGACACTTCAGTTTTAAGTGAAGGCAGAATGACATGGAAGATGCCCAACACATTGACCTTCGGTGACATTAAAGCAATTCGTGTTCAGGATATTATGGTCAAAGAAATTGTAGAGGCTAATAACTGGGAAAGACCAATTTACTTTGCAGTTACATGTTCAGATGACAGCAAGATTGGTCTGCAGGATTATTTGAAGATGGAAGGAATGACTTTCAGACTTGTACCTGAGAAACGTAAACCCGGCAGCGAATTTATTAATGAGGAATTAGTAAAAACTCATTTAAAAGGAAATGAAGTTCCGAGTAAAAGCTATCTGCCCGGATTCAGATTTACCGGTCTGAATGACCCAACAATTTTCTTTGATGATAATCATACCCGGATGGTTCAGAATTATCGGAACGCATTCATGAGGTTAGCAGTTTCTTATAGAAGCATTGGCGATAATCAGAATTTGATAGCAACATTAGATGATATGAATGAAAAACTTCCTTATCAGGTATTGGGAATGGATAACGGGTTATTGTTCGAAGTTGCTAATCTCTACTTCTTTGCTGGTGACACAGAAAAATATAAAGAGATTTATGCGGATGTTGAAGCAAGCGCTCTTAATGAGCTTGAAAAAAATCCTGACGATGTTCAATCTTATTATAATCCTTACAGACTGCTAATCGAGATTTACGAAAACACAGAGCAGTATGATAAGCTTCTTGCTCTATGGCAAAGGCTTGAAACAATGTTTCCGAATGATCCAACGGTGAAATCCAACATTGAGCGATATCAGCAATTGACTCAGCCGCAGGATACTACTGTTAAATAAGCACCATTAAATAAACAGGAAATTAGTCCGGCAAATGCCGGACTTTTTTTTGTAAATTTTCAATATGAAAATTTTAGTAATTGCTCTCTCCGGTATCGGTGATGCATTGATGTTCACACCGGCGCTTACACTTTTGCGAAAACATTTTCCCGATGCGCAAATAGATGCACTTGTTATGTACAGAGGAGCTCAGGAAATATATTCTTCTAATCCTAATCTGAATAAAGTAATTCATTTTAATTTTCTAGAAGAAGGAGCTTTCAAGTCCTTTAAATTCCTTTTTCAATCAAGAAAAAAGTATGATGCTTCAATAAATGTCTATCCTTCAAACAGAAAAGAATATAACCTGATTCATTTTTTAATTGGGGCAAAAAAAAGAGCGGGAGCTGTTTATCTCAGAAAAGATAAAATTAATTTCGGCTTTCTTAATAATACCCGGGTTTCAGAAGATGATAACGTTCACAACGTTCAAACCAATATTAAACTTTGTGAAGCTTTAATCGGCAAAAAGTTTATTGAAGAACCAGCTCTTGAATTTCTCATCCCTGAAAATGAAATTGTTTCAGCAAATAAATTTTTCAATGATGCTGGTGTTTCAGCTGATGAACTTGTTGTTGGTTTTCATCCGGGATGCGCAACTTTAAAGAATCATATTAAACGAAGATGGGAACCGGAAAAGTTTGCCGAACTTGGGAAAAAACTTATTAAAGATCATTCTACCAGAATTTTAATTTTTGGCGGACCCGAAGAGAAAGAGTTAAAGGATAAAATTCATTCACTGATCGGTTCAAAAAATTCTTTTGTTGTTGATGCTGAGAGTCTTACTAAAAGCTCAGCGATTATGCAGCGCTGCAATGTGTTTGTAACAAACGATTCAAGTCAAATGCATATTGCCGCTGCTCTGAGTTTAAAGGTTGTTGCGATAATCGGTCCCACAAATCAAAAATATATCTATCCCTGGAAAACTGAGCACCAGATTGTCTCTCTTCATCTTGATTGTGCACCTTGTTTTTTCTATTCACCGAGACCGCTCATTTGTAACCGAACAGATATTAAGTTTAAATGTATTAAAGAACTTACAGTTGATATGGTTTACTCTGCAGTTTTGAAGTATCTGTAAATTCAATCACAGTTCTTGTCTCAATCTTTCTTTAAACTTATGTTGAACATATAAAATCTTTTTTCTTTTTGTGATGAAGAAGGAATACAACATTTACATAGTTTCCGATGGAACGGGCAGAACGGCAGAGCAGGCACTAAATGCTGCGCTCGCTCAGTTTGGTAATGTTAAGGTGAACTTGATCAGAAGACCGAAAGTCAGGACCGAACAGAAGGTCCTCAATGTTATCAAAGAAGCAAAAGAGAATAACAGCTTCATCGTGCATACGCTTGTGACAGATAAATTGCGCGAGGCTATGCTTCGAGGCGGAAGAAAAAGCAATGTTGCCACAATTGATCTGATGGGAAGTTTACTTGCAAGACTATCAGAAGAATTTTCCGTTTCACCTGCTGAAAAGCCCGGACTATTTGGTCAACTTAATAAAACTTATTTCAGACGAATTGAAACGATGGAGTTTGCATTTCATCATGATGACGGACAGCGGGTAAATGAATTGAAAAAAGCCGAAATAGTTTTACTTGGGGTTTCAAGAACATTTAAAACCCCACTCAGCATTTACCTTGCATTTAAAGGATGGTTCGTTGCAAATGTTCCAATAATTATGGGACAGGAGTTACCACCTATAATTAATAAGCTGCTTGCTTCGAATGTGTTTTGTCTTGATACAAATGCCCGTGCGCTGGCTGAGTTTCGTCGGGCAAGACAAAGTTATCTTGGTGGTGCTGTGGGGGATTATGATGATATCGAGTATGTCCGGATGGAGCTGATGTATGCAAGAAATATTTTTAGTAAAAATCCGGGTTGGGCAATTATAAATGTTACAAATAAACCAATCGAAGAAATTGCTTCTGAAATTTTAACACTTAAAGGTGAAAGAGGAAAAGGAGATAAGTTCCCCGGATAAATAATAGCTGAAGTGTCATTCTGGCGAGTGAAGCGAGTCCAGAATCTTTCAATTATGCTGACATTCTTAGATTCCGGACAAGCCGGAATGACTGAAAATGGGGGCGTTGTGAGACTTCAGTTAATAATTAAGATAAATACCTGAGGATAAATATGAACTCAAAAAAAGCTGTTGAAGATTTTCTTGCACAGAAAAAAATAGCTGTTGTTGGCGTTTCCCGTAAAAAGACAAAATTCGGCAATGCCATTTACAAAGAGCTGAAACAAAAGGGTTACAATGTTTTCCCGATCAACCCGCATATAAATAATTTTGAGGGAGACACTTGCTATCCGGATTTATATTCTCTTCCTGAAAAGGTTGATGCAGTGATAATTAATGTTCCGCCTGCACAAACAGAAAAAGTTGTAAGAGAAGCAAAAGAAGCCGGGATAAAAAAAGTTTGGCTGCAGCAGGGTTCCCAATCAGAACCTGCGATAAAATATTGTAAAGAGAACGGAATCGACTGCGTCTCTAACGAATGTATTTTAATGTTTGCACAACCGCCTGCTTTTATTCACCGGGCGCACAAATGGGTTTGGGGAGTTTTAGGTAAGCTGCCAGTATAAATATTTTGTTACGATGTAATCCGAAACTCTGTTTCGGGAATTATACCTCTCGTTAATTTGAAATTGGTATAACTTCCAAAATTCAAATTACAAACCTGCCTGACGGTAGGCAGGTCACAAATAAATTTCAAGCTCCAATTTTCGAATTTCAAAACATTATTGTTTGGAATTTTGTATTTGATAATTATTTGTCATTTGGTGCTTGTCATTTGTAATTTACTCTCAAATAATATTTCAATTAATTAAACCGCTATCAATTTTGTGCCTTCAGTTATATTAAAGAAATCTGCTGAATCTTTCATCAAGCGAAAACATCCCTGGATTTTTTCAGGTGCAATCGAAAAAGTTGAAGGCAATCCTTCAAACGGACAGACTGTTCAGATATTCACATCAAACAAAACACTTGTTGGAAATGGAAGTTTCTCACCCTCATCTCAAATCCGTGTAAGAGTATGGTCTTTAAATCCTGAAGAAAAAATCGATATGGATTTTTTTAGAAGAAAAATTTCGTTTGCGAATTCACTAAGAGAAACTGTGATCGATATCTCCAAAACAAATGCCTGTAGAATTATAAATGCCGAAAGCGATGGATTCCCGGGATTGATTGTTGATCGTTATGCTGATTATCTCGTTTGTCAGTTTCTTTCTGCAGGTGTTGAGTTAAATAAGAAATTAATAATTGAGATTCTTGATGAAGTCTTTAAGCCGGACGGAATATTTGAACGGTCTGATGTTGAAGTCAGAACTAAGGAGGGTCTTCAGCCAACACAAGGATTACTATGGGGAACTGTTCCAGAAGATTTAATAGAAGTGCTGGAAAATGGATTTAGATTTTTAGTTGATATAAAGAGTGGAAACAAAACCGGTTTCTATATTGATCAGAGAGACAACCGTATGCTAGCTACTGATTTTTCAAAAGGGAAAAATGTCTTGAACTGCTTTTCCTACACAGGAGGGTTTTCGGTTTATGCTCTTGCTGCAGGTGCAGAAAGAGTAACGCAGATAGATTCCTCTGCCTCTGCACTGGAAATTGCAAATAAAAATATTGAACTAAATGAATTGAGCTTATCTTCTGTTGAAAATATTAATGATGATGTGTTTAAAGTGTTGAGAAAATTCCGTGATGAAAGAAGAACATTTGATTTGATAATTTTAGATCCGCCAAAGTTTGCTGAATCAGTCGCACAAATTCAACAGGCAAGCAGAGGATATAAAGATATTAATTTACTTGCAATGAAGCTGCTTAACCCGGGCGGAATACTGTTTACGTTTTCTTGTTCCGGTCACATCTCACAAGAACTTTTTCAGAAAATAATTTCTGGTGCTGCTCTTGATTCCGGAAGGGAAGTAAAAATTATAAAGCAGCTAACTCAATCATCTGACCATCCGGTTTCGACAAACTTTCCCGAGGGGTTGTATCTGAAGGGGTTGGTTTGTATAGTTAACTGACTTGTTTCTAAACTGTTCTTATATCAATGTCTTTCCATTGATTTATTAATATATTGTTATTGGTTCATTTAGCAATTTAACAATGAAGCAATACAACAATTATTTAAACTTAAGTCCTTAATTTTTCTTTGTAATTTTATTCCGGTAATAATTATAATTAAAAAAATATATGAACATCTGGTTACTTGGTATTCTTATTTTTCTTGCACGCGTAGTTGATGTATCGGTAGGTACTTTAAGAACAATCAGCATTGTGCAAGGAAGGACAAAAATCGCTTTCTTTCTTGCGTTCATCGAGACAAGTGTTTGGCTGCTCGTTCTAAGTGCTGTGCTGCCGCAAGTTATGCATACTCCAATACTCGGTCTGTTTTATGCATTTGGATTTGCTACGGGTAATGTGGTCGGAATATTGGTTGAAAAAAGACTGGCAATGGGTTACACGAATTTCAGAATTATTACCAGTAAGCACGCGAAAGAAATTACAAACTCTCTCCGTGAAAAAGGTTTTGCAGTTACAACTTTTCAGGGACAGGGCAAAGATGGTATTGTTACTGAAATTTATGTGGCTACTGAGAGAAAAAATCTTCCCGGTCTGGTTAAACTTGTTAAGGAAATTGAAGCGGATGCTTTTTACATTGCAGAGCAGGCAGGTTATATGAGTAAAATACGAAGACCAACGATGGTTCCGGCAACTGGTTGGAGAGGCGTTCAGAAGAAGAAATAAAATAACACCTAAATGTACTTGATAAAAACTATGTTTATACTTTAAAATATTTTACAGAGCGTATCAAGGTTGGATAAGATGCAGCAGGAATAGATTTTAACAGTGTGAAGAATCCAGGGCGACATAAATGAAGAAAAATTTAGCCATAGTTATCACCAGACTCGAAATGGGTGGTGCTCAGAAAATAGTCCTTTCACTTTATAATAAACTCGACCGCAAAAAGTTTAATGTTTTTCTTATCGCCGGGAAAGGAGGCATCCTTGAACAGGAAGTTATAAACATAGCAGATAACACAGTGCAGCTTTGGAAAGAAATAAAGCACCCGATTTCACTTTTCAATGATTTCAGAGCCATCATTAAAATGGCAAAGTTTTTCAGGAAACATAAGATAGACGTTGTTAACACTCACTGTTCAAAGGCAGGGGCCGTCGGTAGACTCGCCGCAAAATTTGCTGATATAAAGAATGTATATCATACAGTTCACATTTTTTCATTCCATCCTTATCAAAATTTTTTTTCTCATTTGATGTACATAATCATCGAAAAAGTATTAACCAGGTATACAAAAAAATTCATTGCGGTTGGGCAGGATGTGAAGCAGTACGGTATAAGTAAAAGAATTGGGAAGCATGATCAGTACAGCGTGATACCCGCAGCAGTTGACACTGGAATTTTTATTAAAAAAAGAAATGTAAGAAATGAGTTCCTTAAAGCATATGGTTTACATCCCCAAAACTTTACGGTTGGTATGATAGGCAATATGAAAAAACAAAAAAATTCTGAAGAGTTTGTTGAAATAGCCTGTCTTTCCTGCACTGATGATAAAAACATACAATTTATTTTCGCTGGCGGTGGCAACGGTTACAAAGAAGAGAAACTTAAACGAAAAATAATTTCTTCAGGGTTTGAAAAAAGGATAAAACTTGTCGGATGGATTGATAAACCCGAAGATTTTCTTGCATCAATTGATGTATTCCTTCTTACTTCACTTTGGGAAGGTTTGCCTTGCAGTCTTATTCAAACGTACTGCGCAGCAATTCCATTTGTTGCAACTGACATTTGCGGAAATTCAGAATTCCACAAACTTACCGGCGCAGGAAGTCTTTATAGTCCGGGTGACATTAACTCTGCTAAGGATAAGATCTATCGAATGAAGGGAAAAAAAATTGAACCGCTGAAAAATATCATTGAAGAATTTGATGAAAAAAGAATGATAGAAAGTTATGAGCAGGAGCTCGGTGGATTTTAACCTTTCTTTAAAAAGCAGCGACAGTGATAAAGAGTATAATCAGACTAACAATGATTCGGTAAGCAGGCTGGCAGGCAATAAAGAAAACGATTTTAAGATATGAAAGAATTTGAATTAGTTGAATCAGCAGAACATACTCCGGAAAGAGAGTATCTTCGCATAAAAATGTTATTGTAGCTGGATTTAATAAAGCTTACAAACGTCCCGATTTTTTTATAAAAGTGTGATGGTTTATTTAATTACTCTTCCGCAATAAAAATTCTCTTTCCGGTAAAAATTCCTTTTTTAATTTTCCCGTTAAGTGTTTTTATTGTCAATAGTAGTTATTTTAATGCACGGTTTTTGAATTCTATTCAATTGTTGAGTAATAATTATTTTAACCTGATTAAAAACTGATATTTGCAAAAGTGAGAAGAATTACTTCAATATTGATCCTTTCTCTTTTTCTTTATAACACCATCGGATTTCTGGCTGTTTACCCGTTCCTCTCAATGTATTATAAGTATCTTGGGATGATGCGGGCTGATATGCCATCCGAAGAGGAAATGATTGAGCTGTTGATTTTTAATAAGGAAGATATTGAGAATAATAAAATTGATTTCAGGTGGATACATTCCCGCGAGTTTAAATACAACGGAGAGATGTACGATATAGTTACAAAAGAAGAAACGGACGAGCAATTAATTGTCTACGTGATTAATGATACAAAGGAGAAAAAGCTCGAAGAAGAATTCGAAAAAAGAGTTAATAAAAACGCTACTGAGAATAAACATATTCCATCAATAGTAAAATATAGTTCAGCCATTTCAGAACCTGTTCAGTTTAATCAGGTTAGTTTCATACTCGAATATCGGTCAATATTCTATAGTTGGCTGAACAATTCATATAGATCGCCATATTTAGACATACCTTCGCCTCCGCCCCGAATCGTTTAGTTCGCTTTCTATAAATAATTAACTATTCGAATAATAATTATTAAGGTGAAAAATGTTTGTTTCTAAAACATTTTCTTCTTTAATTATTCTTCTTTTCGTTTTAGTGAGCAGTCCTATGCTGCACGCCCAGGAGACTCTCGTGATTGGCGATTCGTCGATCACAAAAGTTGATTCGCTGACTTATGCTACGGATGATGTGGTGGTAACTGCAACACGTGTGGAAAGAAAGATAATTGATATACCTTATCCTGTAATTCGACTTAAGAACACTCAATATAAATTCTCAAAAAGAGTTTCTATTGATAACGTTCTTGAGAATGTGCCGGGCTTATTTCTTCAATCGCGTTATGGAAATCATGATGTGAGAGTTGCAATAAGGGGTTTCGGCAGCAGATCGAATACAGGTATAAGAGGTGTAAGAATTCTGCTCGATGGAATCCCGGAATCGGAACCTGACGGACAGACACGAATTGAAGCAATTGATTTCAATTCAATCGGAAGCATTGAGCTGGTAAAGGGAAACTCATCGTCACTTTACACAAATGCACCCGGCGGTGTAATTAACTTTATCAACGATATTTATTTTCCTTATTCTTTTGCAACTCAATTCAACGAGTTCGGCTCTTTCGATTTGAGAAGAAACGGATTGAAGGTTGGGGTTAGAACAGACAAATATGGATTTCTCGGAACATACAGTTATCACAACTATAAAGGTTTCAGACCTCACAGTGAGGACTACTGGCATATCTTTAATACCGTTGTGGATGTTTTACCGGGAGATGGAACTAATTTGCAGATATATGGATATTTTGTTGATGGCTTGATTAAACTTCCCGGTTCATTAACAAAGGAAGAATTTGATGAAGATCCATACCAGGCAGCACAGAGGGAACTTGACAGAGATTCAAAAAGAATCACTACAAAAGGTCGTCTTGGTTTAAAGTTCAACACAAAATTCGGAAAGAACAAGAACCAGGAAATAGAAATTATGCCATATGGGACAATCAAGTACTTCAATCGTACTGCTGCAACTTACAGAATTATGAACCGGTACGGACTGGGATCTTCTTTCAGATACATCAACAGACATAATATCGGTGGATTGGATAATGAATTTTCTATTGGTGGAGATCTGCTGTATCAGGCCGGACCTGTTGAAGAGTATAATAATATCGGCGGACAAAAAGGAGATCAGCTTCTTTTCCTCACGGATGAAATACAGGGAAATAGCGGAATATACTTTTCGGATTTTCTTGAACTGTACGGAAAGAGGTTTTATCTGTTGCTCACAGGCAGGTACGATAATGTTTATTTTCAAAATGATGATATGCTGCTCGGCAGTCGAAGTGCTTTCAGACGATTCGAAGCATTTACTCCCAAGGCAGCACTCAACTTCAAGCTTACCCAGAGTGTTGCTGTATATACTTCTTACGGGCTTAGTTTTGATTCACCGGCCGGAAATGAAATTGACAATTATCCAACCAGTTCAAACCCGTCAATAAATCTAAACCCGGACCTGAATGCACAAGAATCCAGAAACTTTGAAATAGGAATTAAAGGAAACATAAGAAGCTTTGATGAGCAATTGTTTAACAATGTAAACTTCGAGGTAACTTTCTTTAATATTTTTATTGAAAATGAAATTATTCCATTCGAGGTTTATGGCGATGTGTTTTTCCGTAATGCAGCCAAGACAACACGAAATGGTTTAGAAGTTGGTGGAAGCGTAGATGTAATTAAAGGTCTAAATCTGCAAGCGTCATATACTTTCTCAGACTTTACTTATGATGAGTATATTGCACTAAATATTGATGAAAATCTTGATACCACCTCGCAAAACTATGCGGGCAATTATGCTCCGAGTGTACCACAGCACAACGCATTCTTCGCGGCGTCATATAGTCATATGTTTACCCCGAACATAACGGGCTTCATTCGTGGCAGTGTAAGATATGTAAGCGGAATGTATGTTGATGATACTAATTCGGACAAAACAGATGATTACACAACGCTGAATGCAGGCATAGGTTTGGATATGGTCTTTGGGAAATTCAATCTTCTCCTTTCCGGAGGTGTAAATAATATAAGCGATCTGGTTTATGCTGGTTTTGTAAATATCAATTCAAGCGATGGTAGATTTTATGAAGCTGGCGAGCCGCGCAATTTTTATGGCGGTATAAACTTCGGTTATGCTTTCAATTAAACTGTCTCTAAAGCGGTTGGCAATCAATTGCCGACCGCTTCTTTTTTCTTTCGGATATTAATCATACTTTTCTTAAACAAAACAGTTCAAATTATTTTTATTAAGCAGTTGATGAATTATAACAGATCTATTTTTCTTTTTGCTCTTTCAATTATTTTTTCTCTGAATATTACCTTTTCACAAAGCTCACAGAAAAGTCCATTCGAGTTAAAAACTGGTAAGGAAGCTGCAATAATTGGCGCAGGGGCTTTGCTCAGCATCTCAGCGCTCCTCGTGATGAACAATATTGATAATCTTTCCGATGAAAAAATTAATAACATCTCTCCTGAAAACGTTAATGCTTTTGACAGAATAGCGATTGGATCATTTAGTGAAGATAATCTTGGGGATGCTCTGCTATACGGTTCATTTCTGCTGCCTTTAACTTTCTTAACTTATGACCAAACCAGGGAAGATTTTGGAACATTGGCTTTGATGTATGGTGAGGTCGTTCTTCTTAACGCTGGAATAAACGGATTAGTAAAAGGCTTAACTACAAGAGCACGTCCCTTTGTTTATGATGAAAATTCTACGATTGAAGAAAAATATAAGCTTGATGCAAGACATTCATTTTATTCCGGACACACTTCGATGAGCGCATCAAATTCATTTTATACGGCGAAAGTTTTCTCTGAATATCTGGCTAACAGCACAATGAAAACTTTAATCTGGACTGCCGCAGCTATAATCCCTGCCGTTACTGGATTTTCGAGGATAAATACCCACAATCATTTTCCCACTGATGTAATTGTCGGCTACATAGTTGGCGCAGCAATTGGTTATCTTATTCCCGAACTGCATAAATATGAAAATGAAAGCAATGAAACAGTAGTAACCGATCAGATTATTCACAAGCCAATATTTGGTTTTCAAATCAGTTTTTAAAAAGCAGGAGACTGAAATGCAAACATTAATTCAGGTAGTATGTTCGGAAAGAAAGTCGTTAAGAGATATTATTGCTCACGATGAAAAGCTGGAGAAGTATAATTTTTATATTGAAGCTAAGCAAAAGCCGGGCAGAAGTCCGGGATGGGCAAAGGTTCATAGCCTTGACCCAAATGTTAGAGGTGCAATTAATATCAGCTGGCAAAGCAGAGTTAACATTCTCAACTGCAGAGTAATAACAAAAGGAACTGGAAAGCCCGCTGATATCATTGGAGATTTTATAAGATACCTCCTAACGAGATTTTCAAGAAAAATAGAATCAGTTATTATTGTTCCAAGATAGCGCTTAAAATTCATTTATATCTGAACCATGAGAATATTACTTTTAATGCTTTTTTTAGTCTCAATTTCTTTTGAGATTACCTTAAGTCAAATAAAATTTGGAAAACCATTTAAGATAGATTTTGCCAGGGAGGTAATAATATTGGGAGCCGGATCTGCTGCTTCGGTTGCCGGGTTTGCAATATTGGAAAAAATAAAACCGCTCACTGTTGACGAAATTAATTCCCTTAATCCGAACGATGTTAATAGCTTCGACAGGGATGCGATCGGTCCGCAAACTGAGGACTATTTTGGAGACGCAGTTCTTTATACTTCATATTTAATTCCACTTACTTTCCTGACATACGGTGAAACGAAGAACGATTTTTTGGATTTAACTTTACTTTACAGCGAAGTGCTTTTGATACAGGCAAGTGTTAATGGTATAGTTAAAGGAGCCGTGCAAAGAACCAGACCTTTTGTCTATGATCCGGAAACACCTCTCGAAGATAAAATAACTACAGATGCCAGAATATCATTCTTTTCAGGACATACGTCTATGACAGCCGCTATTTCTTTTTTCACAGCTAATGTCTTTACCACATATATTGATGACAAAACAGCAAAGGTAATAATCTGGTGCGGGGCAGCTATTCTGCCTGCTGCGGTTGCCTTTAGCCGCTTAAATACGCACTGGCATTTCCCCACAGATGTTATGACCGGATATGCTGTAGGTGCTCTTATCGGTTATCTGATACCTGAACTTCACAAAACAAAATCAAATGGTAATGGAAATCTTTCTATATATCCTTCCATCAATATGAATAGACCTGTAATAACTGCTCTGTTAAAATTCTAAACAAAAACATTATTCATTCCGGCAGAAGATCAGAGTTTAAGATTATTGATTCATATTCACTCAAACTCTTCTCACTTATAAGAAAACCCTTATTGCTCTATTCCATTAATTGATAAGAAACGAGAGAAAAAAGCAGGAATTGGATTGTTTAACAACAATAAGTTGATAGGCTTTATGGAATATTATTTGAATCTGAGCCCCGACCACTGGCGCGGGGAACTTCTCAGGGGGTTTTTAATCAGGGGAGGGATTTTTAACTAATTGAAAGAGATTTTATCTGATGCTGGAATTTAAGCTTACCGAAGAGCAGCAAATGCTGCGTGAGATGGTGAGAGACTTCACCAATAATGAAATAAAACCTATAGCAGCTAAGATTGATCGGGAAGAAAAAATTCCGGAAGACCTGATAAAGAAAATGGCAGAGCTTGGCTTCCTTGGAATTTCATTCCCGGAAGAGTATGGAGGCGGCGGAATGGGTGAAGCTGGGTACTGCCTGATGCAGGAAGAAATTGCACGCGGATGTATGTCCACGGCAACCTTTATCGGTGCTCATCAATCAATTGGAGCAAATTCAATTTATCTCGGCGGCAACGAAGCACAGAAGAAAAAATATTTAACACAACTTGCAACAGGAGAAAAGATCGGTGCATTCTGTTTAACAGAAGCGCAAGCTGGCTCGGATTCATTCCACCTTAAAACAAAAGCTGATCTTGTTGGAGATGAGTGGGTTATAAATGGAGAGAAACTCTGGATTACAAATGGAGCTATTGCAGGTATCCTTTCACTGTTTGCAAGAACTGAAAAAGGCATTAGTGCATTCATTGTTGAGACTAACACCCCGGGCTTTAAAGCCGGACCTCCCGAAAAGAAAATGGGAATTAAAGGCAGCGTTACAAATGCATTAAGTTTTGAGAACGTTCGCATTCCCAAAGAAAATTTATTAGGAACAGATGGCCGGGGATTTTTAATTGCAATGAAAACTCTTGACGCAGGAAGACTCGGACTTGGTGCAGCTTGTCTCGGTGTTGCTAAAGAGCTGCTGGAGCTTTCAACAAATTATGCAAAAGAACGAAAGCAGTTTGATCACCCGATAAGCTTTTTCCAGGCTGTTCAGTTTATGCTTGCTGAGATGGCAACTATGATTTTTAATATGGAATCAATTGTCTACCGCACCGCAACAGATTATGATCTGAAAAAAGATATCTCAACAAGATCAGCAATGGTAAAGCTCTACTGTTCCGATGCGCTTGATGAAGTAGCTGACCGCGCTGTTCAGATTCACGGCGGAATGGGTTACTCCCAGGAGCTTCCTATTGAAAGGTATTACAGGGATTCAAGAATTAATAGAATATTTGAAGGAACAAACGAAATACAAAAAGGAATAATTGCACGAGATATTCTGAAAAAAGGCGGAAAACTTTTTTAACTTTGTAATGAGGGTTTATTATGACTCTAACTGATGAAAAATTATCGGAAGTATCAGAAAAAACCGGGGAAAGAAAAATTATGAATAATAAAAAAATATATTACTACCGGATATTTGACGACACTGAAAAGCTGAATTATATAAAGAGTTCGTTATCACACGAAGAAGTTGAGCACTGGTTAAGAGAATATGAAAAGAATCATCAGCAGTATCTTAATCCGGAGTTTATCAGCTATTTGCATAAGCACGATAGCGAAGCAGAAATTATTGAAATAAACGATATATCATATTAATCCCACCCAATATTTTATGTCGTTTGTGTGTTCCCGGCATCCTGTACGGTTAATAGCTGTCCTCTGCCGGGAATATTTTTTTAGTTGAAAGCATTATAGCAAAAAATTTATGAAAGATTTTATCTTCAAACCATTCGGAGAGATGACAGAAGCCGACTACCAAACAGTAGGTTTCAAATCCGGACTCGAAATTCACCAGCAGCTTTACACAGATAAAAAATTATTTTGCCGATGTCCTGCCGGTATATACAGCGAAAACTATGATGCCGAAATTCTCCGGCATATGCGTCCCACATTATCTGAACTTGGCGAATATGACGGAACCGCTTTAATGGAATTCAAAACAAAAAAAGAAATTATTTACAGGATAAACAGGAATACGGTTTGCACTTATGAAATGGATGACACTCCGCCGTTTCTGATTAATGAAGATGCGCTGGATATTGCTCTCGGAATTGGACTGTTATATAACTGCAAACTGGTTGATGAGCTTCATATTGCACGGAAACAATATCTTGATGGAAGCATTCCTACTGGATTTCAGCGCACTGCAATTTATGCTGTTGATGGCTGGATACCTTTCAAAGCCAGAAAAGTAAAAATTGTTCAGATGTCTATTGAAGAAGATTCCTGCAGGGAAGTTACCGATCAGTATCATACAAGAACATACCGGACAGATCGGCTTGGAATGCCGCTGATTGAAACGGTAACCGGTCCTGATATGCGTACACCTTATGAAGTTGCTGAAGTCGGATGGATTTGTGCAAAGCTCGTGAGAAGCACTCACAAAGTAAGAAGAGGAATTGGCGCGGCAAGGCAGGATGTGAATGTTAGTGTTGAAGGCGGAACCCGCGTTGAAATTAAAGGTGTTCCCAGACTTGGAATGATTCCCTTATTAACTTATAATGAAGCGATGCGCCAATGGAATCTTTTAAGATTGAGAGAAGAATTGAAACTAAGAGGAATAACCACAGAAACATTTCAATCAAAAGATTTTAATATTACATCACTCATAAAAAAACCCCATTACATTCCATTGAAGAATGCAGTTGAGAGTAAATTAAAAATCAGTTGTGTTGTTCTAAAAGGCTTTAAAGATTTATTGAGATGGCAGACACAAACCGACACTTATTTTTCCAAAGAAATATCCGACCGGGTAAGAGTCATTGCTTGTCTCACTACCATTCCAAACCTGATTCACTCCGACAGCAGGACAGACACAATCACATCATCCGATTGGCAAAAAGTGCGAAAATTTGTTGAGGCAAAAGATGATGACACATTAGTTATTGTCTGGGCAAATGAAGATGATATTCAAACCGCAGTAAACGAAATTATCATTCGTGCAAAAGAAGCAACAATTGGAATTCCTTCGGAAACGAGGCAGGCACTGAGCGACGGCACAAATGGTTTTGAAAGAATTCTTCCCGGTGCCGATAGGATGTATCCCGATACAGATCTTCCTCCGAAAAAAATTGTTGCCGAACGAATTAATAAAATTAAATCCTCGCTCCCCGAACAATTCTGGATAAGAAAAGAATGGTACAAATCTCTCAATATTCCACCAGACACAATTGATGAACTTTCAATTTCTAAATATGCTGAGCTGTTTAAGAAAGTAGTGAACGAATGGAAAGTAAATCCAACAACCGCAGCTGTTGTTTTGATTCAATATCCTAAAAGATTAAAGAGAAGCGGCTACAGCATTGAAATAATTAATGAAGACATTCTATCAGCTATCTTAAAAGCATTTGCTGATGAAAAACTAACTTATGATTTTATTCTGACCACACTTAAACTCAGTATTGAACTGGGGATGTTTGTTGAAGAAATTATTCCCGAGCCAATTGGTGATTGGGAACTTGAAAATGAAATTTTAATCGCCGAACAGCAGATGCAGAAAATGAAATTTGTTAAAGAAGAAAATCGTGGCAGTATTATGATGGGAATATTAATGAATAAGCTTCGCGGCAGAATTAGCGCAAAGAAAATTGCGGAGAGAATAGGTCTCAATCACAGGAGTTTAAAGAATGTTAAATAATGATGCTTACAAAGGTTATAAAGGTGAAGCATTAAAAACCCTTCAAAAATTCAATGCGCTTGTGTGGAGCGATGTAGAGATAAGCACAGCAGATGGAGACTTTAAAGGCTTAATTCTTCCAAGATCGGAAACCGCAGATGAATATCACATCGTTCTTAAAATTCCTGTTGGCTATAATATTGGAATAGCTGCAAAGCGAATTCAGTCAATCACAATACTTGGGAGAAAAGAAGCTCACTATAAAATTCCGGAAAAAGAATTTCCTTACGATCCTAAAAAGCCAAGAGTAAAACTTCTCGGAACAGGCGGTACAATTGCAAGCAGGCTTGATTACAGAACCGGTGCAGTTATTCCTGCCTTCTCACCCGGCGAACTTTATGGCTCGGTACCTGAGCTGGCGAATTACTGCAACCTCGAGACTGAAAAACTTTACGGCGAGTTTAGTGAGAACATTGGTCCGAAACACTGGAAAGGGGTAGCCGAAGCTATCGGCAGAGAAATAGAAAAAGGTGTTCAGGGAATTGTGATTGGTCACGGAACAGATATAATGCATCACACAGCAGCGGCGTTATCTTTTATGGTCCAGAATCCTCCTGTACCGATTGTAATGGTTGGCTCGCAGCGTTCAAGCGACAGACCATCATCTGATGCGGCATTCAACTTAATCCATTCAGTAAAAACCGCTTCCGAAAGTGACATTGCTGAAGTTATGGTTTGTATGTTTGGACCCACTTCAGACATGTATGCGCTTCTTCATCGCGGAACACGAGTAAGAAAAATGCACTCGAGCTATCGTTCAACTTTCCGCACCATTGGTGACATACCGATTGCCACGGTGAGCAGAGAAAAAATTACCCCGATAAGAAATGATTATAAGCGAAGAAGAAAAGACAAAGACGTTATTATCAATCCAGTGTTTGAAGAAAAGGTAAGCATTGTTTACTACTATCCCAATATGCAGCCGGATATAATTGATTCATTAATTGATAACGGTTACAAAGGCATTGTAATAGCCGGAACGGGACTCGGACACGTAAACAAACCAATGTATCCTGCACTACAGCGTGCAAAGGAAAAAAATGTTGCTGTATATATGACTGTGCAAACGCTTTGGGGTTATGTGCAGATGTATGTCTACGATACCGGAAGAGATATGATGGAACTTGGAGTTATTCCCGCCGCAAATATGCTTCCCGAAGTTGCTTATGTAAAACTTGGCTGGGCACTTGGGCAAACCGATGATCCCGAAAAAGTAAAAGAGATTATGCTAACTCCAATTGCAGGAGAAATAACCGAACGTGAACCAAGCAACGGTTATCTTATTTTCCAGGGCGGCTTGCCGGAAGTTGAGGAGTTTATAAGTAAGTTCAGAAAGTAAGAAATTAATTTCTGTTAGAATTTTCTTTAATCTTTTTTTTACTTTCTTTTTAATTCCCAAAAAATAGCCGTAATTTTTCCTACAAGATTGAACACATTTTCGTCGCAGTGAGAAGAGCTTTCCTTTTCGTTTTTATGTTTCAATCTCCTTCATTATCCTAACAAACATTCGAAGTACTGGAGTCATTAATGCCAGAAAAAGATTTAAATCATCTATCGGTTAACACAATCCGATTCCTCGCAGTCGATGCAGTTCAAAAAGCAAACTCCGGTCATCCGGGAATGCCGATGGGCTCTGCACCAATTACTTATCGCCTTTACACAAAATATATGAAGCACAATCCCGCTAACCCAAACTGGCTGAACCGCGACAGGTTCATTCTTTCTGCAGGTCACGGAAGTATGCTGCTGTATTCCATTCTTCATCTCTGCGGCTACAAAATATCAATGGATGATCTGAAAAACTTCAGGCAGTGGAAAAGCATTACGGCAGGTCATCCGGAATATGGAATGGCTCCCGGTGTTGAAACCACAACCGGTCCGCTCGGACAGGGTTTTGCAAATGCTGTGGGAATGGCAATTGCACAAGAGTATCTCGGTTCACTTTTTAACAAAGATGGTATCTCCGCCGAAGGCGGATCCCTGCCTGCCGGCAGGCACGGCGCCTCTGGCGGAAAAATTCTTGATCACTTTATTTATGGCATCTGCAGCGATGGCGACATTATGGAGGGAATTTCTCACGAAGCAGCTTCACTTGCAGGGCATTTCAAACTTGGCAAATTAATTTTCTTCTATGATGATAACGGAATTACAATCGACGGTAAGACAAGTCTTGCTTTTTCAGAAGATGTTAAAAAAAGATTTGAAGCATACAATTGGCAGGTTTTGAATGTTGATGATGTGAATGATCTTAGTCAAATAGATGATGCAGTTGAATCAGCACAAAAAGAAAAACACAAACCGAGTTTAATAATTACAAAAACTCACATCGGTTTTGGCAGCCCTAATAAACAAGATTCCGCAGCTTCTCACGGCGCGCCACTCGGCGAAGAGGAAGTTAAGCTGACAAAGAAAAATCTTGGATGGCCTGAGGACAAACAATTTTATATTCCGGAAGATGTTTCGAATCATTTTAATAAAATGAAAAGTTCTTTCAACGATTATGAAAGTGATTGGAACAATTTATTTATCAACTATAAAAAGAAATATCCATCAGAAGCAGAAAAGCTCTTAAAATATATTAATAATGATTTTGGAAGCGAATGGATGAGTGTTCTTCCTGCTTTTACTAACTACTCGGAACAAATTGCAACCCGCAGCGCTTCGGGAAAAGTTCTGAATTCAATCTCCCTAAAACTTCCAACTCTGATTGGCGGCTCAGCGGATTTATCTGAGTCGAATAATACAATTATCAATGGACAAACTATTTTTTCATCAGAAGATTATTCCGGCAGAAATTTTCATTTTGGTATTCGCGAGCATGCAATGGCTGGAATTCTGAATGGTATGTCGTTGTATGGTGGAGTAAAACCTTACGGCGGAACATTTCTTATATTTTCTGATTATATGCGTCCTTCCATTCGCCTTGCATCGCTTATGAAACTCAACCCGATTTATGTTTTTACTCACGACAGCATCGGGCTTGGTGAAGACGGACCAACTCATCAGCCAATCGAGCAGCTTGTATCATTACGTGCAATTCCGGGTTTGATAGTAATAAGACCCGCGGATGCAAATGAAACCGTTGAAGCCTGGAAAGTCGCAATTACTCACAAAGATAGTCCGGTTGCATTTGCATTGACACGACAAAAAGTTCCTGTCCTCGATAGAACAAAAATGACATCAGCAGAAAATTTATCAAAAGGTGCATACGTTCTGATTCAGTCAGAAAAAAATCCGGAAGTGATTTTAATGGCATCTGGTTCTGAAGTTTCGATTGCAGTTGAGGCATACTATTCGCTTGAATCGGAAGGAATAAAAGTAAGAGTTGTCAGCTTCCCAAGCTGGGAATTATTCGAAGCACAATCGGATGAATACAAAGAATCAATTCTTCCCAAATCGATAAAGGTAAGAATTTCAATTGAGGCGGGAATTAAACAAGGCTGGGAAAAATATCTTGGCGAATACGGTGAAGCAATCAGCATTGAAAAATATGGTGCATCCGCTCCGTCTGAAGTTTTGTTTAAAGAATATGGTTTTACGACCGAGAATATTTTAGCTGCTGTACAGAGAGTATTAAGCAAAGTGCATAGCACAAGTAAATTTTAGTGTATAACGGTTACGGAAACGAAACCCGTATCGGTTAGCGGTTATGATAAACGTGACGTTACCGTAAGACGTTTAACGATACGGGCATCGTTACCGATCAACGACAAACAATAATTACTAAGAAGCATGAAAAAAATAATAGTCCTCGGTTCCGGTTTAGTAGGAAGAACAATAGCAATCGAACTATCAAAAGATTATCAAGTCACTGCAGTTGATTCAAACTCCACCCGGCTTAAAAATCTTAAAGACAAAAAAATAAAAACGCGTAAGGCTGATCTTTTGTCTGATTCAGAAATAAAAAATATTATTAGTCCTTTCGATCTTGTAATTTGTGCGCTTCCCGGATTTATGGGATTAAAAACTTTGAAATCAGTAATTAAAGCCGGAAAAAATGTTGTCGATATTTCTTTCTTCCCGGAAGACCAGTTTTTATTGGATAAACTTGCAAAGCAAAAAGGCGTTACTGCTATTGTTGATTGCGGAGTAGCCCCGGGTCTGGCAAATGTCATTCTCGGTTATCACAACCAGAAAATGAAAATATCAAATTACAAATGCATGGTCGGCGGACTTCCTTACAAACGTGAATGGCCGTTTGAATATAAAGCATTCTTTTCTCCGATTGATGTTATAGCTGAATATACACGTCCTGCACGATTGGTTGTTGACGGAAAGATAATCGAGAAGGAAGCTTTGTCTGATCCAGAAATTATTAGTTTTGAAAAAGTCGGTGAGCTTGAATCTTTCAACACAGACGGATTGAGGTCTTTACTTCAAACAATGAAAATTCCGAATATGGTTGAAAAGACAATGCGTTATCCCGGTCATATTGAATTGATGAAAATTTTCAGAAAGGTTGGTTTATTCGGTGAAAAGGAAATCGAAATAAAAAATAAAAAAATCAAACCGGTTGATCTGACAGCCAGATTACTTTTTCCATTCTGGTTACCGGAAAAAGGCGAACAAGATTTTACAATCCTGGACATTTTGATAGAAGGAAATCAAAACGGTAACAAAACCGCACACCATTACTTTGTATTTGACGAGTACGATCCTAAAGAAGATAATTCATCAATGGCAAGAACAACCGGATTTACCTGCTGTGCTGCTGCAAGATTTTTTCTTGAGGGTAAGTATAACAGAAAAGGAATTTGTCCGCCGGAATATCTCGGCGAAGATGAGAGCTGCTATAATTATATAATATCATACTTGAGTAACAAGGGAATCAAAATAAATCACTCTGAGATCTCATAAAATTTTAAGGAGGGATTGTGAGTAAAAAGAAAAAGACCAAATCAAAAAAAGAAGGAAAGAATTCTGCTTATTCAGACATAATACCTGAAAAGAAGAAAAAGATTGTTCCAAGCGTTTATGAAAAACAGCTCCGCCAGCTCCAGGTTGAATTAGTTAAGCTGCAGAAATGGATTCATGATAATAATCTTAAAGTGGTAGTTATATTTGAAGGACGCGATGCTGCAGGAAAGGGAGGTGTAATAAAAAGAATTATCCAGAGATTGAATCCCAGAATTTGCCGCGTTGTTGCCTTGACCACTCCAACCGAAAGAGAAAAAACTCAGTGGTATTTCCAAAGGTATGTAGCTCATCTTCCCGCCGAAGGTGAAATGGTTCTGTTTGACAGAAGCTGGTATAACCGTGCAGGTGTTGAGTACGTTATGGGTTTCTGTAACGAAGAAGAGCATAAAGAATTTTTAAGATCCTGTCCTGAGTTTGAGCGAATGCTGGTTCGTTCAGGAATAAAGCTGGTTAAATACTGGTTTTCAATAAGCGATGATGAACAGGAAATGCGATTTCAGAACAGGATAAAAGACAGAACAAAAAGATGGAAACTCAGCGAAATGGATATGGAATCTCGTGCAAAATGGGTTGAGTATTCTAAAGCAAAGGATATTATGTTTGCTCACACGGATATTAAACAGGCACCCTGGTACGTGGTTAATGCTGATGACAAGAGAAGAGCGAGACTAAATTGTATCAACCATCTCCTTAGTATGATTCCCTATGATGACCTTCCACACGATGAAATAACCTTACCTCCACGTCAAAGAGAAGCTGGCTACGTAAGACCGCCGATCGAAGATCAGAATTTTGTGCCGGAGGTTTTTTAGAGGATTATTTTATGTGTTTCCTTTAATTATAACTTTAAGAATTTTTTGTAGTCTTTAAAAACTAAAAAGGAGAATGTTTATGAATAAATTATTCACATATTTCTTACTAATATGTTTTATTATTCCCGCCTCATACTCAATTGCACAGGTTGAAAGAAAAGAACTTGGCAATCTTGTCATTGAGAATATCCCTGAAATTCCTCAGCAGTTAAAGGACAGAATATTCCAATATCAGAGCACCCGTTCGACTTCTTTTCAGGATTGGCTTCACGATGATGCGGGAATTCTGATTTCAACCAGGTTTGGTGAAACAGCACAATTCCACAAAGTTAAAATGCCCGGCGGTGCAAGAGAGCAAATTACTTTTTTCCCCGAGCCCGTTGGTGGCGCAACGGTTTGTCCCGATAAAAACAAAAATATTTTTCTTTTTACGAAAGATGTTGGCGGTGGTGAATTCTATCAGATATTCTTCTTTGATATTAATGATGGAAATTACAAAATGCTAACCGATGGTAAATCCAGTAACGGGGGTGTTTCGTGGAATAATAAAGGAGATAAATTTTCCTTCTTTAGTACAAAAAGAAATGGAACCGACTGGGATATCTATATTGCAGATATAAATAACCCGGAAAATGCCGAAATGGTTTTAAGTGAGGGCGGTGCATGGGGTGCTGCAGATTGGTCACCGGATGATAAATCTCTGATAGTCGGAAATTACATTTCAGCAAATGAAAGTTATTTCTACGTACTTGATATAGCCACAAAGAGTCTTACACAAATAAACCCCTCTCCAGAAAAAATTGCTTACGGCGGCACTAAATTTTCTAAGGACGGCAAAGGAATATTTTTTACTTCTGATGAAAAAAGTGAATTTAAAAGACTTCGTTACTATTACTTTCAAAATAAAACTATTACTACTCTGACTGAAGATATTAATTGGGATGTTGGTGGGTTTACTTTGTCAGAACAAGGTGATAAACTTGCGTTTACGGTTAACGAAGATGGTTTAGGTAAGCTTTATCTTCTCGATACCAAAACAATGAAATATGAGAAAGTGCCTGGAATTCCGGTTGGTCAGGTATACGGACTCTCATTTCATCCCGATGGAAAAAAACTTGCACTCGTTTTAAATACGCCTCAAACTCCGGGGGATATCTTTGTAATGAATTTATCAGACTATTCTCTCGAACGCTGGACATTCAGTGAGGCTGGCGGATTGAGCACTTCAGAGTTTGTAATTCCCGAACTGATTCACTACCAAACCTTTGATGAAGTTGATGGCAAACCAAGAATGATTCCCGCATTTATTTATAAGCCAAAGGGAAATGGACCACACCCTGTTGTAATTGATATTCACGGCGGACCGGAAGGTCAGGCAAGACCATCATTCAGTCCAATAAATCAATATTATATAAATGAGATGGGCATCGCAGTAATTGAGCCAAATGTTCGCGGTTCAACAGGTTACGGTAAAACTTATCTTGAACTTGATAACGGATACAACAGAGAACATTCTGTGAAAGATATTGGTGCATTATTAGACTGGATAGAAAAGCAGCCGGATCTCGATGCTGAGCGTGTTGCTGTGAATGGCGGTTCTTACGGAGGTTACATGGTGCTTGCATCAATGTTTCATTATAATGACAGAATAAAATGCGGAGTTGATATCGTCGGTATCAGTAACTTCGTTACCTTTTTGGAAAACACACAGGATTACAGAAGAGATTTACGAAGAGTTGAATACGGTGATGAGCGTGATCCGGAGATGAGAGAATTTCTTAACAGCATTTCTCCCACAACAAACGCACACAAGATTACTAAACCGCTTTTCGTTGTTCAGGGATTGAACGATCCTCGCGTACCTTACACCGAAGCTGAACAGATTGTTGATGTCGTAAGAAAGAACGGCGGTGAGGTTTGGTATCTTCTTGCTAAGGATGAAGGGCATGGCTTCAGAAAGAAAACCAATCGTGACTTTTATATCTGGTCTGAAGTTTTGTTTTTTGAAAAATATTTGTTGAAGTAAGAAACCAAATTAATTCAAGTTGAGCATCTCGTTCTTCAATTATTGAAAAACCGTTGAAACGGTTATAAAACATAAGTTTTTGTATTATTAACCCACAGCTTAAGCTGTGGGTTAATAAGAAAGATGAAGAACAGCAAACCGTTTTAACGGTTTATTTGTACAAGTGGTCAACTTGAGTAAATGAATTCAAAGCTGAAAACTTGCTTTATGGGTCCACAGCTTTTTTATTTTTTAAGAATATGACTAAAGGATTGAAAATACTTTTTGTGATTTCTTTTGTATCGGGTGTTTTATATGCACAGGTCGAAGAAACATATCAAAGCCAGCTTTCTGATTCGTCATACCGATTTCAAGGCATAATCCCTCCGGTAGAATTCCAATATGACATGAATGAAATATTCAGCAAACCAATTTCTAATCAAGTTCCTGAAGATGTTTTGTTTGAGGATAATCCATCCACAGTCTGGCTCAGGACAAATCTATTGATTTCAAATTCAACAAATGGATTTGGCGAAATCAACACGCACTTTACATCAACTCTTTATCAGCAATACCTGAGAGATTCAGAATTTGATATGGTGCGATATATTCTGGGAACAGTTCAGGCAGGAGCAGTTGGTTACATGGCTTACAGGCACGTCAAGAAGTACGGTTTCTGGAAATAATCTTTAATATCGTTAGAACTAAAACTCAGCCGCTTATCAACAAAATAACTCTTCCTTCCAATCATTTCTAAATCACGAAACAACCCCAAGCCCTCCTTCGTCTCAAGTTCAGGTTTAACAAACAAAGAGGAAAAAACAATGAAATTTTTTACATCAACTGTAAAGCCGGGGTCAATAACTTCTTATTTGCTCTCAATACTTCTTCTTTTTGCATTCACTTCTGTTTCCTGTGCTGATACACCAACCGATTCTCTCAAAAAAGATGCAGCAAAATATTTTTCCTTTTATGAAACCGTTGATGGAGAGACAATACATTGGGAAGTTAACTTTTTCGGAGATGAAATAACCTCCATTTACAAAAACGGAAAAAGAATTCCCGATGACCTCACTGCTGATTACAAAGACAAAGTGTATGATCAGCTTGATGATATGAGATTCGGCGGAAATAAATTTACTTTCCGTATGCCTGCTATTGTCGGCGAGGACTTTCAAATTGATATGGAAAAGCTTCATA
>Ga0209498_1000382_pt1 | contig 27124 bp, 21 predicted proteins | sample WalLakDeSediment_FD_184131 | JGI IMG/M metagenome (GOLD analysis project Ga0209498, IMG submission 184131) | Lake sediment microbial communities from Walker lake, Nevada to study Microbial Dark Matter (Phase II) - Walker Lake 11/02/13 Deep... | ecosystem: Environmental > Aquatic > Freshwater >...
GCCCGATCGAGCACTTCGCGGGTTCGGCGGCGAACGGTGTCACGGTCGGCCATGAGCACGACCGGCTCGAGGTTGCCCTGCACGGCACGATCGTGGCCGACGAGGTCCCAGCCGCGGTCGAGGTCGATCCGCCAGTCGATGCCGATGACGCTGCCCCCGGCTTCCCGCAACAGCGGCAGGAGCTGGGGATTCCCGGTGGCGAAGTGGATCACCGGCGCCCGCGCCGCAGCCGCGGCGATCGCCGTGCGGGCGTGGGGCAGCACATAGCGGCGGTAGTCGTCGGGCCCCAGGCAGCCCACCCAGCTGTCGAAGAGCTGCACGATCTGGGCACCCGCGTCGAGCTGGGCCATGAGATAGAGGCTCACCGCCCGGGCCAGTCTGTCGCACAGATCATGCCAGGCCGACTCGTGGCGGTACATGAAGCTCTTCGTAAGCGTCCAGGCCTTGCTCGTGCCCCCCTCGATGCAGTACCCGGCGAGCGTGAAGGGGGCGCCGGCAAAACCGATCACCGGAATCGAGTCGGCGAGGCCGGCGCGGGTGGCGGCGACCGTATCCATCACGAAGCCGAGCCGGTCGACGTCGTCGAGCTCCCGGACACGGTCTACGTCGGCGGCCGTGCGGAGCGGATTGTGGATGACCGGCCCCTCACCGGCGGTGAACTCAAGCTCGAGCCCGAGCGGCTCGAGGATCGGCAATAGGTCGCTGAAGATGATCGCGGCGTCGACCCCGAGGCGATGAACGGTCGCGATCATCACCTCCGCCGAGAGCCGGGGCGTCTTGCAGAGCTCGAGAAAGCCGACCTTGTCGCGGATGGCCCGGTATTCCGGCAGGTAGCGGCCCGCCTGCCGCATGAGCCACACGGGCGTCCGTTCCACCGGCTCGCGGCGGCAGGCCCGCATCATGAGCGAGTGATTGCGGGGATCGGCGGGCGGGGGAGGGAGGGGCAACATCGAAAGAGCGAGTATAGGCTGTGGCGGCCGTCGGCGGAGGGCGGCAGGGAACTAGAATAGGGAGCGAGGCTGCAGCAGCCTCCCGTCCGCTCCACCTCGTGTCCGGATCTCGATGACCACCTTTCTCTCAGGCATCTCGATTGTCTGCTTCGTGGCCAGTTATGCCGTGGCCCTCGGCTGCGAGGCGTCCCGGCTGGTCTTTCGCTCTGGCGTGCGGGGCATGGTGATGGTGGGCTTCGCGGCCGCGGGGCTCGTTGCCCACACGCTCTTTCTCGGCTGGCGGGCCGTGAGCGAGTCGACTGTGCCCCTTTCGAGCCCGTTCGACTGGTACCTGCTGGCGGCCTGGCTGTTGGCGGCCGGCTACCTCTGGCTCGCCCTGACCAACCCGCGCACGCCGGTGGGCCTGTTTCTCCTGCCGGTGGTGCTGGCACTGGTCGGGGCGGCGGTGCTCGCCAGTCGGGAGCCGTTTCTGCAGAGCCCGGCCGCACAGGTCTGGGCGCGGATCCACGGCAGCTTCAATCTTGCCTTCAGCGTGAGCGTGGCGCTCGGGGCGGTGGCCGGGATGATGTGGCTTATCCAGGCCGGTCGGCTCACCCGCAAGCAGCCCCCGCTCAAGGGCTTTCGGATGCCGAGCCTCGAGCGGCTCGCGCTTGTGACCCACCGCACGCTCGGCGTTGCCGCCTGGACGGCGGTGGCGGGCTTCGTATCAGGCATCGTGCTCAACGCCGTCAAGCTGCCGGAGTCGGTCCCCTGGACCGATCCGGTCGTGATGCGGATGGGCATGGTCGTGGCCTGGCTGGTGGTGGCCGACGGCGTGACGCTCGCCACGCGACGGCGGCCGGGCGGAGACCGGATCGCGGCCTGGCTCTCGGTGGCGAGCCTCATGGTGTTGGCAGGGTCGATCACCTGGGGACTCATCGCCCCAACCCGGCACGGCGTTCCAGCCGCAGCGATCCAGGCGGGGATGCCGGAGGTGTCGCCATGACCGCGACCGCGACCAAAGCCGCGACCACGCTGTCGCTCGTGGGGGGAACGCACCGGACGGTGCCGCTCGAACTGCGGGAGCGGCTCGCCTTCTCGGCCGAGCAGGCGGCCGCGGCCTTGGTCGCCTTTCGGGAACGGTTTCCGGGGCGGGAAGGGGTGCTGCTCTCGACCTGCAATCGGGTCGAGTTTTACGCCGCCGGCGAGCACGAGGCTGCCGCGCCGCCGGCCGAAGAACTCGTGGCGTTTCTCGCCGAGTGCCGCGGGCTCGACCCCGGCCGGCTCGCAGGCGTGCTCACCCGGCAGGCTGACGAGGCGGTCGTGAAACACCTCTTCTCCGTGGCCTCGGGCCTCGACAGCATGGTGCTCGGGGAGCCGCAGATCCTCGGCCAGGTGAAGCAGGCCTGGTCGCTCGCCCGCGACAATGGCACCAGCGGCCCGCTCACCGGCGGGATGTTTCAGGCGGCCCTGCGCACGGCGAAGCGGGTGGCCAGCGAGACCGCGATCGGCCGCGAGCGGACGAGCATCCCGAGCGTGGCCGTGGCCGACTTCGCAGCCGCAGTGTTCGAACAGTTCGATGACAAGCGGATCCTGCTGATCGGGGCGGGCAAGATGGCAGCCGAGACGCTGCGGTATCTCCGCGCGGGGGGAGCGCGAGACGTGACTGTCGTCAACCGCACCGCCAGCCGCGCCGTCGAGCTCGCTGCCCGGTTGGGCGCCCGGCCGGGCTCGTTCGCGGAGCTCGCCGCGGAGCTCGTGGCCGCCGACCTCGTGGTGAGCACGACAGGGGCCTCTGAGCTGGTCGTGCCGCTCTCGCTCTTTGAGCGGATCGAGCGGGCCAGGGGGGGTCGGCCACTGGTGGTGCTCGACCTGGCGGTTCCCCGGGATTTCGACCCGGCTATCGGCGAGCGGCCCGGCGTCTGGCTCTATTCGGTCGACGATCTCGCGGCCGCCTGCAACGCCAATCGCCACAGCCGCAAGCGCGAGATGCCGGCGGCCCTGGCGATCATCGAGGAGGAGACGCTGCGGTTCATGACCGATGTGCACCATCGGGCGACGGCACCGGTGATCGAGCAGCTGCGGGCCGGCTGGAGCGAAACCGGCGACCTGGAACTCGAGCGGCTCTTCCGCCGGCTGCCCGATCTCGCCGAGACCGAACGGGTCGAGATTCGCCAGGCCTTCGAGCGATACGCGGCCAAGCTCCTTCACCCGCCGCTGGTATCGCTTCGTAGCGAAAGCCAGTCGGGCCCGCCGCTGGGCCTCCTCGACGCGCTCCGGCGGCTGTTTCAGCTCAGAGAGTGAGGGTCTGGGTCGGCGGGCTGCCGGCAGCTGGCTGGTCGGCGGGCTGGCGGGCTGCCGGCGGCAGCCGGTTCCACTGCGGGGCTCTTGCTCGCGGCCGCGAGCAAGAGCCCGGCAACAACCGCGAGTATCATTCCGCCGCGATTGCCTTGCCACGTTCAGCGACCGTCGCGGCGAGCCTGCTTCCGCTTGCCGGACACGAGCGTGTGGCCACGGCGGCGGGTCGAGAGGCCGTCGAGCTTGATCTGGGTGGCCGTGGCCTTGGCCTTGGCCGACCGCTGCTTCTTGGGATCGAAGTGAACGGCCTGGTCCTTGCCCGAGGCGGCAAGCGTCCGGAGCTTTCCAGCCTGCCGCGCCTTTTTTGACGTAAGAGCCTTGGCCAGCTTTGTGGTGCGAGCGGCGGGCTTGCCGGCCGTACCCGTCTGACCCGCTGCCGACGTCGGCGGCGATGCCTTGCCGCGAGCCTTGGCCTGCTGAGAACCTCCCCGCTTCGCCGCAGGTTCGGCGCCGCCGACGAGTCGCCGGGCGGCCGCGTTGATGCCGGCGACGGCCTCGGAGAGAGTCTCCCGGATGCTGGCCCGGGCGGCGCGGTGGTCGGCCTGCCGAGCCGGCTTCTTGATGCTCTTGCTCACGCTCTTGGCAGCCGTCGGACGGGCTGACTTCTTGCCGCGAGCAGTACCTTCCACTGCGACCGCAATGCCCGTGGCGAGTTCCTCCATCCGCGCCTCGAGTCGCTTCACGGCGGCCCCGAAGAGATCCGCTTTCTCGAGCGACCGTGTGTTGGCCGGGTCGTTCTTACGAGCGGGGCCTTTCTTGGTTGCGATTGTTTGCCGGTTGAAGAGGTCCCGCCACTTGTCGCGAAGCGACCGCGCCTGCTGCCTCATCGCCACGAGCTGCTTGTGGGTGGCAGTGGCGAGCGACGTGCCCACCGTGCTGTCGAGAACCCGCTGTTCGGCGGCAGTGAGCCAGGCGGTGGTCGAACGTGTGGTGGTGGCGGCGGTGCGGCCGGAAGTCTTTGCCATCGGAATGATGAGGTCCTAAAAGTGGGGGACGAGGGATGTCCGAGGGGGGGCCCAGGCAGACAACCAATCGAACAAAACAGAAAGCGTTGCATGTATAGCACAAAGCCACCCCCGACCGCTGCGATTCCCCCTGATCCAGCATGCATCCGTTGATTGCCGCCTGAGGGGCATTTGTTTCCGCAGTCCCCGGGCTCGCGCCCTGGGGCTTGTATGGGGCAAGGGGAGGGGTTGCCCGTGCCAGCTCGCCGGCCTTGCAAGCGAGCGAGAGGCAGGATGCCGAAGCGAGCTTGCGTGGAGTGAGCGCAGGGCAGGATGCCCGAAGCGAACGTCCGGCGAGATGGCACGGGCAACCCCGACCCACTCGAAGACGTTGCATCGAGTGCTATCTCGCCGGCCTCGCAAGCGAGCGAGAGGCAGGATGCCGAAGCGAGCTTGCGTGGAGTGAGCGCAGGGCAGGATGCCCGTAGCGAACGTCCGGCGAGATGGCACGGGCAACCCCGACCCACTCGAAGACGTTGCATCAAGTGCCAGCTCGCCGGCGTCGCAAGCGAGCGAAGGTCGGGCCGTCGTGTTTGAATCACCCATACCGCACGAGCAGCACGCCGCCGAACACCAGCATGCCGCCCACGAGCCGGCTCATCGTGAGCCCCTGCTGCGGCACGTTCATGAGACCGTAGTGGTCGAGCGCGAGCGAACAGATTACCTGGCCACCGACCACCGCCGTGATGAAGGCTGCGGCGCCGATCCGCGGCGTGAGCGTGGCCCCGGCCAACACGATCGCCGCCCCGAGCGGGCCGCCGATCCAGTTCCACCAGGGTGCGGCCCGCATGGCCACTGGCGAAGGCGGCGCTGGGCGAACGACGAGCATGAAGCATGCGGCGGTGAGGATCGTGCCGCAGATCGAGAAAAAGGCGGCATAGCGGCCGTCGCCGAGCTGCTGCTTGAGGGCTCCGTTGGCGGCGGCCTGAAGGGCGATGCAGCTACCGGCCGCAGCCGCCAGAACGAGCCACAGGGAGTCGGTGGGGATCGACGGCATGAAGGTCGGAAACTCCCTCGGGGGGTGGGTGGCCTGGCAGATGCTTTTTTCGCTCGCTTCGAAAACCAGCCAACCCGGTTGTGATGGTAACACTGATGGTATAGCATCACAGGAGTTACAGGGGCTGCATGCGCTGCAGCTCTCGAGAAATTTCCCCGGTGAGACCACCCCCCGATGAGCGAGAAAAACGACGTGAAGGCTGCCACTTCCAAGGGACCGAAGCCGAAGGCCTCCAAGGATGTCAATAAATCAGCGGAGATCCGCAAGATCGCCGCAGCGATGAAGGCAAGTGGCGAGAAGCCGCGTCCGGTGACAATCATCGAGGTGCTCAAGAAGCAGGGTGTCGAGGTTTCCTCGCCGCAGGTGAGCATGGTGCTCAAGCGGATGGGCTTCCGGCCGCGGAAGCGGCGGAAGGGGGGCAAACTGGCTGGCGGCGGCCTGGTGACCACCAAGGGCAGCGGCAAGGCCGTCCGCACGAAGGCCACCAAGATTTCCATCGAGGATCTCGTGGCAGCCAAGAAGGCGGTCAGCCGCCTGGGGGGCCTGGACCGAGCCCTGGCGGCCATTGAAGCCCTGCGGCAATTCGACACATGACGCTCCGGCCGCCGGCCCGATGAGATAGCAGGGGCAACCGGCCCGGTACCGACGAAAAAACAGTGGAATTGCCCTGAATTCCCCAGTGGACCGCCGGCCGGCCGAGCCTATGCTTGTGTGGTGCTTCGAGGGCAGTGTTTCAAGCCCCCACGTGGGGCCTCGTCGGTGAGGATTCCATGATCCGGTCGGCCGACCCAGATGTTGTCGTGATTGGTGGTGGCCCGTCGGGGGCCGCCGCTGCCACGCTCGTGGCAGATCGCGGGCACTCGGTCACACTGCTCGAACGCGAACGGTTTCCCCGCTACCACGTCGGCGAGTCACTGATCCCCGAGACTTTCTGGGTGCTCGAGCGGCTTGGCATTCTGCCGGTGATGCAGACTGGCCGGTTCGTCGAGAAGCACAGTGTTCAGTTCGTGTCCGAGCAGGGGAAGATCTCGGAACCGTTTTACTTCGCCGATTACAAGCAGCACGAGAGCTCCCGGACCTGGCAGGTGAGCCGGCAGGAGTTCGATCAGGTGCTCCTTGATAACGCCCGGTCGAAGGGGGTGGATGTGCACGAGGGGGTCCGCGTGCTGGAGGTGATCTTCGAGGACGGCCGGGCGGCGGGGGTGCGGGCGATCGACGACGCCGGCCACGAGCGCACGATCCGCTGCCGCGTGGTGGTTGATGCCGCCGGCCAGAGCACGGTGATCCAGGATCGACTGGGGCTACGGCAGTGGGATCCCGACCTCAAGAAGGCGGCGATCTGGACCTACTGGAAGGGAGCGGCCCGCGAGACCGGCCGCGACGCCGGGGCCACGCTCGTGCTTCAGACCGAGGGCAGGACCGGCTGGTTCTGGTACATCCCGTTGGCCGACAACGTGACAAGCGTGGGTGTCGTCGCCGATCACACGCATCTCTTCCAGGGTCGCGACTCGAAGGATCCTGAGTCGATCTACACCGCGGAGGTGGCTCGTTGTCCGGGGCTTGTACCGCGGCTCGCGGGCGCTGAGCGGATCGAACCGTTCCGGGTCGCCAAGGAATATTCCTACCGTTCGCGGCAGGTGGCCGGCGACGGCTGGGTGCTGGTGGGAGACGCGCTCGGCTTTCTTGACCCACTCTATTCGTCCGGGATTCTCCTCGCGCTCACGAGCGGAGCCCGCGCCGCGGATGCGATTTCCGCGGGGCTCGAGCGGGGCGACACGTCTGCGGCGGCTCTCGGAGCGTGGGGCCCTGGGTATCTCGCCGGCATGGACCGGATGCGGAAGCTCGTGCGAGCCTTTTACGACGGGCTCAATTTCGGCGGGCTCGTACGCCGCCACGGCGAGGCCAAGCCACTCGTCACCGACATCCTCATCGGCGACATCTTCAAGGACGAGATCGACGCTCTCTGGCCTTTGCTCGCCGAGCCCGCAGCCTCCGCTCCAGAGCCGGCCGTGACCAGCGAGTAAGCTGCGACGGACGGTCGCGAGGGTCGTGTCGGTTGGTCTGCCGTAGGGCTGGCAAGGGCTGCCGATTCTGGGTGTATAGTTGAGTCGTAAGGGGTCGCGGCGGCGCCGAAAGTGTGGCGGCGTCGACGAGCGGCCGGCAGGCGTACTCTCCCGGACGGCCAGAAGCGTGAGCGACAACAGCGAGTTCATCGGTGAGTTTCTGGTCGAGTCGACCGAAAACCTCGACCAACTCGACCGCGATCTCTTGGCACTCGAGGCCGAGCCGGGAGATCCGCAGCGGCTGGCAAGCATTTTCCGCACCGTTCATACGATCAAGGGCAACAGCGGCTTTTTCGGGTTCTCGAAACTCGGGGCCCTCACGCACTCAGGTGAGCATCTCCTCGGCCGCCTCCGCGAAGGAAAGCTCTCACTCGACGACCGAATCACCGGCACCCTCTACTCGATGGTCGACGCCGTGCGGTCGATCCTCCGGGCCATCGAGGCGACCGGCACCGAGGGGGACCAGGATTTCCGGGAACTCTCGCGGCAGCTCGCAGACGTGGCCCTCGAGGAGGCAGCCGCCGCGGATAGCGGGCGGGCCAGTGAGCAACCACCCGGCGAGGGGACGCCGCCGGCGGTCGGTTCGCTCCCCCAGGCAGACATGGCCGCAGAGGTAGCCGCCGACTCGCCGCTTGAGTCTGCCGCCCCCACCACCAGAGCCACTCCGGCGGCAGGCCAGACTGTTGAGTCGACGGTGCGGGTAGACGTCGATCTGCTGGCCTCGATCCTCGACCTGGTCGGTGAGCTCGTGCTGGCCCGCAACGAACTGCGGAGCCTCGAGACCGATGACCTGGCCGTGCAGGCCGTCTCGCAACGGATCAACGCCGTCACCAATGCCCTTCAGGAGACCGCCGTCAAGACCCGGATGCAGCCGGTCGAGCATGTCTTCAGCCGCTTTCCACGCACCGTCCGCGACCTGGCGAAGGCCTGCGGCAGGGAGGTGCTCTTCACGATCGATGGAGCCGACACCGAACTCGATCGGACGCTCATCGAGAGCATCCGCGACCCGCTGGCCCACCTGATCCGTAACGCCGTGGACCACGGCATCGAACCACCCGCTCTTCGGCTCACCGCTGGCAAGCCCCGTGCCGGAAAGCTTTCGCTGCGGGCCTACAACGAGAGCGGCCGGGTCACGATCGAAGTGGCCGACGACGGGGCGGGAATCGCTGTCGAGCGGGTCCGCGAGAAGGCGGTCGCCCGGGGGCTCGTGGCGGCAGCCGCGGCCGCGGCCCTGACCGATGACCAGGTGCTGCAGTTCATCTTCGAGCCCGGATTTTCGACGGCCCAGGAGGTCACGAGCGTCTCCGGCCGCGGCGTCGGGATGGATGTTGTCCGCACCAACATCGAGGCCATCGGCGGCACGGTCGACATCCAGAGCCGCCGGGGCGTGGGCACGACCGTTCGGGTCCACGTGCCACTGACCCTGGCCATCATGCCGGCGCTCGTCGTGCACTCCGCCGGCCAGCGATTCGCGATCCCCCAGGCGGCCGTGAACGAACTGGTGCCGGTGCGACGGGCCGGCGGGGAGAGCCGGATCGAGGGCCTGGCCGACCAGCCGGTGATCCGGATCCGCGGCCGGCTCGTGCCGCTGGTGTTTCTCGATGAGTTTCTGGGCCTGCGGCTGCGGCCGGCCGGCCGTGACGAGGGCACCGTGGTGCTCGTCCGGGCCGACGACCGGGAGTTCGGGATCGTGGTCGACACGAGCACCCGGGCCGACGAGCACCCTCGGGGTTGCCGGGATCTGCTCGAGTCGGCCAGCCTCTCGACGATCGTGGTCAAGCCGATCGGCGCGGTGCTCGCCGGGCTCGGGATCTACTCGGGAGCGACCGTGCTCGGCGACGGCGGCGTTGTCCTGATCCTCGACCTTCGCGGCGTCGCGCGTGTCGCCGAACTGCCCCCTTGGCAGCAGCGTGGAGCACCCGACGCCGAGCCGCCCACCGGCACCCCGCCGGGCGAGCGGTATCTCGTCTGTCGTACGCGGGCTGGTCGCCGGGTCGCCCTGCCGCTGGCCGAGATCGTCCGGCTCGAGAGGTTTCGGGCTCGCGACGTGCAGGTTGCCGGACCGCGGCGGCTCGTGCGGCGTGCCGACGGATTCACGCCCCTCGAGGATGCCGACCGGCTTTTTGACCCTGACCTGCCCCCGGATGGCATGCCGGCCGATGCCGAGGCGGTTTTGAACCTGGTCGTCGTGCGGGTGGCCGGCGGGGATGTCGGGATCGCCGTTGAGCGGATCGTAGACGTCCTCACGGCTGAGTCACCGCTTCAGGCGTCGCTCGCCGGCATCGGCAGCGCTGGCACTGCGGCGATCGGGGGCCTCGCGACCGAGGTCATCGACCTCGCCCTCACAACTCCGCACGTCTAAGGGGCCGGCACCCCCGGCAAAGGCCTTCCTCATGTCACACTCCCCCGCGACCGCCAGCCTGCCCCGCCGCTGGTGCTCCTTTCTGCTCGGCGATGCGTGCTTCGCCGTCGCTGCCGACATCGTGGTCGAGGTGCTACGGGGCCGCCCCCTGGCCCGCGTGCCGCTGGCGGCCCGCGGTGTCCTGGGCCTGATCCATCTCCGCGGCAGGATCGTGCCGGTGATCGATCCCGCGGTCAGCCTGGCCGTGCCCCGAGAGCAGCGCACGGCCTCGGGCCCGCATCTGGTGATCGAAGTCGGCGACGACTGGTACGGTCTGCGGGTCGACGAAATGCTCGAGGTGAGCGAGATTCCGTCGGACCGGATCGAGCGGCCCCTCACCGGTGGTGAGGGATTATTCGGCACGTTCGCTGCCGAAACGCGGCTCGTGCACCTCCTCGATCCCGAACGCATGATTCATTCCCTGGTGCGGCAGTCTGCCCACCATTCCCCAAGACCCGGAGGCATTCATGGCGGCGGTTGAACACCTGACCCAGGGCACCATCCCCCAGCCCGGACGCAGCCGTTGGGGCTGGCAGGCTCTCCTGGACAACCGGCTTCTGCTAGCGCTCCTGGCAGTCTCGCTCATCCCCATGGCGCTGATGGGGCTTGCCGGCCAGCAGGCCTCCTCGACCGCGCTCAAGACCCAGGCATTCAAGCAACTCGAGACGGTCAACACGATCACCGGCCAGAGCGTGGAGCGATACTTTGCCACGCTGCAAAACGAGCTGCGGGTGCTCTCAGAAGACCGAATGATCACCGCGGCCATTCAGGAATTTACCGCCGGCGCGGCGGGGATCCTGGCCGCCAACGGCGTGGACGAGCAGGGGGTGGCCCGCGCCCGCAGGTCGCTTGAGAGCTTCTATACCGGTGAGTTCGCGGTAGCCTTTCGCCGGGCGACCGGCACCGATCCCGATTCGCGGGCCCTCGTGGCCGCGCTCGACGACGAGTCGATCTGGCTCCAGGATCTCTACCTCCGCAGCAACGAGAATCCGCTCGGCTCCAAGGCCCGGCTCGACGCCGCGGCCGACGGCTCGGCCTACACGCAGGCCCACGCGATCTACCACCCGATCCTCAGAAACCTCCAGGAGAAGTACGGCCTCTACGACCTATTCCTGATCGATGCCGAGAGCGGCCGGATCGTGTATAGCGTGTGTAAGGAGGTGGACTTCACCGCTTCGCTCAGGAGCGGGCCGATCGCCGGCACGAACCTGGGGCGGGCCTTCCAGGAGGCGGTGGCCAGCGGCACCCGCGACGCCGTGGCGTTCGCCGAATTTGACCGCTACCTGCCGAGCCTCATGGCTCCGGCGAGCTTCATCGCCACGCCCGTCTTCGACGGCCGCAAGCTCGTGGGCGTGGTCGCCTTCCAGATTCCGCTCGCCCGCGTGAGCGGCATCATCGGCGAGACGACCGGCATGGGCACGACCGGCGAGACGTACGCCGTGGGGGCCGACCGGCTCTTTCGCAGCGAGTCGCGGTTCTCGGCCGAGTTGGGGGTCGAGTCAACGGTGCTCAATCCCAAGCTCAAGGTGGACACGCTCCCGGCCCGCTCCGCACTCGACGAGGATTCAGCGGGCACGGCCCTGGGCACCGACTACCGCGGCCAGCAGGTGCTCGCCTCCTGGCGGCCAGTCACCATCCACGCCGACTCTACCGGAGGCCGGGGAGCCGTTCGCTGGGCGCTCATCTCGGAGATCGACCGCGCCGAGGTGCTCGCCCCGGTCACTAGCCTCTGGCGGTTTGGCCTCACGGTGTTCGGCCTTACCACCCTGGGCGTCCTGGCCGTTTCCACGCTCATCGCCCGGCGGATGAACCGCGCCACCGAACGGCAGGCCCGGCTCGTGCACGGCATCATTGACAACACCCATGCCCTGGCGAGCTCGTCGGAGGAGCTCACAAGCGTCAGCCAGCAGATGAGCGCCGCTGCCGAGCAAACAACCGCCCAGGCGAATCTCGTCTCCGCAGCTGCTGAGCAGGTCAGCGGCAACACCCGGATGGTGTCGGGTTCGATCGACAATCTCGTCACCAGCATCCACGAGATCGCCAAAAGTGCGCAGGACGCAGCAGCCGTCGCCCGCCGGGCGGTCGAGATGGCCGGCACGACCTCGACAACAATGGACGCCCTCGGCCGCTCATCGAGCGAGATCGGTGCCGTCGTCAAGGTGATCACATCGATCGCCGAGCAGACGAATCTGCTCGCCCTCAATGCCACGATCGAGGCCGCCCGGGCCGGTGAGGCGGGCAAGGGCTTCGCCGTCGTGGCCAACGAGGTCAAGGAGCTCGCCCGCGAAACCGCCAAGGCTACCGAGGACATCGGCGGCCGAATCGAGTCGATGCAGCACGACACGTCCCGCGCGGTCGCGGCGATCGCTGAGATCGGCACCGTGATCGGGCGGATCGACGAGCTCCAGACCCGGATCGCCGCCGCAGTCGAGGAACAGTCGGCCACCACGGGCGAGATCAGTCGCAACATCATCGAGGCGACTACGGGTACCGGCGAGATCGCCGAGAACATCGTGCAGGTTGCCCAGGCGGCCCAGAGCACAGCCGAGGGAGCATCGAATACGCAGGTCTCCTCGCAGGAGCTCGCTCGCATGGCCCAGGCGCTCCAGCGGCTGGTGGACGAGTATCGGAAGTGACATGATGCGGCGGCAGACTCCGCGGACTTGAGCCGTGCACCCGTGGCAACCGTCGGCAGACCGGGGAGAGGATCATGCGGGCACTCGTGGTGGACGACTCGAAGCCGAGCCGGAGCATCGTGGCCCGCGTGCTCCGCGATCTGTCGTTTGAGTGCACCGAGGCGGCCAACGGAGCGGAGGCGCTCGAGCAGCTCTCCGCCGCGGAACCGCCCGACCTCGTCACGGTGAACTGGCACATGCCCGTGATGGACGGCCTCGAGCTCATCCGCCGGCTCCGTGGCAATCCCGCCACGCAGAAGCTCCCCTTGGTGATGATCTCGACGGAACACGATCGCGGCCGGATCGCCGAGGCGCTCGCGGCCGGGGCCGACGACTACCTAGCCAAGCCCTTCACACCCGAGGCGCTCGCCCGCAAGCTCACCGCTCTGGGAGTCTGCCGGCACCCGCCGGCGGCGGGCGCCGTCCGCCCGCTCAGGGTGCTCATCTGCGACGATTCCGCCACGATCCGCAGCGTCCTGACCGCCACGCTCGCTTCCGATCCCGGCGTCCGGATCGCCGGAGCGGCCGTCAATGGCCAGGCCTGCCTCGAGATGCTTGCCACGGGTGAACTCCCCGACGTCGTGCTGCTCGACGTCGAGATGCCCGTCATGGACGGCCTCGAGGCGCTCCGGGAGATTCGTCGCCGCCACCCTCGCCTTCCGGTGGTCATGTTCTCGAGCCTCACCGAGCGGGGCTCGCGGGCCACCGTCGACGCGCTTGTGGCCGGTGCCAACGACTACGTTGCCAAGCCCGCGGGCCTCGCCCCTGATGAGGTCGCGGCCCGGATCCGTGGCGAGGTGCTCACCCGGATCAAGCAGGTGGTCAGCCGCGGCACGACCGGCCCGGTGGGGGCCCCGCCGCCGCCCGCCGCGGGTGGCGGTGGCCCGGTACGGCCCGGCGGTGCAGGCAGCCAGGCGGCGGTGGCCGGCGTTGTGATCGCGGTCTCGACCGGCGGGCCGGCAGCCCTGGCGGAGGTCTTACCGGCCTTCGTGTCGGCCGCACGGGTGCCGGTGCTCATCGTGCAGCACATGCCGGCCGCGTTCACAGGGCGGCTCGCGGAACGGCTCACCGCCATCTGCGGCCGCAGCGTCGTCGAGGCGACAGCCGGGATGTTGGTGGCCGCCGACTCGGTCCTGCTTGCCCCAGGGGGCAAGCACCTCGAACTCGCAGGCACGTCGGCCACCCCGCGGATCCGACTCACCGAGGATCCGCCGGAAAACTCCTGCCGCCCCGCGGCCGACGTGCTCTTCCGCTCGGCGGCCCGGCTCTGGGGTGCGGGCACGCTCGGCGTCGTCCTCACCGGGATGGGCCGCGATGGCCTGGCCGGCTCGCGAGCCGTGATCGAGGCGGGGGGCCGGGTGATCGTGCAGGATGAGTTTTCGAGCGTTGTCTGGGGGATGCCCGGCGAGGTCGCCCGGGCCGGGCTGGCTGATGCGGTGCTGCCACTCGGGCGGATCGGTGTGGAGATCGGCCTGCGGCTCCAGAGGCGATCCGGCTGATGCCGCCCGAATATGCCCTCAAGGTAGCCGCGCCGCAGTTCGCCTTCCTGCGTGAATTGCTGCGAAAACGCACGGGCGTCGTGATCGACGACTCCAAGCAATACCTCGTCGTGGCCCGGATGCTGCCGATCGTGCGGCAGCGGAAGATCCCCAGCATCGAGACCCTCCTCGACCGGGTCCGGCAGGGCATCGACCCGTCCTTGGAACGGGATGTTTTAAGCGCAATGATGACGCATGAGACCTCATTTTTTCGCGACAAGAAGCCCTTCGAGTTGCTGCGGCACCTGATCACGGAGCTCATCCCCAAGCGGGCCGCCGAGAAGCAGCTCGTGTTCTGGTCGGCCGCCTGCTCCACCGGCCAGGAGCCCTTGAGCATTGCGATGCTCCTCCACGAGCACTTCCGAGACCTGGTCGCCTCCTGGCGGATCCGAATCCTGGCGACCGACTTCTCCGAGCTGGTGCTCGCCAAGGCCCGCGAAGGCACCTACAGCGACCTGGAGATCAATCGCGGGCTCGATCCCGGACTCAAGCAGAAATACTTTCGGCCGCTGCAGGGCCGCTGGAGCATCTCGCAGGACTGCCGCCAGCTCGTCGAGTTTCGGCAGTTGAACCTGATCGGTACCTGGCCCCCGATGCCTGCCTGCGACATTGTCTTCCTGAGGAACGTGATGCTCTATTTCGATGCGTCGACCCGGGGAGCGGTCGTCCGCCGAGTGGCTCGCGTGATGCGGCCCGACGGCAGCCTGCTGTTGGGGGGTGCCGAGACGCTGATCGGCATCGACACCGGCTGGCAGCGGCTCACCTCCGGCGGCTCGAGCTATTACCGCCCCCAGCGGTGAGGCCACGTTGGTTGACTCAGGCGGCTACGGTTTCCACTCGACCCCGAGGATCGTGACATCGTCGAGCGGGCCATTCGGGCGGCACCACTGCTCGACCGCCGTGAGCAGGGCCGTCACACTCGCCGCGAGCGGCTCCCCCCGGCTGTCGTCGATGCAGGCGGCCATTTTGTCTTCGCCGTAGGGCTCCTGGGCCGCGTCCATCGCCTCGGGCACACCGTCGGAATAAAGATAGATCCGATCGCCGGGCCGGAGGTCGAGCGTCTTATGCTCGTACTCGACGTCGGGCACAAAGGCGATCGGAAAACCTTCGGCTCCGTGGAATTCTGGCGGGCCGCCGGCCGCCGGCACGCGGACCAGGGCCGGGTGGCCGCCGGATACGTACTCGAGCCGGCCGCTGGGCACGTGGAGCACCCCGTAGAGCATCGTGAAGTAGAGCCCGGAAAACTCGTCTGCCTGGAAGAGCCGGTTGAGTTGCGTGGCCACCTCCGCCGGACGGGCCACCAGGACCCGGCCGTCGGGGGCCTGCCGCACGAGGAGCGAGGAATCGGACACCTTCGGGGTCAGAAAGCGGCTCACCGTGACGGCCATCAGCGAGGAGGGCACGCCGTGGCCGCTGACATCGACCACGAATAGCCCCACCCGCTCGTCGTCGAGCGGAAAGATATTGAGGAAGTCGCCGGCGAGGCTCTGGCAGGGCACATACTTCCAGGCCACGTCGAGGGTAGGGATCGCGACGTCATCGGCCGGCAGGAGAGACCGCTGCACCTTGGCCGCCGCCTCGAGATCGCGGACCATGTGGGCGTTGATCCGTGAGATCTCGGCATTGAGTGAAGTGAGTTCGGCGTTGGTCTTCTGGAGGCCATCGCGGGCCACGGAGAGTTCCTGGTTGGCGACGACGAGTTCCTGGTTCTTGGCGACGGCATTCTCAAAGGTGGAGACGAGCAGGTTGAGCACCTGCTGGCGACCGGCCTTGACCTTGAACGCCTGCCCAGCGAGCGTGACCTCGAGCGTGGCCGCGGAGCCGGTGTCCTCGTCAGCAATCGGCGTGGCGAGGAGCGCCTCCATCCGGCCGAGCAGATAGTCGGGCTCATAGGGCTTGGTGACGTAGTTGTCGGCGCCCGCGTCGAGGCCTCGGATGATGTCGATCGGGTCGGAGAGCGTGGAGAGCAGGATGAAGGGGATGCTCCGCAGGGCGGGGTCGGTCTTGACCGCCTTGCAGAAGTCGTAGCCGGTGGCCACCGGCATCTCGATGTCAGACACGATTATCTCGGGCCGCCGCTCCCGGGCCATCTCGAGGGCGAGGGCGCCGTTTTCGGCCCAGCGGACGGTGTGGCCCGCGTCGGTGAGCCGCTTCTGCAGGATCTTGCCCTGCATGCGGCTGTCCTCGGCGATGAGGACGTCGACCCCGGCGTGAGCAGGCCACACGGGGGATGCTGGGCTCTCGCCGGCCACATGGCCTCCCGTCAGGTGAACGTGGCGAGAGCCGTGGGAGCATCCTTGTGGATGCTGAAGAGCTTGTCGAGGTTCGTGAGCTTGAAGACCTGGAAGATCTCCGGGCGGATGCCGCACATCTTGAGCCGGCCCTGGCCCCCGGAGACCTTGCGGTGCAGCTGGCCGAGGAGACCGAGCATGGCACTCGACATGAACTCCACCCCGGAAAAGTCAAGCAGGACATCGGGCCCGGACGCCTTGCCGAGGAACTGGGCGAGCTCCCCGCGGATCTCGTCGAGCACGGTGTCGTCGAGGATCTTCTTGTCCTTGAAGAGCACCATGAAGACGTCGCCCTTCTTACCGGTCTGGATTCTGCGGAACTGGTCCATGGGTGGTGCCTGGGAACGGGGTTGTCGGGGGCGGCCTGGCCCATGTGGCCGAGCCGGGTAGATCCTAACGTTTCATGCCAAGCGTCGCCAGCAACGCGGCGCGGGCCCCAGGAAGCCCGTGAAGTCTGCCCAGATTGCCCCTCTATGGGCTCCGCTGGCCGACGCCTGACGGTTCTCATGATTTTGCGGGCGTCGGCCGATGGAGAGGGTGATTGGGGTTGTGCCGGTCGTGCCGGCGGGTCGGCGCGGAATCGCGACAAGGGGGAACCGATGACCGGACGGTTGGCAGGCGTTGCCTGGATCGTGCTCTTCTCTGCAGGAGAAGTATTCGCGGAGGAACTGGCGGTGGTCCTGGGCGAGGCACCGCTCAGTCTTGAATTCCACGAACCTCCGCCGGTCGAATGGCTGGCCGACCACGCGGCCGGCGGCGATTCCTACCGGGCGGCGGTGCCCCTCCCCCGCGCACGCGTCGCAGGGCCAACCTGGACGAGCGAGACCGTCTTCGACGTACTCTTTCTCGAGCGGAACAACGCCACCGACAACCAGCCGATCGTGCTGGACGGTCCGCTCGGGCCGAATCCCGACAGCCCTGTTTTCACCACCCGCGGGATGGTGTTCGCGACGGCACCAGGCCTGCGACTCTTCCACGGCCGCCGCGACTGCGACGGCGATGGCTGGGAGCTTGGCTACTGGGGCGTGTTCGGCATGTTTGGCGATCATCGTGCCGACCTGCCGGGTGGTCTGGCGATCCCGGGCGACCTGGGGCTGGCCGTGCCGGGCTGGCAAACGGCTGAGTCGATCGAGGCGGGCTACTCCTCGGCCCTCAACGTCGTGGAACTCAATCTGTTTGCCTCCGATCAGTGGAACACCACCACCTGCAATCCCCGTGACCCCAGCCACCGTGTCCACCGCTCGACCACGGTCGACTGGATCGGCGGGCTCTTCTGGGCGGGTGTGGATGAAACAGCTTTTCTGCGGGTGACGGCTGACCTGGGTGAGCCGTCTACCGCCTATCGGGTCGCGACGAGTTCGAATCTCTTCGGGGCCCAGGTGGGTGTCCGCGGCCGCCGCCAGTGGGGCCTGTGGGCTCTTGAAGGCTTCTGGAAACTCGGGCTCGGTGGTTCCTGGCTGCACCAGTCGACCAGCCCCATCACCAGTTCGCTGGTGCCGGACTTCGAATACCGGCCCGGCCGGTCGGCCGCGACCACGAACACCGGATTCCTGTCGAGCATGAACGTCACCGCTGTGCGACCGATCGGCGAATATTGGTCGCTGCGGGCCGGCTACAACCTCGCCTGGCTCAGCGGCCTCGCACTCGCTCCGAACCAGTTTGACTTCACCGACACGCTCACCAGCGGCACGGGCATCGAAGGCGCCGGCAGCATGTTTCTTGCGGGCGCGAGCCTCGGGCTCGAGCGACGCTGGTAAGGCCTTATCGCCGCGGCGGTCTCGACCCCCTTAGGCCGGCCCCAGGAGCGTTCGTCGGGCGACACTCCACCAGCCCGGACGGGCGAGCGAATGGTACGGCGAGTCTGCTGGCAGCACAGCCGCCAGATGCTCGTGGGCCTGCTTGAGGTTGTGGTAGGGCATCGAGGGGAAGAGGTGGTGGAGGGCGTGGTAGCGGATCGAGAAGGGAAAGAAGAGGAGCGTGAGTGGGTCGCTCGTCGTAAAGTTGCAGGAGTCGAGGATGTGGGCCTCCATGTCGACCCGGCTGCCATCGCCCTCGAAGTGATGGTCGGCCAATTGCCGTAGTTGGTTGAGCAGGACGGTCGCTACGCCCAGGCCGTAGAGCAGTGGGATCCGCGTCCAGGGGTTGAGCCCGGCAAGCACGAGTACCGGGATCAGGAGGGCTCGCAGGAAGCAGGGGATCTCGACGGCCAGGATCAGCCGGCGGTCGGCCGCCGTGAGCTTCCGCTCGTAGCGGCGGTTGAGGGTCAGGGCCGAGGCCTTGCGGAGCGTCCACTCCCGGACAGCCGGATGGATGAAGGTGAGCGGCACGAGCAGGAAGCGGAGAAACACAAGCAATGGGAAGACCAGCACGTACAGGGCGTAGAGCGTGACGCTCCTAACGCTACCCCCCTTCATGACGTTGGCGACGTATTCCGGGTCCTCCGGCGTGCCATAGAAGCGGCGGCTGTGGTGGTCGCGATGGTGCCGGGTGAAAAACGGGCTCGGCGTGAGGGTCACTACGCCACCGAATGTGTTCCAGGCAAGCTTAAAGAGCCCCATTTCGTGCTCCCCGAGATGGCAGACCTCGTGGATGAGCGAGCCCAGCCGGTAGAGCCAGAAGATGGCGATTGGAAAGGCCGCCAGTTGCGGCCAGGACCCAAGGGGCGCCGCCAGGTAGATGCCGGCCGCCAGATATGCTGAGACGAGGCTGACGAGAAAGTCGGTCCAGTACCGCCAGGGAGAAACCCGGAAGAAGTCGGTGTCGGCCGCACGGATCGCCCGCCGGGCCTCCCCGATCCAGCCCGGCGTATCAGCCTCGGCGACCGCCGCGGATTCTGCCAAGGGTGAGGGGGGCATGATGCCGAGAGGGGGAACCGTCATGGCAGCAAGCGTCCTGGCCACGGAGATGGCCTAGTCCACCAGAATCCGAGCCTTCTTGCCAGTCCGGTTCCGAGGACGCGTGAAAGTGAGACCGTTGACTCCCCGTGGCCCGCGCCGCCGGGCTCACTTTCCCCGCGGTTCGAGCACGCCCTGCTGCTCGATCCACGACCGCATTGCCCGCCCCTGGGCGGTAAGCGTGGACAATCCTCGCCACTGCCGTTCTCCCACGGCGGCCTTCAGCCTCGTGGCGTCTATCTCCGACAGAACCAGCAGTACCAGTTGTCGGCGGAGATTCGCGTCGTCGCGAGCGGGCACTTCCTCGTCGATCCGCAGGGCTGGCTCCCGGGTGAGCAGGAGTGTCTCGACTGCTGCGTGCTGTGACTGGGAGAGCGCGAGCGTGTCATCGAGTTTGGCCAAGGTTTCGGCGACCAGCGCCCGCCAGTGGTACGTGCGGCGGGCAGCCTGCTCATTTTCCAGGCAGGCCAGTTGCCGCTCGTCGAGTGTGCCACGGAGCACCGTGTCAAACAGCGAACCCTTGGCAAAGATCGTCCGCAACTGCTCGCGGCACCGCTGCACGTCCTGCTGGAAGGCATGCCACCGCTTCTGGCCTGCCGGGTCGTTCATGTTGACCTGCCGGCTCGCATACCGGTCGCGGGTCGCATCGATCTGGGCGGCAAACCGGTGGGCATCCGATTCGATCGCCAGCGACAGCCGCCGCCGCTGCTGCTCGGAGAGCCCACAGGCACTCTCGATCCGCTCGAGCTTCTTCTCGCCGAGCGACCGGGCCCGGGTGTAGGCAGGTGAGGCCTGCACACGATCGTCTCCCGCCGTAGTGGTCGCCGCTTTGCCGCGAAGCACCCAGCCGTTTCCCCGTTGCTCAAATAGGTTGGCATCGAAGTTGGCCCCGAGGTCGATCATGTGGGCCTGCCGCCCAGCCTCGCCTTCGAGAGTGTCCTCGAGAACTATCGAATCGTCGCCGGCTCGCGCCGCCGGGTAGCCCAGCGTGAGGGCCAGGGTCGCCAGCCCGACCAGGGAACTGCCCCGCTCGATCCAGTGCCGCTTCATTTGGTCCACCAGTCGTCCAGGTTTTGCAGGCCCTGGCCGTCAAAATTCCAATTGATCCGTGGCCCTGTGATCCGCGAGCCAGCCGCCCGGCACCAGGCCTCCCAGGCGGTCTTCTGCTCGGCGGCGAGGTGCGACTCGATGGCGGCAGTCGCATAGTCCGGGGCGGGGGGATGGTTATTGACGACCCCCCCCGACTCGCTGAGCACGGCCAGCCAGCCGGGCTCCCACCGCCGCGCGAGATCAGCCTCGATCGCCTGCCGCTGGTCCGCACTGAGATCGAGCTGGTGGTCGAGCTTGGCCACGATCCGCAGCCGGGCAGCGAGAGCCTGACGGTCGGCCCGCCAGCCGAGTTCCCGCTCGTAGGCGGTGAGTTCCCCGGGTGCCGCGCACGTTCGCAACTCGGCGACGAGCCCCGCCCGGATCGCCTTCCGGGGGTCGAACTCATCCCGGCCCAGCCGGCCCGCCAGTTGCCGCTCGGCGATGCCCCGGGCCGCCTTCGTCACGGCCGTTCGCCCGGAGGCAAGCACTCGCTTCCTCGCGGCGGAGTCAAGGCCGCCGCAAGCCTGGCGGATCATCTCAAGCTCACTCGCCAGAACGGGCTGGAGGAATCGCTGCATCTGCTCCGCTTGCTGGGCGATCTGCTTGTCCCGCTCCGGCTGCTGCTGTTCCTCGAGTTGCTGACCTGCTGGCTGCTGCTCTACGAGCAACTTCAGCCCGTTCTGGCGAGTGAGCTCGAGGAGCCAGCCGATGCCCTGGGCATCCCGCTCTGCGGCCCGGCGCAGAGCGGCATCGCTCTCATCCCCCTGCGCTACCGCCGCCGCCATACACACGGCCAAGGCGACCCCGAGGCAGGGGCGGCCTGCTCGCCAAAGCGGAGTCGACAGGCCGGTCATCTCGGTCATCTCTCGTACACCGGGAGAAACTTGTAGTTCACCGCCAGCGACAACAGTGCCAGCGTCGTATCGACCGTGCCCCCAAAGCCCCCCCCCCGGCCGGCGAAACCGGTGAAGCTGCCATCCTTGCCCTGGAGCTTCTTGAGTTCCTGCACAAGCGCGGCGTTCCACTGCTCCCAGGCTTCGACGTCTCCCTGGAAGAGCGCCTGAGCCCGGTAGTAACGGGTGTAGGTGGGGTAGCCCTCCGCGCCGGCACGCGGATCGAGGCTTCGACTCCTGAGGTAGGAAAGGGCCTTTGTGTACTGCGGCAACTGCTTCTGCCGGGCGATCGAATACACGAGCACCGCGATGCTCGTCACGGCGTCACTTCCGCCCCCCGCTCCTCCGGAGTAGCCCACCTGCCCGTTGCCGCCCGTCATCGTGGTGTAGTACTTGATGGCCCGATCGATCGCCTCGTCGGGCACCTCCACGCCGGCATTGCGGGCCGCCAGGAGCCCCATCAGCACGGCCCCGCTGACGGAGGTGTCGGCGTCGCGGGCATCGGGGGAATACCGCCAGGCTCCGTGGGGGTTTCGCTTGGCGCTTGTTACCGCGCAGCGGGCGGCCAGTTCGAGCGACTGACCCAACGACCGGCCCACGCCAGGCCCCTTCATGCCGGCCGCCTCGCTCCAGAGCGTGCGGTCGTCGACCACGCCGTAGGCCTCGGCCAGGGCGAGCATCGCGAAGCCGTGCTGGTACATGCTGTCGTGACCGCGGCCGCCCCCCAGGAATCCAGTGTCGGCATCCTGGTCGATGATCATGCTTCGCAGGGCCTTGCGGATCGGCACCCGATAGGGTCCAAAATTGGGGTCCTCACCCGAGGCCAGAAGAACCATGACGGCCATCCCCGTGACGCCGGGCCCGACCTGGCCGTCGGTCCAGGCACCGCTTGAGTCCTGGGTCTTGAGCAGGTAGCGGACGCCGGCGTCGTAGATCTCGCGAACGTCGCGGGGCACCGGATCGCCGAATCGCAACAGCGGCCCCTCGGCCTGCACCCTTGCCGGGGGCAGAATCCCCGCCGTGAGCATGACAAGCACCACGAGCTTGCCGACGAAGGCAAGCTTGCCCAGTACCGGCGTATGAAGCACAAGCCAGCGAACGTGTCGGCACCGCATCAGGCGACCTCTCATGGCTGCACCTCCTCGAGAATACCCTGGGCGACAAGCAGTGTTTCGACAGCGGCCGGATCACCCGCCTGTTCGATCAGCCTGTCGAGGTGGGCCTGCTGCCGCGGGTCGAGGAGCGGCTGCCAGTCCGCCCGGCGGCGACCCAGCAGGCTGAGCACCAGCGGGCTCTGAAACCGGACGATCCGGGAGTCGAGGGCGATGCCGGTCGTGCTCCGCCACACGTCGAGCGGCGGCACGGTGGCCAGCAGGCTCTGCTCCAAGGCGGTGAATTGCTTCTCCGACAGGCCCAACCCCGACTCATCGAGGGAGATGAGCACGGCGGCAACCATCGCCCGCCAGCGGCCAGCCCGCCTGGCGGCCAGCCACTCATCGAAGACCGCCTCCTGCTCGGGTCCCAGCACGTCCCGGCTGACCACGGCCATGAGCGACCCCGAACCGAGGGCCGTCTCGATCCGCTGGCGGCAGGCCTGAGCGTCGGTTCGTAGCATGGCCAGGAGGTCGCGGTCGAGCCCCTGGGGCGTGGCTGCCACCATGCCACCTGTGTATTTTCCGCGGACGCCGGCGATCTCGCCGGCGAGCCGCTTGAGATCGCTCTCGAGGGCCATCCGCAGGCGGCGGACCTGGTCGGGATCAAGCCCACAGATCCGCTCGATCGTCGTGATGTATCGCTCGCCGCGGTGCCGCACGGTGGCGAGGTCGCCCGCCGGGTCGGCCGGTTTCGGCAGCGGCTGCTGCACCAGCCTCCCGTTAGCGATCAGCCAATTGCCCCTCTGGACATTGCCCCTCGGCTGCGCAAAGACCTGCTGGTCGAACATCCGGCCGAGGTCGTATTCGACCGACCGCGGCTGCCCGATGACGAGAAAATTGTTCCCGCCGATGGTGTCGTTGCCGGCTGGGAGGGGCTCCCGCTGCTCGATCACGCGGTCATCGGCGGCGGGAGCCGGCAGGGCAGCCCAGACCGCCCCAAGCAGGCTGGTCGCGGCAGCGATGCGAATGATGCTGGTCATGGCGTTACCGGACCGAGCCGCTCCCGCCAGGATGCGAAGGATGCAGCGTCGAGCACCTCGGCGACCACGTCCTCGACGCCCGCCGGCAATCTCGAGCCGCTGACCCGCTGCCGCGTCGCCAGGAGCAGAACCTGATCCCAGGCCGGCTGCCAATGATCGGCCAACGCCGCGGCAACTTCCTGCCGCTGCCGCGGATTGAGAAGTGCCTCCTGATCGACCGCCTCGGTGAGCACGGCGACCCCGGCATCCCGCCTCCGTCGGTCGCGGGCGACCAGTTCCCGGCGATACGCCGCGAGATCCGCAGGACCGGCCTGGATAGCCACCATCTGCTCCACAACAGCCTCGACGCCGCGGGTGGCCCGTGTTCCTGCTGGTGTTCCTGCTTGGACCTCTCGCTCGACGGCGGCGCGACCCGCAGCCACGATCTCGGCCCTGGCATGAGGAGTGAGCTCGGGACACGCCCCCCTCAAAAGCGACAGCTCTCTCCGCAGATGATCCAGCGCCTGGCCGCGCCTCTGCATCTCGATGCGTTGCTGAGCCATGTTCCGCATCGGAATCGCGTGGCCGGTTGGCTGGTCCGCCCCGGCCCCGCCGCCGGAGGCCGTAGGTTTTTCCACGGCGGCGTCCCACCACGGGTCGCCGATCGCCGCGGTGGCGGTCTCGGCTGGCGGCTCAACAGGGAGGCGAGCAAGCGCGGCTTGTCCCAGGTCACGACCGAGTTGCGGTTGCTCCCGAGGCTCCGCAACCTGCCCGTTGCCCAAGACCTCAATCTCGCCCCCCTCGATGATCACGCGAATCTGCGCCTCGACGACGCCCGCCTGCCAGGCCGTCGCCAGGGTGACCGCCACGGCGGTCACTGTCCCGCTCGTCATCCGCCGGGTGCTGCTCATCGTCGCTCTCGTTCAAGCTGATTGAAGTAGGCATCGAGGCCGGCCCGGAACTCCTCGGGCAGGACACGCCCCGACACGCCCGTGGCCTGCTGCGACTCCCCGCCTGCCTCGGCCCGCGAGCGGTTGCCCGACCCGACGAGCGCCAGTGCCGACGTGCTCGTCGAGCCAGTGCTGCCGCCCCCGGGCGACCCCCCGCTACCCCCGCCGCCGCCACCGCCGCCGCCACCCGACGAGGCGGCCTGCGCGGCGAGCAGAAGTTCGATCGCCTCGGTTTCCGCGGCGAGCGCCTTGGGCCCGGTGTCGCCGGAGGAGAGGATGTCGGCAGCCTCGACCATCACCTCCTCGACCTTGTCGAACAGTTCGATCTCCTGAGCAAACTGTCGCTCTCCCTCGGGCTCTTCCAGCAGCCGGTCAACCAGCTCGACGACCCGGTCGGCGAGCACCTCCTGCCGCTCGGCAAGCCGGCCGGCCGCTCCGGTGAACTCCTCGGCCGGGACGGCATCCTTTGTCTGCTGGACCACCCGCGTCTCCTCCCGAAGATTCACCTCCTCTTCGAGGATCTTCATCGTCTCGAGCACCACTTCCGGCGGCACGCTCTCGCGGGGCTCCCCTTCGCCCCCTTCGCCGCTCCCGCCATCCTGCGGCGGCACGAGATCGTCGGCGAGTCGGTCGAAGGTGTCCGACCAGAACTCGGTCTGAGCGATCGACATCCCCACCTCGATCACGATGTCGTCGGACAGCTGCCGCAGGCTGCCGAGGACGTCGAGATCCTTCATCTCCTCGAGTACCGTGCGGAAGGCCGGCAGCTGGCGGCGGTCGAAGTAGGCCTGCAGGTCGTCCATGATCGCCGACACCTTGTCGGTCTCACGGGTGTTGAGATCCCGGACGTCTCCGATCGCGTCGGCCACACCAGCCGGCCGGCCGGCCGCGGGGCTGAACGCGTCGGCTGCCATGCCGGCCAGCCGATTGCCGATCGAGCCCTGCTCGCGGGAGGCCAGCTTGAGCCGCTTGACAAACGTGCTGCCTTCGAGCCGAGCCATGACCGCGGCCAGTTCGTCGGCCACCTTTGCGAACTGTTCGAGGAGGTCTTCCTGCCTGGCGATCGCCTCGTCGAGCGCTTCGTCGGCCGGCGGCTCGGCGTCGGCAGCGTCGCCAGGAGGCTTCGGCTTCGAGACGCCCGCCTGTGTCGAGGGCAGCCCGAGGCGACCCTGGCCCGCGGCCCCCGGCTTCTGCTCGTCGCCCGCGTCGGGATCCTCGGGCTGCTGCGACGACTCCTTGTCGACGACCTGCGGGATCGGCGGCGTGGGCTGGCTCGGCTCGCCCCCCTGGCCGCCGCTGGGCTTGCTCTTGTCTTCGCCCACCCGCGGCGGCTGCTCACCCTGCTCGCCCTGCTCGGCGTCGCCGGGCTCTCCGGCGAGTTGCCCGGGCGTAGGTTCGCCCGGCTGGGATGACCCCTTGCCCGGCTCGCCCGGCTGCGGCTCGCCCGCTTCTCCGGGCTGCGACTGACCTGCTTCACCGGGCTCGCCCGGCTGGCCGGCCGCCGTAGCGAGCTGGGCCCGCGCCGCCTGCTCGAGCAACTCGGCGACACCCGGCATCCGGTTCTCGGCGATGTCGGCGAGCGTCTGGATTTCCTCGGCGAGCCGCTCGAGCGTGGCCGCCTCGAAGTCGGGGTTCTTCATTGCCTCGCGAACGAGCTCGCCGCCGGCGTCGACAAGCCGATCGAGCCGCCGGGCATTGGCATCCTCCGCGGCGGCCTGCGACTGGAGCCGGCCGCGGACGTCGTCGTCGAGCAGCCGCTGCGTCGGCATCTCCCGCAGCTCCTTGTTGCCGGCCAGGAGCGTCATCTCTCGATCACGGATCTCGCTTGCCTGCTGGCGGAACTGCTGAAGCCGGGAATTGAGCACGAGCGCATGTTCGGCCCGATCGACCACATACATGACGATCGGCGTCGAATACGCCCGGCCCCGACCGGGCTTGTAGTCTTCCGCGAAGGCCCGCAGCACAATCGGCTGCGGAGCGATCCCGAGCGCGTCAGGGCAGAAGGTGGCGACCGCCTCGAGCGACTCAACATCGCTGCCTCCGGCCTGGAGGAGCCGCTCTCCGCGGGTCCCGGCCGCCGGATCGGCCCCGTCCGCCGACCAGTCTTCGGCTCCCTGCCACTCGAGCCCCACTCGGCGAATCCCAAAGTCGTCGCGAACCGCCACCCGAAATCGCAGCGTGTCGGTGTTCAAGAGCACATCACGGCTCGGCGGCACATCGATCGCAACCACGACGGGGGGCTCGTCGGCCCGCGGCTGGATCACCAGCGACAGCGGCCGTGCCCCGGCGAGTCCGTGGAGATCCCTCCACTCGAGTTCAACGGTCGCTTCCTCCGTGACCTCCCGCGGCACGAGCCTCGCGATCGCTCCGTCCGGCTCGACGGCCACGCCGTCTGCCGTCGCCGCGGCGAGCTCCCGGTCGGCCGTCGCCACGAGCACAACCCGACTGCCGGCGACGGGGGCGAGCGTGCCTCCCCGGATCTCCTGCCGCACGATCCCGGTGCGTCCGAGGTAGTCCGGGAGCGTGATCTCCGCGGCGAGGCTCACGATCTCCGGCCGGGGCATGGGCTCGATCCGGGCTCGGTCGCGGGCATCTCCAGCGGCGAGAGCGAGCGTGCTGGAGACGAGTTGCGGCGGCAGCGTGAAGGCGTAGCCTTCCCCCTCGAGCGACGCAGCCAGCGGCTCCTGGCGGCCGATCCTGGCAGTCGCCCGCTCCGGCCGCCAACGGGTCTCGTCGGTCAGCCGCACTGGCAGGCTGGCCGGTTCGCCACGCGGCACCACGATCGTCTCTTCGAGCCGCTCAACCCGCGTGAACGTGAAGCGGTCGGTCTGCCGCCAAGGAGCCAGGAATCGGGCCCACGCATTGGCGGCCGCCTCGGGAACAAGCCAGGCTGCCGCGGCCGCGAGCAGAAGCGGAACGGCCGCCGCCA